>ERZ1023886.36-NODE-36-length-59169-cov-61.619752_pt1 | contig 59169 bp, 44 predicted proteins | sample MGYA00380395_ERZ1023886 | MGnify/ENA primary metagenome ERZ1023886 (study PRJEB33179, sample SAMN07449002) | human gut metagenome | biome: Human-gut; feature: Human associated habitat; material: Faeces | host: Homo sapiens | place: India: Bhopal | collected... | reverse complement strand
TGATCAAGATCATGAAGAAGCACAACGGTTAATTCGTTGCCTCTTAACGATTAAGAAGATATTGCCGCCTAGCATTTTTAATGCTGGGCGGCTTTTTGTTTTTATGCCTATGCAGGTTTAACTTGTGTGCTAAAAGGCTCAAATAACTGCTTATAACGTTATAAAGTGAGAAATTCCTCTCGTTTTATTTTGTTTTCTCAATAATTTCCCTTATCTTTGCGGCATGAAACATTCTATGATAACCATATTGGGGCCTACTGCGAGCGGAAAGACGAGTCTTGCCGCTGCCCTTGCCGCCAAGATCGACAGCTTGGATGCTGCATCATGGGGAGGCGATACGCAGGGTGCGGAGATTATCAGTGCTGATAGTCGCCAGGTGTATCGTGGCATGGACATTGGTACAGGAAAAGACCTGGAAGATTATACCATTGATGGCAAACAGATTCCTTATCATCTGATAGATATCTGTGAGCCGGGTACGAAATACAATCTCTTTGAATATCAGCAAGACTTCTATGATGCCTACCTTGATATTCAGAAAAGAGGAGTACTCCCGATACTTTGTGGTGGTACAGGACTTTATATTGAGTCGGTGCTCAAAGGATATCATTTGTCTCCAGTTCCTCAGAACCAGGAACTTAGAGATAGATTGGCAGATAAAAGTCTGGGGGAACTCACCGTGATGCTGAAGGAGTTGAAGGCTAAGACGGGTTCGAATATGCACAATCGCACAGATGTGGATACGGTGCAGCGAGCTATCCGTGCTATCGAAATTGAAACCTTTAACTTGGAGCATCCGATGCCTGAACGTGAACTTCCTGCAGTGGATTCGCTCATCATTGGTGTAAGTATTGACCGTGATGCGCGCCGAGAGAAGATTACTCGCAGGTTGAAGCAGCGCCTCAAAGAGGGTATGGTGGATGAAATCGTTACTTTATTAGATAAAGGTGTTCCTTCCGAGAATCTTCTCTATTATGGGCTGGAATACAAGTTTGTTACGGAATATGTAATAGGTAAGACCTCTTACGAAGAGATGTTCCGGAGTCTTGAGATAGCCATCCATCAGTTTGCCAAGCGTCAGATGACTTGGTTCAGGGGTATGGAACGGAGAGGTTTCACCATTCATTGGATAGATGCCTTGCAGCCGATGGAACAGAAAGTGGAGCAGGTGATGGAATTAGTTAAAAATTCAAAGTAAAAAGCATGGCAGCTAATGAGAATAAGTGGGGACTTCTTTACTGTCCCCGAGGCGGTTGGCGCAGCAACAAGCGCTGGGAAAAGATAGAAAAGGTGCTCAGGCAGCAAGGCGTGGATTACGACTTTGTGCAGAGCGAGAACCAGAAAAGCGTTGAGCGGCTGGTGAAGATGTTTGTCAACAATGGCTATAAAACGATAGTGATTGTTGGCGGAGATTCTGCGCTCAATGATGCCGTGAATTGCCTGATGCAGATAAACGAGGAAGAGCGTAATCTGGTAGCCTTGGGAGTGATACCTAACGGCTTGATGAACGACTTTGCTCATTTCTGGGGATTCGACGACAGTAATATCGAGCAGACTGTAAGTTGGCTCATGAAGCGCCGCATCAGAAAGATAGACTTGGGGTGCATCCGATATACCAACAAGAAGGGGGATAAGTGTATCCGCTATTTCCTGAACTGTATCAATGTGGGCTTCATTGCCAATATCATGAACTTGCGACGCAAGACTCATCATGCCTTTGGCTCCAGAACCTTGTCGTTCATCCTCTCGTTCATCCTGATGATTTTCCAGCGTCTGGATTACAAGATGAACATCCATATCAATGCGGATGTGATTAAGCGCAGGGTGATGACCATGTGTATCGGTAATGCTTCGGGCTATGGACAGACGCCAAATGCCGTGCCGTATAATGGATTGCTCGATGTATCTGTGGTTTATCATCCGCAGATGACGCAGCTCTTTGAAGGCATCTATCTCTTTGTGAAGGGAAAGTTCCTCAATCATAAGAGTGTGCATCCTTATCGTACCCGCGAAGTGGAGGTGCAGGCTGATCCGCATGCCTTGATAGGCATTGATGGAAGATTGATGAATACGCCAGTGGGACCTTACAAGGTGACAGCCATCCAGGAAGTCATCAACTTCCTGATACCAGTATAAGATATAAGGGTATAATATGATAATGTGCCATAAGTCATGCTAATAATGACTTATGGCACATTGCCGTTTTGTATTTATCTCTAATCTCTTTATCCCATATCTGCAATCTTCTTCAGCTCTTCTTCATTGAGAATCTTGATTTTTCTGACGTTTGTTTCGATGAGCTTCTCGCTGACGAATGCCGAAAGGGTTCGGATGCAGTTGCTCGTTGTCATGTTGGCAATGTTTGCCAGGTCTTCTCGGCTCAGGCTGCAATCCAGGGTGCTGTCGTCTTTTGCCAACCCGTAGGAGTCGAGTAGAAACAGGAGTGCCTCGGCAAGGCGGGCACGTATATGCTTTTGGGTGAGGTTCACTGTGCGATCATCCGACTTTCCGATTTCTATGCTCAGGTATTTGATGAAGTAATGACCAATGTTGAAGCTTTTTTGCAACAACTTCATCAATACTGCGATGGGGAAGGAAGCTACCACGCAATTGTCTAATGACATAGCTGCGGTCTTGTAGATTTCATCAGCGAAGTAAGCACGGAATCCGAAAAACTCGAGTGGCTTGATGACACGAATAATCTGATTCTTGCCAGATATGCCATCCTTGAAAATCTTCACCTTTCCCGTGAGCAGGCACATGGCTTCTGTGGGCTGCTGCTCGTTTTGATAGATGAGTTCCCCCTTTTTGAACTTTTTGAGTTCAATATGCTCAAGCAGTAAGTCGAACTGTTCGTCCTCGATACCGCCCCATAGTTTGGCTATTGCTTTAGCCGCTTTTTCCTTGTTGCTTTCTTTCTTTTTGGCCATTATCCTGGTATGTTTACTTGTTCAATTTTGGATTTCCGGGTGCAAAATTACACAAAAAAAATTAAATACGTTCCTAAAAAGGGCTAAAAATATGTTTTATAACATACAAAACTCATTTTTTTCCAAAAAGTATTGACTTTTCTTTTGTCATAACGCAAAAAAGTTGTATCTTTGAATGCAATTAGTAATGGTCAACAAAAATTCAAAACCTTAATATAGATCTATGAGTTATCTAAAATTCGAAAAGGCCCTGATGACTAATTTGCAAGAGTCATTGCCAAAAGAGTTGTTACGTACAAACCGCTCGGGTGCTTATTCGTGCTCAACGATTGTAGACTGTAATACACGAAAGTATCACGGACTGCTTGTCGTTCCAGTACCAGAACTGGACGATGATAATCACGTGCTCTTAAGTTCGCTCGACGTTACAGTGATTCAGCATGGCGCTGAGTTCAATCTTGGATTGCACAAGTACCAAGGCAACAACTACAGTCCGATGGGTCATAAGTACATTCGTGAGTTTGATTGCGATAAGGTGCCTACAACACTTTACCGCGTGGGTGGTGTAGTCCTCAAGAAAGAGGTAGTTTTCCAGCATTATGAGAACAGAATCCTGATTCGCTATACGCTGGTGGATGGTCATTCAGCCACTACACTTCGTTTCCGTCCATTCTTGGCTTTCCGTAGCGTCCGCCAGTTTACACATGAGAATGCCACTGCATCTCGTGACTATTCTGGAGTAGACAACGGAATCAAGACTTGCATGTATGCTGGCTATCCAGATCTCTATATGCAGTTCTCTAAGAAGAACGAGTTTAAATTCTGCCCAGATTGGTATCGTGGTGTGGAATATCCTAAGGAGCAGGAGAGAGGTTATGCTTCTAATGAAGACCTTTATGTGCCAGGATATTTCGAGATGGGTATCAAGAAGGGTGAGACTATCGTCTTTGCTGCCTCTACTTCTGAAATCAAGACCAGTAGCTTGAAGAAACTCTTTGAAGAAGAAGTAGATGAGCGTTCGCCACGTGATAATTTCTTCCATTGCCTGGTGAATGCGGCGCATCAGTTCCATCGTCGTGAAAAGAACGACGACCGATACATCTTGGCGGGCTATCCTTGGTTCAAGTGCCGTGCCCGTGATACATTCATCTCTCTGCCGGGTCTTACCCTCTCTATCGAGGAGAACGACTACTTTGAGTTGGTGATGAAGACTGCCATGCGTGGTTACTATGAGTTTATGGAGGGCAAGCCTCTTACTGCTCATATCTCGGAAATCGAGATGCCTGACGTTCCTCTTTGGGCTATCTGGGCTCTGCAGCAGTTTGCCAAGGAGACCTCTAAGGAGGAGTGCTACAAGAAGTATGGTCAGTTTATCAAAGACGTAATTCATTTCATCCAAGACAACAAGCATCCTAACCTGGAGTTGATGGAGAATGGTCTGCTTTATACCAATGGTAAAGACAAGGCTGTAACTTGGATGAACTCTACTGCCAATGGTCGCCCTGTGGTACCTCGTACAGGTTATATCGTAGAGTTTAATGCTCTGTGGTATAATGCCTTGTGCTTCTGTGCATCCTTGGCAGAAACCGCAGGTGATGAGGCTGCCCAGCAGGAATTGTTGGCCAGTGCAGAAATCACCAAGAAGTCGTTTGTAGATACATTCCTCAATGAGTATGGCTATCTCTATGATTACGTGGATGGCAATATGATGGATTGGAGTGTTAGACCAAACATGATATTCCCTGTAGCATTCGACTATTCTCCTTTGTCGCAAGACCAGAAGAAGAAGGTGCTTGATATCTGTACACGTGAACTCCTGACTCCTAAGGGATTGCGTTCACTCTCTCCTAAGAGTGGTGGCTATAACCCTATTTATGTAGGTCCTCAGACTCAGCGCGACTATGCTTACCATCAGGGTACGGCATGGCCATGGCTCGGCGGTTTCTACATGGAGGCAAGTTTGAAGCTGTACAAGCGTACTCGCTTGAGCTTCGTAGAGCGTCAGATGGTGGGTTATGAGGATGAGATGTCTTATCACTGCCTCGGTACCATCAGCGAGCTCTTCGATGGTAATCCACCATTCTCTGGTCGTGGTGCCATATCTTTTGCTATGAACGTAGCAGAGATACTCCGTGCGCTCGAATTACTAGAAAAGTATCAATATTAATATAAGGAGGACGCTATATGAAAGTTTTAATGTTTGGCTGGGAGTATCCTCCTCATGTATTTGGTGGCTTGGCTACTGCCAACTTTGGTATCACTCAGGGCTTGCATGCCCAGGGTGATGTTGATATTACGCTGTGTCTGCCTCATCCTTTCGGTGATGAGGACCGCAGTGCATGTAAATTTGTGGCTATGAACAGTGTGCCTATCGCCTGGCGCGACGTCAATCGTGACTATGTGCAGCAGCGTGTGGGCAACATAATGAATCCTGATGACTATTTCCGCTATCGTGACCACATCTATGCCGACTTTAACTATATGAATGTGAATGATCTCGGCTGTATGGACTTTGCCGGTGGTTATCCATCTAATCTCCACGACGAGATCAACAACTACAGCATCATCGCTGGCGTTGTAGCCCGTAGCGAAGAATTTGATATCATCCATGCTCATGACTGGCTGACATTCCCTGCCGGCATCCATGCCAAGAGAGTGAGCGGCAAGCCTCTGTGCATCCATGTGCATGCTACCGACTTTGACCGTAGCCGTGGTAAGGTGAACCCAACCGTGTATTCTATAGAGAAGGATGGTATGGACAATGCCGACTGCATCATGTGTGTATCTGAGTTGACCCGCCAGACTGTGATTAACCAGTATCACCAGGATCCACGCAAGTGCTTCGCCATGCACAATGCAGTGTATCCATTGAAGCAGGAGTGGCAGGATATCCCACGTCCAGACCATAAGGGTAAGGAGAAGGTGGTAACATTCCTGGGACGTCTCACCATGCAGAAGGGTCCTGAGTATTTCGTTGAGGCTGCTAATATGGTATTGCATCGTACCCGCAACGTGCGTTTCTGCATGGCAGGTTCGGGCGATATGATGGACCAGATGATTTATCTCGCAGCCGAAAGAGGCATTGCCGACCGTTTCCACTTCCCGGGCTTCATGCGTGGTAAGCAGGTATATGAGTGCCTGAAGGATAGCGATGTCTATGTGATGCCATCCGTGAGTGAGCCTTTCGGTATCTCTCCTCTGGAGGCGATGCAGTGTGGCACACCTACCATTATCTCTAAGCAGAGTGGTTGTGGAGAAATCCTTACCAACTGTATCAAGGTGGATTACTGGGATATCCATGCCCTGGCTGATGCCATCTACAGCATCTGCCACAACGAGAGCCTGTTTGACTATCTCTCGGAGGAAGGCAGAAAAGAGGTAGACCAGATTACCTGGGAGAAAGTGGGAGCCCGCATCAAGGACCTCTATCTCAAGACATTGGGATGGAAATAGTGGGCTATTAATAATCAAAAATTAATAATTAATAATTATGAAAACAATTTGTTTATATTTCGAGATACATCAGATTACCCATCTGAAACGCTACCGCTTCTTCGATATCGGTACTGATCATTATTACTATGATGATTATGAGAATGATCGTAGTATCAATGAGATTGCGGAGCGTTCCTATATGCCTGCCTTGAATGCCATTCAGGAAATGATAGAGAAGAACGGCCAGTACTTCAAGGTTGCCTTCTCTCTCTCTGGTGTGGGTATGGAGCAGTTGGAACTCCATGCTCCTCAGGTATTGGAGAAGTTGCAGGAATTGAATAAGACTGGTTGCGTGGAGTTCCTCGCAGAACCTTATTCTCATGGTCTTGCTTCCTTGGTCAACGAGATGAGCTTCAAGTCAGAGGTAGAGCGCCAGTGCACCAAAATTGAGGAATATTTCGGCAAGAAGCCTACTGTGCTCCGTAACTCTTCTCTCATCTACAGCGATGAGATTGGTGCCGAGGTAGCCGATATGGGCTTCATCGGTATGCTTACCGAGGGTGCTAAGCATGTGTTGGGTTGGAAGTCACCTCACTATGTCTATCATTGTGCGATGAATCCAAAACTCAAGCTCTTGCTCCGTGATATCCGTTTGAGCGACGATATCTCTCTCCGCTTCTCTAACAGCGATTGGGAGGGCTATCCACTCTTCGCTGATAACTACATGAACGAAATTGCTGCCACTCCACAGGAGGAGCAGGTAATCAATATCTTCATGGAGTTGTCTGCTTTGGGTATTGCCCAGCCTTTGTCAAGCAATATCCTCGAGTTTATGAAGGCTTTGCCTCAGTGTGCTAAGGATCGTGGCATCACCTTCTCTACTCCTACAGAGATTTGCCAGAAGATGAAGTCTGTAGGCGAGATCAATGTACCTGATACATTGAGTTGGGTAGATGAGGAGCGCGATGTAAGCTCTTGGCTCGGTAACCCGATGCAGCGTGAGGCTTTCAACAAGCTCTATAGCGTAGCCGACCGTGTTCGCATTGCCAATGACCCACGAATCAATCAGGACTGGGATTATCTGCAGGCAAGCAATAACTTCCGCTTCATGACCACCAAGCCAAGCAACGTAGGTTTGGATCGTGGCATCTATTCTAGCCCATTCGATGCATTCACCAACTATATGAATATCCTTGGTGACTTCATCTCCCGAGTAAACAACCTTTATCCTACTGAGGTGGATAATGAGCAGTTGGAGGGACTTCTGACTACCATTACCAACCAGGATCAGGAAATCGAGATGCAGGATAAGGAGATTACCCGTCTCCAGGCTAAGATTGAGAAGATTGAGGCAGAGGTTGCTAAGCTCCGTGGGGAGAAGGCGACTAAGGCTTCAGCTAAGAAGCCTGCAGCAAAGACTGCTGCCAAGAAGGCTCCAGCCAAGAAGACAGCAAAGGCTGAGCCTGCAGAAGAAAAGAAGGATTAGATTTTAGATTACTCATAACTATTAATCCCCCTCGCTGCATTGATTTGCGGTGAGGGGGATTTTTTATTTTCCAAAAATATATACATTGATCATAACGAATCCGGAGGGAAGCGTTATTTTTCAAAGTGAATCCAGTCGATATCGAAGAAGGCTGCATCGTTCTTCTTGGCTGTGCGGGTGTTGAAGAAACCGAGTTTCGCTCCAATCCACTTGCCTTCGCGCACAATAAACGGATTGCCTATCTTGATGAACTTCTTGCCATCCAGGCTGTAGCTCCATTCTGCGATAGCCTGTATCTGGTTGGCGATGCCCTTGCTGTGTACCTTTACACGGAGCCATACGTCCTGTGTGGCGATGCGGGATGAAGGAATCTCATCTACGGCATATTTCACCGTGTAAGGCTGTGGTTGCTTGCTAGTCTTGATGGCTACTTGCTTCACCACTTTCTCTGCCTTTCCCTTTTCTGCCTTCTCACAAGTTACATATTGCAATACAACACCTTCGTCCTTGGTATCAACAAATTTGAGTGCTGCATAGTCCATGCCCTGCATAATCATACCGGCACTTTCGCCCAGTACCTTATCTTTCTCCTTGTAAGCCTCTGTGCGGTTAGGAATGAACTTCACCTTGGCTGTGGCTGTGAAGTTCTCTGTAGGGAGCTTCTGGAGCAGCAGGTTTGGCAAATCATACAGGTTCTTTACATCTTCTGCCTGTTGTACACCATAGAGGCGCAACTTGGAATTCTTGGCATCGCAGAAGTACCAGTACTGACTGTAAGGACCATTCCACTGCCATTGCAGACCGAGATCTATGCTGTTGAAATCATCCGATTCCTTAGGCTGGAAGTTTCCGCTTGATGGCAAGTTTGGCTTCTTCCATTGCTGAACAGGATCTCCGCATCCGTCACCATCCTTGTCGTCTCCGATAACGAGCCAGTCGTTCACCCATTTGGCGGGTTGCAGATGAACCACACGTCCGTAGGCATGCTTATCCTGGAAGTGGAGGAACCAGTCCTCGCCGTTCTGTGTATCTACCCAAGCACCCTGGTGAGGGCCGTTCACCTTCTTGTTCTTTCCCTGTGCCATGCCCACATACTCCTCGTAAGGACCGTATGGATTCTTGGAACGCAGTTCCACCTGCCAGCCATACTTCACGCCGCCCGCAGGACTCATGATGTAATAGTAGCCGTTACGCTTGTAGAACTTGGTACCTTCGATGGTAGGCTGGTCTTCGTGTCCATCATATACGATGCGTGAAGGACCAATTACCTTGGTTCCGTCTGGTGACATAGGAGCCACGAAGAGCACCGATTTGATGCCGGCTCTAGAACCTGCGCAGCCATGCGAAAGATAAGCCTTGCCGTCTTCATCCCAAAGAGGGCAGCAGTCGATAAGACCTTTTCCCTTCATCACCCAAGTGATAGGCTCCCAAGGACCACGAGGATCTTGTGTCTTGGTCATGAAGAGCCCCTGGTCTGGATCGCCGCAATAGATGTAGAACCATCCGTCGTGATAGCGGATAGAGGGTGCCCACACATAGTTGCCATGCTGAACTTTCTTGCGCCAGTCCAAATCTGTGCCCTGATACTCTGGCAATACAGGATAGTCATCGAGTAGGGCAGCTCCGATAATCTCCCAGTTTACCAAGTCGGTGCTGTGCAGAATCTGCAAGCCTGGGAAACACTGGAAGGAAGAGGAAGTCATATAGTAATCATTACCCACGCGACATACATCCGGGTCAGAGTAGTCGGCGTCAATTACTGGATTGCGATACATTCCGTTTTTCACGTTCGGATTCCATGTATGTGAAGCAGCCTTCTGTGCGTTTACTCCCATCGCTGTGAGCGGAGAACTCAAAGCGATGGTTGCGAGAAGGCACAGGAGTGAATGAGATTTTATTTTCATTGTTACTGATTATTTTTAAGCAAACTATTCCGTTACCTATTTTTAAGTAACTTATTTTGTTACGTATTTCTTGTTGTTGAAAACGTAGATACCTTTGTTGAGGCTTTTCAGATCCTCCGCCTTGGCATTGCTTTTTACCACTCTTCCGCTCAAGTCATAAACGTTGTTGTTGGCAGGCTGGGCGATGGTTGTGATGTTCTTGATGCCTGTAGATGTATCTGTATAGAGCGTGAACTGCAAGATACACTGCTTAACCTTTGGAGTGAAAGTAAGCGTGTGTTCTACAGGTGAATTAAACTCCACTGTATAGTTCTTCACGCTCTTGTCCTTCGGGAAAATATAGGTGTCAGCATCATAGCTTGTACCATTAATCTCACCGATATAGGCATCAGCAGTATCATAGTTGTTACGGCCCTCAATATCCATCTTGGTTATCTTTACTCCATCAGGAATGATGATGGTGTATTGATTGGCGCTATACTTGATATAAGTAGTACCTGAACCCACATCGTATGACTTTCCCTTCTCGTTGCTGATAGCGAAGCCATTGCTGAATGAACCGGCTTTCTTATCAGTCAGAGTCTTTGAGTTCAAAGTGAAAGGACCCTTTGTGTCTGTTATGGTAGAACCTGTAGATGTAGCACCACACTGGTCATCCCATGTAGAATCAAACTTCTTGAGCCAGATAGAACCGCTGCTGACGGTAATCTTAGAGTTGTTCTTGAATACGAGATTATCTACGAAGCGGATATCGATGCCCTTCTTTGCCGAAATCTGCACATTGTCGAGTGTCACGTTCTTGATGTGGCTCTCAGGGCGACCTACCAGGAAGATGGCATTGCCAGCGCAGACATCTGTAGTCTTCACGTTCTGAAGCAGAATGTCGGTGTAGGTTGGGGTAGTGCTATCCAAGGCTCTTGCATTTGCCTTATCTACGGCAGGGTCGCTGTTGTAGTTCTTATCGTAGAAGCAGTCGATAGAGAATGGATTCTTCACGTTGGTCATGGTGAAGTTAGTGAACTTCCAGTCTTCCTCACCACCGCCACGCAGAGTACCATCGCTATTGATACCTGTCTTCATGCGGATACCAGCTGTTGTTCCGTTCATGTTGATATTGTCGAACCATACATGCTTGATGTTGTTGGTGTAGCTACCGATAGAAGCTCCGTGACCCGTTCCGAAATAGCAGTTCCATACATGGATATACTGTGCATCGTTGTCGCAAACTACGTTGTCATCTCCGTTGCTGATGTTACAGTTGTAGATATTAACGTATGGCCCCCATATAGAGATACCATCTGTATTATGAGATGCCTTTCCCTTGCCAGCTTCAGATGAAGGTTCGCTGATGGTTACATCATGGATGGTTGCATGGCTAGCCTTACCGCTGTTGCTGATGGTGATGTTCACACCCGGAGTATTCTGAATCTTGAAGTTGCGGAGCAGGAAGCGCTTGCCCTGCTCGAAGCGAATCATGGCACCAGGATTGAAGGTTTCACCATTCTCTCTTGCGAGCCACCAGCGTGCGCCCTGACCGTCGATGACAGATGTTTCACCTTCACCCTCGATAACAACGTCGGTAACGTTCTTGCCCTTGTTCTTTCCGCCGATGAAGACAATCTTTTTGTTAGGAGCCTTGCCGTATTCCACGAGCTTCAATGTGGCACCAGCGCAGAGGTGGAGGATGGTCTTCGCCTTGATGCTGAGCACCTCGGTCTTGCTGGTCATCTGGTCTGTGCTTCCAAACATCCAGGTACCTGCAGGTATTACGACCATACCGCCAGTAGAAGGAACTGCATCAAGAGCTTTCTGGATAGCCTTGGTATTATCTGCAGCAGATGTAGAGGCACCATAATCCTTGATGTTAAACGTATTTGCCGAAGTGATAGCAGGCAACTGAGGTAAGTTGACTGCAGTCCAACCCGCAGGGGTGTTCTGTGCGTTCTGCTCAGCAGTGATGCCGGCAAAAGTTTGTGCCTTGGCAAAGAAAGGCACAGCCATGAGTGCAGCGAGCACGATGGTTTTAATCATTTTTCTATTCATATTTTTTAGGTTTAATTTCTTTTTGGCAAAGTTACTACTTTTCTGCCGATTACTGATACAATCAGAGTATAAAAAACACGAAAACGATTACGCAATTTGTCTGCCTTATCTTTATGAATCATGATTGGAAACAAAAAAGTGCAATGCCCGCACCGGGCATTGCACTTTAATATGATTGATAGTAGGATTACTTCCACTTGGAAGCACCTGCTTCACTGTCAAGACTTGCGTTGAACTTGAATTCTCCATTTGCTGGATTTGTCCAAAGATCTGTTTCAGAACCCTTGAAGTCGATGAGACCATCTATGCCGTATGTAACAGCGTCAGCACCGATAGGTGTGTAGGCAAAGTTAGTCTTGTAGGAACCTGCAACAGAAAGCACTGTGCTTGCACCATTCAGAAGAACACTTCCCTTAGCGCCTGGTGTATAAAGATGAAGTTTTGCTCCTGCACTTCCGTCTGTAGCCATAGAAGGACCAAAGATGCTGTTGGTGATGTTCAAGTTTGCTGCATTTGTAGCAAAACGGAACAATGGTGTGTTAGCATTTGCTGTAGTCTCCATTGGAGCATAGCAGAATGTACAGTTGTTTACATTTACAGTAGGAGCCTGGGCAGTCTTACGTAAGTCGCAAAGCATAATAATGTTTGTAATAGTACAATCATCGAATGTTACGTTGCGGAAATCTCCACCCTTATCTGCGATGGTTACAACACCCTGATCACCGACACCATCAATTGTACAACCCTTGAAGGTAATGTTCAGGAAGTTGTCGTTGTTCTTCTGACCTCTTACTACACCACGGAAACCGCGGATGTAGCTATCGTTGAAGATGAGTTCACTGATGGTAGAACCAGTACCACTGACATTGATGACCTGACGGCCACCGAAGCCCTTATCTGTACCAGCGAGGAACGCATCCTTATCAGCTTGCTTATCGCTAATCATATCGATGCTTTCAAACTTCACCTTATCGATATTAACACCCTTCTTGACGTTCATACCGCCGGAGAAGGTGAACTGAGCGTTACCGCCCAATGTCATACCGGTAATGAAGGTTACATTGCGGTCGAGACTGATAGAGTTGTTGATCTTGTATTCCTGTTCACCACGGAGGATGATAGTCATACCATCCTTTACCATATTCCAGAACTCAGCAGTCTTCAATGTATCCTTAGCTTCCTTAGCATCCCAGTTGCGGGTATCGAGCCACATGCCTTCTCCATACTTCTCGTCGAAGTTGACGCTAGCCTTGGTTGTAGCTGTTGTTTTACCTGCATAGGTAGTATTATTGAAATCTGTAGAACTGTCGTATGTCTTGAATGTGTATGATGTTTCTGGCTGCAAGCCATAGACATCTACATATCCCTGAGCATAGTCCGCATCGCTTACTTTAACTGAGATGGTATCATGGTTTTCTGCGTCTTCAGCAGGGCAAGCCATTACATACTTGATTTTCTGGCCACCTTCAGCCCAGGATACACGAGCAGCGTTATCAATAGCCTTGGCACCAGAAACCTTTGTTGGGTAGTTGATGCTCTGAGCCTTTACCTCATAATACTCAGATTCCTTGTTGTTGCCAATACACTTGATTCTTACACCATACTTCTCGTCCCATCCTAAGTCATCGAAAGTATAGGTATCATCCTCTGTTGTGGCTTTCTTGATTACTTTCAGGTGATTTGTGCCATCCTCATCTGTAGATGTCACAAGACCCAATTCCAACTCATAACTGGTGGCACCCTGGATTTTATCCCATTCTACCTTCAAGGTATTTGAGTTGATAGTTGCGCTTGCAATTGGACGGAACAAACGAGGTGCATCGCCCAAGTTGTCATCGTCGCTACAGCTTACCATTGTGGTACCAACTGTAGCAGCGAAAAGCATAGACAATATATATTTATTGTATTTCATAATTACTTACTTTTATTTGTTATGGACTACATAACCCGATTTACTTGTTGCGAATAGCATAACCTTCGTTAGACAATACACCGTTTGAAGAAGCAATGTTGTCCTTAGGGATAGGCAAGATATATGGAGTTACCTTTTTGCGGAGAGGCTCCATGTCTTCTGCACCTGTTGTCACAACTCCGTCTGTCAGACCAAACCATGAGTATAAGAAAGACTCATTCATGACACCCTTCTTGATAGTGTTGCCATCTGCGTCGGTTCCATACTTTGTGTTTGTTGTTGGATCAGTATCACTGACAGACATGTATGTATCCAAGAACTTGATATATTTCAAACCATCGAAAGAAGCTCCCGCAGTCTTGATGTCATCATCTGCAAGTGTTGTTGCCTCTTTGTATGGGCTTGCGCTGTTATCACGATAAGTGAAATAGTTGTTCTCGAACTGAATCTCGCCATTTACATAGTTGTAGTAGAGGCGTGGTGCGATGCCCATATCAACAATTTCTTTAGTCTTGTCGTAGACGAATTCTCCATTCTCCAGACGGAGCTGGTTATAGTTCATAGTTACGTCGCGAACCCACTCCAAAGTATTAACGATGGCATCAGAGTAGTAGTTCCAACGAACGAGGTCGAACTTACGGATGCACTCGCCACCAAACTCCCAAGCACGCTCGTTGATGATAGCTTTCTTGAAAGAGTCGTGATCGTTGAGATTATCAACATATTCATTCACCATCTCGTTCTTGTTGGTTGCATTTGCGAAGGCACGGTTACGAACTCGCTTCAACATCTCCTTTGCCTCAGCTGTAGGACCATTGTTGATTTCGTTATCAGCTTCAGCGAGGAGTAACAATACGTCAGCATATCGCAGGATAGGGAAGTTGATACCTGTACCCTTAGATTCAACGTTGTTGACACTCAAATCCATGCGGCACCATTTAGCTGGCTGGATGTTGACACCATCCACTGCAGCCTGCTTGCTGTCGTACAACCAACGGTAGTTGGCGCATGTAGCCTTGAGACGCTGGTCTTGTGCATTGAATGAGCATGCATAGCTTGGAGTCAGGTTGGTATAAGTAGTACCAGCACCCTTAGAACTTGAAACTACGCTCAAGCCAAGACACCAGCCGATGTCACCACCTGAGTTTGGAACATAACCCATCTCGAACAAAACATCACCATTAGCTGGGTTGCAGCCGTTGATTTCATTATCAAAGATCTGCTTGAAGTTGTTGTTGAGCTGACGGTCCTTCAAGGAAATCAACTTCTTGGCATAAGCCTTAGCAACTTTATAGTAATCGTCTGCTGAAGTAGCTGTAGCCTCGTTACCATTCTCATCTACATAATGTACAGTATATTCATCGCCTGTACCTGTGCTGCGGGCCATGGTACCATTAGCCTGCATAGAGTAACCAGCACGGAACATAGCCAACTTGGTGATGAAACCAAGAGCGAACTCACGGTTCATGCGCTCTACTGTAGCTTTGCTGCTCCACTGCATCTCACCCTCATTGTTGATGAGGTCCTGAATCAAGTGAGTATAGATGATGTTCTTGTCTGTACGTGGATCATTGTGCATATCGTCCTTAGATGTAGGAGTTGTAGCAAATGGCACGTCACCCCAGAAGTTACACATCAGGAAATACCAGTAGGCACGAAGACAGATAGCCTCACCATGAAGCTGCTTCATGTCAGCATCACCGTTCTTGTAAGCATCGCTAGCCTCAATACCTTCAATACACTGGTTGGCGAAATCAATGGCTTTCTGGGTGTTGTTCCAGCAGTTCTTGATATCACCGAAGTATGATGGGTTAAGGGCCCAGATACCGCGACGTGTTGTTTCTGAAGCTTGAGCCTTCTTTACGAAACCGATCTCAACATCAGTATTCTGCATCCAGTTGGTGCTCATACGTGATGTATATGTGTCCTCGCAGAAGTAGGCATATACATGGTCTACCATCTTGCGGGCATCTGTTGGATTTGAACACAGATAACTCAAATTATCTGTAGACAAGGTCTCTGTGTCCAATAAGTCACTACAAGAGTTAAAGCTTGCTCCTGCAATGAACATTGATATATATAGAAATATACGTTTCATAATTTGTATCTTGTTTTCTATTAGAATGAAATGTTTACACCTGCTGTCCAAGAGAATGACTTAGGATATGATGAGAAGTCAGCACCTGGAGTCAAACCGCTGGTCTTGCTGCCACGGATTGATGAGTTAACCTCTGGGTCATAACCTGAGTAGTTGGTCAAGCAGAACAAGTTTGTCAATGTGCAGTACATGCGCAGTGAGTTGCAAGCGAACTTCTTGGTCCACTCCTTAGGGAATGTGAAACCTACTGTCAAGTTCTGCAAACGGAGGAATGAACCATCCTCAATAGCCCATGATGAAGGTACAGGGTTGTTGTCAGACAAAGTTGCTGCGCTCCAGATAGAAGCATTTGCATTCATGTTCTTCAATGTCTCGTAATCTGTTACGATTTCACCTGTAGTCTGATCCATGTAAGTCCATGCCTTACCGCCCAATGTTACAGGAGACATCTCCTGGCGAAGACTTGCGTATGTATTACGGTATGACTGTGATGTAACCATCTTGTCGAGGTTATAAACGTCATTACCTACTACGAAGTTGAAGTTGGCTGTCAGGTCAAACCACTTGTATGTGGCGTTGAGGCCGAAACCACCCTGGAACTTAGGCTGGGTCTTACCGATGATGGTGCGGTCTGACTCTGAAATCTTCTTGTCACCATCAAGATCTCTTACCTTCATTGCACCTGGACGGAGCCCTGCCTTAGAACCTGCAGTAATGAATGAACCATCCACTACACCTTCCTTCAGGATATAGTTACCGCTCTTGTCAAATACGAATTGAGTCTTGCCGTTCTCATCGGTTGTGGTCTGGAAGTCATCAACAGTGTAGAAACCGTCGCAAACGAAACCATATACCAATCCGAGAGGCTGACCTACAACAACTCGGTAGTCGTCGTAACCGCGCATGTCGGTAGAGAAGGCACCAGAGTTGTAAGACTGGTAAGTCTGACCACCAGCCAACTTGTCAACCTTGTTCTTATTGAAACCAACGTTGAAGTTGAAGTTCAAAGAGTAATCCTTCTTGCGGAGGATAGCTGCATTCAAGTTCAACTCAACACCACGGTTAGATGTCTGACCGATGTTCTGCTGCATAGAAGTATAGCCGATTGCTGTTACAGGAGCATCGAGGAGCAGGTCCTTTGTGGTGTTCCAGTAGTAATCCAAGCTACCTGAGATACGCTCATCGAAGAAACCGAAGTCCAAACCAACGTTACGTGTAATGGTGGTTTCCCACTTCAATTCTGGGTTTGCCAACTGAGAATTGTTCAATGTATAGTGAGGGTTCTGCTGGTTGCCTGCACCATAATATTTACCGCTGCCATATGCCTTGTATGTTGTCTCATACATGGAAGAACTGATACGGTTGTTACCTGCTGTACCGTAAGAGAAACGGAGTTTCAGGTTTGACAACCAGTCCTTTGTGCTCTTCATCCATGGTTCCTCTGCAATACGCCAACCCAATGCGGCAGCAGGGAAGTAGCCCCAACGGTTGTCCTTCACGAACTTAGACGAACCATCGGCACGCATGGTGAATGTCAGCAAATAACGGTCTGCATAAGAGTAGTTCAAACGGCCGAAGAAAGAAAGAGTTCGATCTTCCTGACCCAATGAAGAGTTGATGGTACGGGAACCTGTTGCACCTGAGTTTGAAGCAAGACTTGCAAACATCTTCTCTGGAGCAATGTCCTTCTGGAAGTATTTAGCGATAACACTGAGGCTCTCATTGTTTGTTGCTACATACTCCTGGCCAATCATGGCGTTCAGATTGTGTACCTTGTTAAATGTCTTGTTGTAAGTCAAGGTGTGGGTCAAACGGAGCTTCCAAGTATCTTTCTTGGTCCATTCACCCATAGGAAGGCTACCGCCATCCTTTACAGCCTTGTCACTCAAAGCTGCATAGTAATCTTTCTGCTGGAAGAAGGTGTAGTCATAACCTGCCTCTGCACGGTATGTGAAGTTCTTGAGGAACTTCCATGTGATGGCACCATTATAGTTGTAACGGCGCTCATTCTTTCTTCTCCAGTAGTCATTTACCTTATCCTGCAGACTACGGGTAATGGAGATGTACTCATCATACTCATCGTCTGGAAGAGTAGAAGGATCGATGTCGAGCTGATCGTAGAGACCGTTTACAGGACCCTTGGTAATAGCCTCATAAGAACGGATCTTATAAGTACCACCACCTGTACCAACACCCTTGGTTGTAACATCAGCCAGACGCATACCGAAGTCGAGTTTCAAGTTCTTGCAAATCTCATGATTCAACTTGAAGTTTACATTGAAACGGTCGTAACCGTTGGTCTTCATCAAACTGTTGTCGTTGGTGTAAGTACCGCTGAGGTTGAACTTGGTCTTTTCTGAACCACCGCTAACACTTACGTTGTGAGACTGTGACAGGTCGTGATTGCCGAACATCTCATCCTGCCAGTCATGGCCCTGCTGATACTGATACAAGTCGAGGTCTCCGAAAGAACCGAAACGCTTTTCGAAGCTGCTGATATCAGATGTGCCGCGGAGAGCAGCACGCTCATAGTTGTACTTAACGTACTGATAAGGAGTCATGGTGTCAAGAGTCTTGGCAATGCTCTTTCCCTGAACGTAGCCATTGTAAGAAACTACGGTCTTACCAGACTTAGCGCCCTTGGTAGTAACCAGGATTACACCATTTGCACCCTGAGAACCATAGATAGCTGTAGAAGCAGCATCCTTCAATACGGTGATGTCCTCAATGTCAGAAGGAGCAATGTCACCGATGCTGGATACAGGGAATCCGTCTACGATGTAGAGAGGAGAGTTGTCACCAGTGATAGAACCACCACCACGCACCTTGATGATCATTTCTGCATCAGGTGAACCGTCGGTAGTTGTAATCTGCACACCAGGCAACTTACCTGTCAAAGCTTCTGCTGCATTTGTAACAGGAACCTTGGTCAGGTCTTCACCCTTTACAGTAGCAACGGCACCAGTCAAATCCTTCTTTCTTACAGTGCCGTAACCGATGACAACGACATCGTTGAGGGAGTTAGCTTCGTCCTCGAGCTTTACTGAAATGGTCGTTTTACCTGCAACATTAATCTCCTTCGCTTTCATACCAATGTATGAAATCTTCAGTTTCTTGCTGCTGCCTTTCAAATTAACGGTGAAGTTACCATCAATATCAGTGACGCCACCATTACCAGCTTGACCAACCTCCATGACAGAGGCGCCGATAATTGGCTCGCCTGTATTGTCAGTAACAACGCCTTTTACCGTTTGTGCAGAGACGCTTGTTACCATGAACATGAGCGCACCTGCAAGCGCAATCTTTTTTCTGTTATAATTACCAGACATACACTTATAGGTTAGATTATACTTTAAAAATTTGTTTCTTAATCTTGATTTACACATTTAAGTAGATTAAAACTACGTGGCAGGAAAGTCGGCATTTTGTTGCCTCGATTCATGCACGTGTTGTTCTTTCCGTGTGCAAATATAGATAAAAAAAATGAATTACGTTGTATAAATCGGCGAAAAGATTACGTAAACGTTTGCTAAAATGTGTATTTTAACATAAAATCCCCTAAAGAATGCCTTTTCGGGGCTATTCTTTAGGGGATGAAGGTTTCAGGATTTTACCTGAGATTTCTACATGTTTTCTTTCAGCTTTCCAACTGTGTTTTTTCAGTTTTCCAACTGTTTTCTTTCAGCTTTCTCAACAGTATGATTGGGTTATTTCACAATCATTTTGGTTGTCTCCTTGCTGCCGTCAGTCAGGGTCTTTACCACAATGTTGATGCCTTTCTGAAGACGGCTCTGCTGTGTGCCGCTTACTGCGAAGATGGCAGTCTTTACGGCTGCATCGTTTTCTGTGGCAGCGTGGATGTCCTTGATGCCTGTAGCTACAGATGTTACCTCGCCAAAGCCACCCATCTGGTTGGCAGCACGAACTGTGAATTTGCCAGTAGCACCTTCCAGGTTGAGGCTCTTCTCGCTGGTCAGGGCGAAGAACTCGCCATTCTTCAATACGATGTACATCTGTGCATCGCCTGTCCATGAAAGCTTGCCGTCTACCTCTGAAACTTCACCTGCGGTCTGCTGGGCTGCCAACTTGGCTGGTTCCCACTTGCCGAATACATTCTCCAGGGTGTAAGCTGCTGCTTCATCGGCAGTGAGGATGATGTTCTCCTCGTCCTTCAATACCTTGCCGTCTGATGCCTTGAACACTACCTTTTTCTCTGCAGGAGAGAATACGTTGCCTTCTGCATCCTTCAATACGTCGAGGCGGAACTTGTCTGCCATCGCATCGCCCATCGCGTTGATGGTGAAGTAAGCAAACTTCTTGTCGTCGTTCAGAATCTCATCCTTCTGGTTCACGGTTGTGTTGAGCCAGGTAAGGCGGGTGATGTTGTTCCATGAGCGGCCCAGGCTGAATGCCTTTGCCTTGTTCTCGATGGTGCAATCCTTGAAGATGTAGCCCCATTCGCTCTTGCTGTTAGGAGCTGCAATCACATCCTCACCGTTCTTTTCGCCTTCCTTGCGACTCTCGTTTACGAAGAGTACACGGTTGAAGTATACGTCGCCGCCACCACAAACGTAGTCCACGGTGCCGTGAATCTCTGAATCCTCAAAGTAGAACTGTCCCTTGCCGTTTGGCTCATTACTATAATAGGTGTCCTGGTAAGAGAGCATCTTCACGTTCTTGCAGATGGTCTGAGTACCCTTATCCTGGAGGCAGACAGCACGACCGGCTGAACCGCTCTTGTAATATTCCAGTGCATTCTGCAGGGTGATATCCTGCATATAGAGGTTGTTACCTGTATTGAGAAGGGTAGCGGTGGTACCGATTCCCTCGTTCTCTACGGCAGGCTTGTTTACGATGATGGTCTTGTCCATGCTCTCACCGATGATGGAAATGTTGTTTCCGCTGATGTTGGTGAGACACTGGTCGCCCAGATTGTATGTGCCGTTAGGCAGGAAGATGAACGAGCGGGCTGCGTCGGCAGCAGCGTTGGCGCCGTTTACTACCTCCAGTGTGGTGATGAAGCTCTGTGCGTCACCAGCCTTCACGGTGTACCAGTTGCCGTTCTGTGCGAAGGCAGGCTCAGTCATGTTCACGATGCTGAGGTTGTGCAGATAAGCTGTGCCTTCAAACGAGAGGGTATAGAAGCCGCTCTCTGTTGATGGGTTCTGGAGAATGCCAGAGTTGCCGTCCTTGCTAGCCTTGGCGTCGATGCTTGCCACCTCTTTGCCCTGAGGGTCTGAGAGGATGATCTTGCCTGAGCCTGAATACTGGCAGAGGGCCATCTTGATGTAACCCTTGCCGCCCATCAATACCTTCACCTTGCTCTCGGCATTGAATGTCCAGCCGTGAGTAGCATCGTGCCACTTGCCGCCTTCTACCTCGATAGCCTCGTGGTCGTTGATGTCGAAACCTTCCTTCTGAAGGTCGTAGTCGTAGCGGGCTGTGCCGCTGGCTGTCTCGATGTCTGTTACCAGAGCGTAGAGTGATGTGTTCTCTGTGATGACAGAAGAAGCGGTGAACTTCTGGCTGTCCTTCTTCTGGTCGCAAGCCCAGCCACGGAACTTCTTGCCGTCGGCTACGGTCACTTTCTCTGTTGTTCCGTCCAGGAACTTCTCAATTTCTGCATCCTGCTCCACAGCCTGTGTGCCGAGAACAGTCTTGCCATCTACATCATAATATGTAAGGGTGAAGTCTGGCTTGAAACCTACGGTGAGTTCGTAGGTAGCCTCGTCGCCGTTTGCCTCTACCACGAGGGTAGCCACGGTCTTCTGCTCAGCACCTTCGCCTGTTGTAGCATAAGTAATGCTCTTGATGTTTCCGTTGTCTGCTGTGATTTCTGTCAGAGGATTGGTCTCTGAGATGAGGTTTGCCTTCTTTGAGATAAGAACTGTAGCCACCTGCTTGCCTGAAGCATCCTCTGCGAAGAGGTCGGCTGCATGATACTTCTCGCCGTTGAGCAGGAAGCTGCCGAGCATAGGAGCCTTGCTCATATCTACATTGCCATAGATGGCGAGGTCGGTTACGTAAGCGTTCTGACCGAGAGCAAAGTTCTCGAACTTAATCTGACAGTTGGTGCGGTTTACCTCGATGGTCAGGTCCTCGCCCTTCGCATTTGCGATAGCTACATTGTGGATTGCTACCCAGTCTGCATCGCCGTCGCCCTTTACTGATACCTTGATACCACGCTTGCCACCTGTAGCAGCCTGGTGCAGGGTAATCTTGGTGATGCTAGCCAATGGAGATGTTACCACGCTAGGTTCTGCAGCTTTGTATTCGCCAGTGTACTTGGCAGTCTGCATGAAACCTGTAATTTCTGGGAACTTAGCGTTGGTACCTGCTGGATAAACGCCCACGCCATTGAATGTAAAACTGAGTTCCTCCTTGCTGTAGAGGGTTTTCACCTTTACCACCTCGTCGGTAGCCTTGGCACGGTCGATGGCCTCCCAGTTGGTGAAATCGGTAGAGTAGAGTGTCTTCTCCTGCAAGGCACTTGCCTGAACGAGCTTGATGCCGTAGAAGTAACCGTTCGCTGCTACTTCAATCTGTACATAGCCCTGAGTAGCTTCATCTACTGTTGCATTGTGTTCAATGATTTCATCTTTAGAAGAAGTTTCGCCGATGGTGAAAAAAGCACGATACTTCTCGTTGCCATAGTTCATGATGGTAACGATGTCTCTGGATGATTTCACCGGAACCTTCAGGATGGTTCCCTTGTTGATTTGGGCATCGGCAGAGCGGCCCTTCAACTTGCCGTTGGTTGCATCCACGGTCATTTCGATACCTTCCACGGTAGAAGCGATAGCGGTTACGCTCTTCTCTACCTGGATACTTTGGATACCTTCCGGCAAATTGGCTTTGAAATTCCATTCTGCCGTAACGTCTTGTGCTTTAGCTATGAAAGCAAAGACCATCATCAGGCATAGAAGCCCGAATCTTAGTAGATTTCTTTTCATCTGTTTATATTCTTTTAGGTCTATTGAAATCTTGTTTATAAGTTGTGAACTTGTTTGTTAAGTTGTGAACTAGTTTATTCGGTGGCAAAAGTACGCATATTATTTGGGATAGACAAGAGTTGGGTGGTGATACTTTCACGTAAACGTTTTCGCAAAATCTCGGAGATTTTCAGTTCATTTTCTTGGTTAATGGCGAATAATTGATTATTTTTGCTGCCGTAAACAATTACAAATTAATACTTAAACGTACATACCTATTTTTAATTTAGATATTCATACCTATTTTATATATAGATATTACATATAAACAAATAAAACAATATAAACGACTTAAACTTTAAAAATTATGAAGAAATTTTTTACTCTTATTGCAGCTGTCGCTATGGCAGCAAGTATGAACGCTCAGGGCACTTATGCAGTGCAGGAAGGTGACAATGTGAAGGCTGGCGATCAGATTACTTCAGTAGAGAACATCACTCTTACTTATATGGAGAATGATGGTACAGCTTACGCTGCAGTTAAGAAGCAAACTAACTGGGCTGATGCTGATTTCGGTGCTTATGTTTGTGGCAAGAACAATGGTAAATTGGTGTCTGGCGCAGAGCCAACTGGTTGTGTTTATAAGTTCGAGACAGCAAAGGCTGGTTCTCTAACAGTAGGTGTTCAGTTGAATGGAAACAAGGGTTTTCATATCCTGGATGCAGAATTTGCTGAGGTAGCTCCAGCTTCTTACAATTTGCCTGCCAAGGATGGTGATTCTCAGAAGTTCGAGCAGAATGAGAAGGGCGAGAACATTATTGCAGAGAAGTCTAATGGTACTGTAACATTCAGCGTTGCTGAGGGTGGTACATACTATGTTCTCGCTGCTGGTACCAAGATGGGTTTCTTCGGTTTCAAGTATGAGGCTGGCACATCTACAGGCATCTCTTCTATCGAGGCTGCTGCCAAGAACGATGGCAAGACATACAACATGGCTGGTCAGCAGGTTTCTGGCTCTTTCAAGGGCTTGGTAATCAAGAACGGCAAGAAGTTCGTGAAGTAATCTGATTATACCAGAATTAATCAATAGTTAGACTTCATACCGAAATTAATCAATAGTTAGACTTTTCAGGTTTAATCATATTGCGAAAAAAGAGGGCGCTCCATCTATCCGATGGTTGCGTCCTCTTTCTCTATTTGTGGCTATGCTTTTTTATTTGTTCAATCCCTGCATTTCCATCTCCAGGCTAGCCCAGAGGAAAGGACCAACGCCCTTGGCGTCGTTGTCACGGATTGGCTCGCTCATGTAATACTCAAAGCTGCCGTCACGCTTGAAGTTTGGCTTCTTGACGTATGGACCAGGGCCAGGGCCCAAGCCGCTTACAGAACAGCACTTGGTAAGACTGATGGTCTTGTCTGCATTTACCTGGATAAACTGGTCGATGATGCCCTTGTAAGCCTTTACGCCGGCGTCGCGGAACTTCTCGCTGAGATAACCCTTGCGGTAACCCTTCAGCAATACGTAGGCAAACATGCTTGATGCTGTGCTCTCCAGATAGTTGCGTGGATCCTTCACATCCATCACGTCATACCATACGCCCGTCTTCTTATCCTGATATTTCACTACGCTCTCCATCGCCTTGTTCAGCAGGGCGATTACCTCGCCACGGCGGGCATAGTCCTCAGGCATCGTCTCCAGGCACTCGGTCATCGCCATCACATACCATCCCAAGGCTCTCGCCCAGGTATGCTGGCTCTTACCGTTCTCCTTGTCAGCCCAGAACTGCTCGTGAGTCTCGTCCCAGGCATGTTTCCACAGCTGGGTCTTTTCGTCGTATGTGCGGTAATCAGTCTTGATCATCTGGTCTACGGCATCGTCCAGAATCTTCTTCGCCTTCTTAGGCTTCAGGTTCTGCACGGCATAGTTGCAGTAGAAAGGCAAGCCCATGAAGATACCGTCCAGCCAAACCTGGTTGGCATAGATAGCCTTGTGCCAGTAAACGCCTTCCTTGGTGCGAGGCTGGTTCTGAAGCTGCTTGAACAGGGTCTTCAGTGCCAGTTCGTTTCCCTTGCTAGGGAAGAGGTTCTGCATGCGGAGGATAAACTTCGCTGTGCGCACGTTGTCGAGGTTGAAATCCTCGTATTTATAGCCAGTGATGTTTCCCTTCCCGTCAATCATCTTCGCCGGATATTCCTTCAGATATTCGATGATGCTCTCGTGGTCGGCAGCGCTATCGGTTCCCTTGAATGCATTCTTGGCGTTGAAGGTGCTCTTGTCCTTATAATATAAATAGGTGTCGAGCATGCCTTCCATCTCGATGCCCATCACGTAGCTCCAGCGTGGTTTCTTTGGACTGAAGTCGAGGTTGTATGGGTGTGGAGTGCGATGCATCTCGCTGTGGGTGAGCCACTCTGAATAGTTCTGGTAAGGCTGTTCTGCCTTGCTGAGAATCAGCGAACCGTTGATCATCAGGTTTTCAAACTTCACGTTGCGGGTCTTGCCGGTCATCTGCACAGGCTTCTTCACCACGCCGTTGAAGGTGCAGTTCTTCACGTTGATGTCGTAAACGTTCTCCACCTCGTTTCTGCCGATGATGAGCACACCATAGTTGCTCTTCTGGCAGGTTACGTCTTCCATGCTCACGTTTCTCACGGTAGGCTCGAAACCGCGGTAGCAGATTTCCTTGCGCTCGTAGTCGAGGTTGATTTTCAGCACGGCTTCCTTACACTGACCCACGGTCACCTTGCGCATGTTGATGTTCTGAATCAATCCGCCACGGCAGTTGTTGGTCTTGATGCGGAGGATGCGCTCCAGGTTAGGCGAGTCCATGCGGCAGTTTTCTGCATACACATTCTCGCAACCGCCCGAGATTTCCGAACCAATTACTACGCCTCCGTGTCCATCCTGCATCTCGCAGTTGCGGATGATGATGTTGCGTGATGGCTGGTTCCAGAGTCGGCCGTCGTTGTTTCTTCCGCTCTTGATGGCAATGCAGTCGTCACCGGTGTGGAAGATACAGTTCTCGATGAGCACGTTCTCGCACGCCTCAGGGTCGCATCCGTCGCCGTTAGGGCCTTCGTTCCAGATGGTTACGCCCTTCACTGTGATGTTCTTGCAGAGCAGTGGATGGATTACCCAGAAAGGCGAGTTGAGCAACTTCACTCCCTGGATGAGGACGCGCTCGCTGCGTACGAAGTTGATGAGCTGAGGGCGCAATCCCTGTCCCAGTCCAAACTTGCGCTGGTCGAAATCCACGCCGTCTTCAGCCTGCTTCAGCAGTTTGGCACGCGAACCCAGGCACTGTGCTTCCTTGGTGATGCCCTCCTTGTAGTTGAATCTCTTGTGTCCGCACATCGGCCACCATGTTTCCTTGTTTCCGCCTCCGTCGATGGTACCTTCGCCGATGATGGCGATGTCGGTAGCCTTGTAGGCATAGATGCAAGGCGAGTAGTTCCAGCAGGCAAGACCTTCCCATGAGGTGCGTACCAGTGGATAGAGCTTGGTGTCGAAAACAAACTGCAGGATAGCATCCTTCTGCACCTCCAGTTTCACGCGGCTCTTCATCTCTATGGCACCCGTCTTCCAGGTACCCTTAGGAATCACCACGCATCCGCCTCCCTTTTTCGAAACCAGGGCGATGAGCTTGTTGATGGCTTTCTGGTTCTGTGCTGCCGGATTCGACAGTTTGGCACCATACTTGGAGATGTCATACACTTTTGCCGACTGCGGCAAATCAGGCAGTTGAATGCTCTGTTCAATCCGCTTGTACTCCGCCTCGTCCCATCCTGCGGCGTTGGTCCAGGCAGGAATCAGCAGGGTGATGAGCAACAATTTAAAGATTTTTTTCATTGTTCTGTTTATCTAAATATGTTTTTAAATAGGTTGGTTCTATGTCCTTATCTGATAAGAAGATACACCGATGCAAAGATAATGAAATTATTTAGAATAAGGGGACTTTGAAATGTTAAAAATGCAAGAAGCCGCTTTTTTATCCGTAAAAATTTGGTGGTTTTAATAAAAAAGTGTACCTTTGTAGCGAAATTTAACATCAATCATACAATAAATTAAACTGTTCGCCTATCGATTAGACATTTACTTAATATACTAATAAATATTTAAGAAATGAGAAATCTGAATGAAATGACAGATGAGGAATTGGCCTTGGCTTACGTCGAGGGCAACAATAAGGCTTTTGACCTTTTGTTGGCTCACAACGAAGTGAAGCTCTTTTCCTATATCATGTTTGTAGTACACGATGAGGAAGTGGCGAATGATATCTTTCAGGAGACTTTCGTCAAAGCCATCGTCAAGCTCCAGAATGGTGCCTACTCACCTAATGGTAAGTTTGGTGCATGGCTCATGCGCATTGCGCACAACGTCATCATTGATGGATACCGTGACCAGAAGCATCAGCGCATCGTTGACCAGAAGAACAACAACGACCTGTCGGGTCTGAAGGGAGACGGCGTGATAGATAGCTACGTGGAGCGCGAGCTGGTGCGTGAGCAGATTATGGGCGACGTGAAGAAGCTCATGATGTTCTTGCCTGCCAACCAGCGTGAAGTGGTTTACATGCGATATTACCAGGATATGTCGTTCAGGGAAATCGCCGAGACCACCAATGTAAGCATCAATACCAGTCTGGGCCGTATGCGCTATGCAATCCTCAACCTTCGCAGAATGGCTAAGGAGCACCATATCAGTTTGCAGCTGGACTAAATGTTTCCAGCTGCAAGCTGCCTGTTGCTTTTTCTGAGAACAGAAGATTCTTTTTCTAAGAACAGAAGATAATTCTAGGAACTTGAAAATCCTATGGAAAGATTCTGAAGTGTTAATCCTCAATCTGCTCCAGTTCCTTCAGTGAATGGATGGTAGCCAGAGGGTCTTTGCTCTTGAATACATAGCTTCCGCTCACCAATACGTTTACCCCGGCCTTCACCAGTCGTGGGGCGGTCTCTCCCTGCACGCCGCCATCCACTTCTATGAGTGCCTGGCTGCCGCTCTCTTTGATGAGTTTGCGCAGTCGTGCCGTCTTCTGGATGGTGTTTTCGATGAACTTCTGTCCGCCGAATCCAGGGTTTACGCTCATCAGCAGCACCATGTCTACATCGCAGATGATGTCTTCCAGAACGCTTACCGGGGTAGAAGGGTTCAGGGTAACGCCTGCCTTCATGCCGGCAGCATGTATCTGCTGTATGGTGCGGTGCAGGTGGGTGCATGCCTCGTAGTGAACGTTCATCATCATGGCGCCCGTCTTGGCTGTCTGCTCAATATACTGTTCCGGGTGCAGAATCATGAAGTGCACGTCCAGCGGTTTGGTGCATGCTTTCGCTACGGCTTCTAACACTGGGAAACCGAAGGAGATATTAGGTACGAACACGCCGTCCATAATATCCATGTGGAGCCAGTCGGCTTCACTCTTGTTAATCATTTCTACATCGCTCTTCAGGTCAATGAAATTGGCTGAGAGGAGTGAGGGTGAAACTATCGTCTTCATCTTTATCGTTTTTCTGTTTTTTGTTTGTCAGGGTCCTAGACCCTAGTTGACCCAATACGCCTTGCAAGATTCATTCTTCTTGAAGGCACGGTAGGTGTATGCCAACTGCTTAATGAAAAAGATGGTCTTTGCCGACGGTCTCATTTCTTCTGAAGTAAACAAATGCTTCATAGGCGTATATCTTTTAAATTGTTAATATTGAAATCCTTTCTCTATTATCATAACGTCGGGAAGTTTCCTTTATTACATTTTACCCTAATTTTCTTCATTTCTTTTTTGTTTTTCCCAAATATCTTCTATATATAATAAGGTGTAGACTTAATCTTTGTCTACAATATGGGGCAAAAAATAACTTTTTTCTATTGAAATGATAAATTTCTCATAAAAAAGTTTGTAGTTTAAAAGAAAAAGTGTACTTTTGCAAATGAATAAATTCAATAACAAGATTAATAACAAATAAAGTTAATTCAATATGATGACAATATTCGTATCTACAGCATGGTGGTGGCGTAACTCAAGATTCAAAAAGTCGTGAGTCGAGAAGCCGTGTATAGATATGAAACTGATATACTAAGGGCCTGCCGTAACTTACGACAGGCCCTTTTTCATATTTTGATTGCCATCCCCTAGGCGGTTCTTGTATGATTGAAGTGAATGGGAGTATAAACAAAAAAATAAAAGATATAAAAGATAGGAGATTAAGATTATGGAAATGAAGGACATCTTAAACAGAATGTTGAACCACGAGGAACTTTCTCGCGAGGAAACCAAGGAGATTATCATCGGCATCACCCAGAGTGAGTTCCCAGAGGAGCAGATCACAGCCCTGCTCACAGGTTTGCAGATGAGAGGCGTCACCGTAGATGAGCTGTTGGGCTTCCGTGATGGCATCCTTGCCACCGGCGTTCCTGCCATCCTCGACTGCGACCGCTACATCGATGTAGTGGGTACGGGCGGCGACCGCAAGAACACCTTCAATATTTCTACCACATCCTGCTTCGTCATCGCCGGTGCCGGCTATAAGGTGGCTAAGCATGGCAACTACGCAGCCACATCGGTGAGCGGTGCATCTAATGTCATCAAGAACCACGGCGTGGAGTTCACGGATGATATCGACCGCCTGAACCGCAGCATCAACGAGGCGGGCATCGTTTATCTCCATGCCCAGCTGTTTGCCAAGGCAATGAAGTTTGTGGGTCCTATCCGCAAGGCACTCCAGTTCCCTACGGTGTTCAATCTCCTGGGTCCTCTGGTAAATCCTAGTCAGCCAAAGTGCCAGTTGCTGGGTGTAGCCAATCTCGACCAGATGCGCCTTTACAACCAGGTATATCAGAAGTTGGGCATCGACTATGGCATCGTGAACAGCATCGATGGTTATGATGAGATTTCGCTTACCGGCGATTTCAAGGTAACCACCAATAATTACGAGCGCATCTTCAAGCCTCAGGATCTGGGCTTCGAGATTGCCAAGCCAGAAGAGATTAAGGGTGGTGCCACCGAGGAAGAAGCGAAGGAAATCTTCGATGCAGTACTTGAAAACAGAGCCCTCCCAGCCCAGAAGAACATCGTTCTCGCCAATGCTGCCTTCGGAATCCAGGTGATGGAGAAGGGAAAGAAGAGCATCGAGGAATGCGTGGAGATAGCAAGAGAGAGCATCGATTCTGGCAAGGCGCTGGCCACATTTAAGAAATTCGTGGAGCTGAATAGATAAAGGTAAAAAGGCTTTTAAAGGTAAAAAGGTAAAAACGTAAAAATGGCAGATATTTTAGAAGAAATAGTGGCTCATAAGAAAATGGAGATAGAGCAGCGAAAGCGCTTTATTCAGCCACGACAGATGATAACCCTCACCGAACAGAAGATGCAGGAGGATGGGGGAAAGGTGATAGGAGGAAGCATGAAGCAGGCACTGATGGGCTCCGATACGGGCATCATCGCCGAGTTCAAGCGCAAGTCGCCTAGCAAGGGCTGGATCAAGGAGGCGGGAAAGGCAAGCATCATCCCGCTGAGCTACCAGCAAAATGGGGCTTCGGCACTGAGCATCCTTACAGACATCGATTACTTCGGCGGATATGATGAGTATATCCAGGAAGCAAGACATGTGGGGGTTTCTATACCTATATTATATAAGAACTTCGTGATAGAGGAGTATCAGCTGTTGCAGGCAAGATATTGCGGTGCCTCTGCCGTGCTGCTCATTGCGGCATGCCTCAGTAAAGAGGAGTGCAAGGGACTGATGAACATGGCTCACCAGTTGGGCATGGAGGTATTGTTGGAGATGCATAACGAAAGAGATTTCGAGTATGCGGAACTGGAACCGGATATGTATGGCATCAACAATCGCAATCTGGGTACTTTCGTTACGGATGTAGAGAATAGCTTCCGCTTGGCAGAGAAACTTCCGAAGGATGTATGTCGTGTGAGCGAGAGTGGCATTTCTGATCCCATGATAGTAAAAAGACTCCGAGATGAGGCTGCCTTCCGTGGTTTCCTGATGGGAGAGCAGTTTATGAAGCAGGAGAATCCAGGTCAGGCGCTGGCGGAATTCATAGCAAAGCTTTAAGTGAATTTCTGTTAGGCTGTCATCTCCCGCTAGGCTGTCATCTCCCGCTAGGCGTCCCGGCGGATTTGCAATCCGCCGTCAAAAAATGTTCGACCTCTTAAAACCGGGGGATTTGTAATCCCCCACATCTTGCTTCAAGCCTGGTTGCTGCGGATTTCAAATCCGCAGATCCTAAAAAGGTTGGGTCATTTTTTTACGCCGGATTTCAAATCCGGCGGCGCCTGAAGGGGGCGAACAGGAGCAAGGCTGGATGTGGTTCGCCCCCTTTGGGGACGCTTTCTCCCTACTATTGGTTGTCCGCAGGTTCCATGACCTTTGGTCATTCCACCAGCGGTTATTGAAAGTTGGCCCCCTTCGGGGACCGGAGGTTACTTGCGAAACTTGAATAGAATAATAGATAACAATAATAATGGTAATAAAGGTTTGTGGCATGCGCGATGCCCAGAATATTCGCGAAGTGAGCCAGTTGGGCGTTGATATGATAGGAATGATCTTCTATCCAAAATCGCCTCGCTACGTGGAGATGCAGAGCAGTCACGCTGGCATCATTCCTGATTACGCAAAAGAGGATATTGGAGCTTCTGATTCTTCAAAAGATTCTTCTTTAAATTCTTCAGAATCTGTCTCTACATCTTCAAAAACTCCAGCCCGAGTAGGCGTATTTGTAGATGATATGGTTCAGAACATCGTGACACGAGTGGTGAATTATCATTTGGATTACGTCCAACTGCATGGCAATGAACCACGGGAGATGTGCGAGAATCTGAGATTAACTCTCGATCCCGACATCCGACCAGGCATCAAGATCATCAAGGCAATCAGTGTATCTGATGCCTCAGACATTCAAAAATATAAGGAGTATGTAGGCGCTGTTGACCTCTTCCTTTTCGACACCAAATGCAAGACGGTGGGTGGAAGTGGCCAGCAGTTTGATTGGCAGGTTCTGGAGCAATACGATGGCGAAGTCCCATTCCTCCTGAGTGGCGGCATCGGACCGGAAGATGCATCCCGCCTCCATGCCTTCCATCATCCCAAATGCATCGGCATCGACCTCAACTCCCGTTTCGAGATAGAGCCGGGAGTGAAGGATGTGGAGAAGCTCAAGGGGTTCTTGAATGAGATACAATAAAGAGAAATACAATAAAGAGAAATGCAATAAAGAGAAAAACAATAAAGAGAAATACAATAAAGAGAAATACAATAAAGACTTTGAGTTAAGCCTCATTTGTAACACAAAACGATTTTAAAATACAACACAGGATGAACAAGATAAATGCATTATTTGCAAACAACAAAGACCGCAAGCTTTTGAGCTTGTATTTCTGCGCCGGATGCCCAACCTTAGAAGGCACCGGCGATGTAATCAAGGCGATGGAACGCAAGGGCATCGATATGATAGAAGTAGGTATCCCCTTCAGCGACCCTTTGGCTGATGGACCCGTTATCCAGAGCGCAGGTACCAAGGCACTGAAAAACGGCATGACCGTCAAGACCCTCTTTGGTCAGCTCAAGGCCATCAAGGATGAAGTCAATATCCCTCTCGTTCTCATGGGCTATCTCAACCCCATCATGCACTATGGCATCGAGGAGTTCTTCAAGAGCTGTGTAGAGAGCGGAGTCAGCGGAACCATCATCCCCGACCTTCCTTTCGATGACTATCTCAAGGTAGTTAAGCCTATCGCCGATAAGTACGATATCCGCGTCATCATGATGATTACTCCGGAAACCAGCGAGGAGCGTATCCGCTTCATCGATGAGCATACCGATGGCTTCATCTATATGGTCAGCTCCGCCAGCATCACCGGCGCACAGAGCAGCTTCGGCGATGCCAAGCTCGCTTACTTCAACCATATCAACAGCATGAACCTCCGCAACCCACGCATGATTGGCTTCGGCATCAGCAACAAGCAGACCCTTACCAGTGCGCAGGATAACGCAGCCGGTGCCATCATCGGCAGTAAGTTTGTGACATTGCTCAATGAAACCCTGGATCCAGACAAGGCTTTGGATAGGCTTTTTGAGGCACTCAAACATTAAAGTTCAATGTAAAAAAGTTCAAAGTATTATGTATCAAGTTGACGATAAAGGATTTTTTGGAAAATTCGGAGGAGCTTACGTTCCTGAAATATTATATAAGTGTGTAACAGAACTCCAGCAGGCTTACAAGCCTATCATCGAGAGCGAGGAGTTCAAGAAAGAATACTATGCCCTGCTCAAGGATTACGTGGGCCGTCCTTCACCTCTCTATTATGCCAAGCGCATGAGCGAGAAGTATGGCTGCCAGCTCTATCTGAAGCGTGAGGACCTGAACCATACCGGTGCACACAAAATCAATAACACCATCGGACAGATTCTGATGGCAAAGAAGATGGGAAAGACCCGCATCATCGCCGAAACAGGTGCCGGACAGCATGGCGTTGCCACTGCCACCGTCTGCGCCCTGATGGATATGAAGTGCGAAATCTTCATGGGTGCCACCGATGTGGAGCGCCAGCATACCAACGTAGAACGTATGAAGATGTTGGGCGCCAAGGTGAACCCTGTTCGCACAGGCAATATGACTCTGAGCGATGCCTGCTCTGAGGCCATCCGCGACTGGTGCTGTCACCCACAGGATACCTTCTATATCGTAGGTTCCACCATGGGTCCGCATCCTTACCCTGATATCGTGGCAAAGATGCAGAGCGTCATCAGCGAGGAACTGAAATGGCAGTTGGAGGAGAAAATCGGTCGTGATTATCCTGATTATCTCATCGCCTGCGTGGGTGGCGGAAGCAATGCAGCAGGTACCATCTATCATTACATCGACGACGATCGTGTTCAGATTTATCTGGCTGAGGCTGCCGGTCATGGCATCGACACCAACTATACCGCTGCCACCATGCATTGCGGTACAGAGGGAATCATCCACGGTGCCCGCACCCTGGTGATGCAGACAGAAGATGGTCAGATAGAAGAAGCCTTCACCATCAGTGCCGGTTTGGATTATCCAGGCATTGGACCAATGCACGCCGATTTGGCAACAAGAGGCAGAAGTCATGTGCTTGCCATCAAGGACGATGAGGCCATCTATGCTGGATATGAGTTAACCCGCATGGAGGGCATCATCCCAGCCATCGAGAGTGCCCATGCCGTAGCCGCCTTGAAGAAGATGAAGTTCAAGAAGGATGATGTGGTTGTCCTGACCGTTTCAGGCCGTGGCGACAAGGATGTGGAGACGTATTTGAGCCATAAGGAAATGGCAGGAGAATACGGCAACTTTTAATAGCAAAGATTTCATTAAAATGGCAAAGTTTAGTTATCATACAGTAACCCGCAAGATTCTTGCTGACCTTTATACGCCGGTGGGAGTCTATATGCGATTGAGAGATATTTATCCCCAGTCGGCTCTGATGGAGAGTTCCGACTATCATGGTTCCGAGAACTCCCGATCCTTCATCGGTGTTCATCCGTTGGCAAGCATCGCCGTGAGTCATGGCGAGGTCATCAAGACCTATCCTGATGGCAGCGTAGAGAAGGAAACGCTCCCGGCTTTCGGCGAGGGCAAGGGCGAACAGTGCAAGCTCGCCATCTCCAAGGCCATCAACGATTTCATCCAGAGCTTCCACGTAGAAGGAGAGGGCAAGGAATTCTGCGGACTCTATGGCTTCACCACCTTCAACGCCGTGAGATATTTCGAGAATATCCCCGTAAAGGATACCACCATGGAGAAGAACGATGCGCCGGATATCTATTATATCATGTATAAGGACATCATCGTGTTCGATCACTTCAATAATACAATGGAGCTGATTGCCCTGAGCGAAAGCTATGTTGAAGATAAGGCTGCTCAGGATATTGCCGCACAGGATGTAACAGATAAAAAAATCCAGGATGCCGCAGGCGAAGCCGAGCTTGATGCCCTGCTCAAGGCCGTGAACAAGGCGAATGTGAAGCCTTACGATTTCCATCCGGTGGGTGATACCTTTTCTACCCTTACCGACGAGGAGCACAAGGCGAACATCCGCAAGTGCATCCAGCACTGTCTGCGAGGCGATGTCTTCCAGATAGTTGTCAGCCGCCGCTTCATCCAGAAATACGAGGGCGATGACTTCAAGCTCTATCGTGCCCTGCGCAGCATCAACCCATCGCCATATCTCTTCTATTTCGATTTCGGCGGATTCCGCATCTTCGGCTCTTCTCCTGAAACCCACAACCGCATCGTGGGCAACAAGGCATTCATCGACCCGATAGCCGGAACCACCCGTCGCACAGGCGATATGGAGCAGGATAGAAAGGCTGCCGAGTTCCTCCGCAACGACCCGAAGGAGAATGCCGAGCACGTGATGCTGGTAGATTTGGCGCGCAACGACTTGAGCCGCAACTGCCATGGTGTGAAGGTAGATTTCTATAAGGATATGCAGTTTTATAGCCACGTCATCCACCTGGTGAGCCGTGTGAGCGGAACCCTCGATCAGGATGCCGACCACATCAAGGAGTTCATCGATACCTTCCCAGCCGGTACCCTGAGCGGTGCGCCAAAGGTGAGAGCGATGCAGATTATCTCCGAACTGGAACCTCATAATCGTGGAGCCTACGGTGGTTGCATCGGATTCATCGGCTTGAATGGCGATTTGAACCAGGCGATTGTTATCCGAACCTTCATCAGCCGCAATGGCGAACTCTGGTTCCAGGCAGGAAGTGGAGTCGTGGCGAAGAGCAACGACCAGTATGAGTTGGAAGAGTGCAATAACAAGTTGGGCGCCCTCACCAAGGCGATTCATATTGCAGAAGAACTGTAAATAATCATTAATAAGATGAAAGTAGTAATCATAGATAATTACGATTCCTTCACCTATAATCTGGCACATTTGGTGAAGGAGTTGGGCGTGGACGTTACGGTATATCGCAACGACCAGTTTCAGCTCCGCGAGTTGGAGCCATTTGATAAGATCATATTGAGTCCGGGTCCGGGAATCCCATCCGAGGCGGGGTTGTTGATGGATGTCATCAGGAAGTATGCAGGCATCAAGCCGATGCTGGGCGTATGTCTGGGTCATCAGGCGATAGGCGAGGCGTTTGGCGCCAGGCTCACCAACCTCAAGGAGGTGTATCATGGTGTAGCCACCCCATGCACCCAGTTTGGCATCGACCCGATATTCCAGGGCATGGAGAAGCGAATCGAGATAGGAAGATATCATTCGTGGGTAGTAGATAGAAGCAATTTCCCAGAGTGCCTGGATGTCACCGCTGTGAGCGATGACGGTTGCATCATGGGTTTGAAGCACAAGAACTACGATATCCATGGCATCCAGTTTCATCCCGAAAGCGTGTTGACGCCGGAAGGCAAGACCATCGTCAGGAACTTCCTGGAGTTGTAAAGAGGATAGGAGATATAAAAAAATCCCAGGCGATTCACCATCACCTGGGATTTTTTATATTTTTATCTGATTATCAGATTATCAGATTATCAGATGGGAATTACAAGTCCCAACCCACGGCACTGGCGCCGAGAACGGCAGCAGAACTGCCATCAAGAGTTGATACCAGGAACTTAGCCTTGCCCTTGAAAATCTTCAGTACATTCTCATCGTATGCCTTCTTCAAAGGCTCCATCAGCAAGTCACCAGCCTTGGTCAAACCGCCGAAGAATACGAATGCCTCTGGTGCAGAGAAGGCTGCAAAGTTAGCACAAGCCTCACCCAGCATCTTACCAGTGAAGTCGTAGATGCGCTTAGCCAAAGCATCGCCCTTGCCGGCAGCCACACTCACGTCGTAAGAAGTGATATCCTCTGGCTTCATCTCGCGGAGCAAAGAAGGCTCGTCGCTTGTCTCCAGAAACTCGCGTGCTGTGCGAGCCACACCCGTAGCAGAGCAGTAAGTCTCCAGACAACCTCTTCTGCCGCAACCGCATACGCGGCCAGCCTCGCCAGGAACCACGATTACGTGACCCAACTCACCAGCGAAACCATCGCTACCGTAAACCATCTGACCGTTGATAACGATACCAGAACCTACACCAGTACCCAAAGTAATGTCGATAAAGTTCTTCATACCACGAGCCACACCGTAAGTCATCTCGCCCAAGGCAGCCGCATTCGCGTCGTTAGTCAAAGCCACAGGAATACCCAAAGCCTTGCTGAAGAGATCAGCCAATGGCACTACGCCATCGTGAGCCCAAGGAAGGTTAGGAGCGAACTCGATGGTACCTGTATAGTAGTTACCGTTAGGAGCACCGATACCCATGCCCTTGATCTTCTCGATGCCGCCGATGGTATCAAGCACAGGCTGCAAAGCCTCTACAGAAGCTTTTACATATTCATCCACTGTCTTGTAGCCACCAGTCTTGATGGCTGTTGTGGCCTTAATGTCACCGCGTGCATCTACGATGCCGAACACTGAATTAGTACCGCCAAGGTCCAAGCCAATTACGTATGGCTTCATTGCATTTTCTGTCATGTCTTTATTTAATATTAGTTAGAATTGTTTTTAATTATAATTTTCTGCAAAGATAAGAAATAGTTTTGGAATAGTTGCTATTTCTTGTATAAAAAAGTATAATTTCTTCTTTTTTTTTAACTGAAATCAGATAAATCAGACTTCTTCCGAAAAAAAGAGGGTCTAAAATGAAAGTTTAACCCAAAAAATTACTAGATGTGCCCGATTTTTTGTAACTTTGCCCGCTGTTATTAGATTTTGTATTTTTAGCCGGTTGGGATACTGGCAAAATGGAATAGAGAAAATGAATTTAGCATTTCCAATAGAGTTTAACATCCTTGACTTTGTATTCAAGGGAATTCTTATCGGTGTGATTGCCTCGGCTCCGATGGGTCCGGTGGGCATCCTTTGTATTCAGCGAACCTTGAACAAGGGGCGATGGTATGGTTTCGTAACGGGTGTCGGTGCAGCTTGCAGCGACATCGTCTATGCGCTTTTCACGGGCTTGGGTATGAGCTTCGTGATGGATTTCGTGAACAATTCTCAGAACAAGTTCATCCTCCAGATTCTCGGCAGCGTAATGCTCCTCATCTTCGGCATCTATTGCTTCAGGAGCAATCCTACCAAGAACATGCACCAGAGCAGCAACAAGCAGGGTACCCTTACCCACAATGCCATCACGGCTTTCCTGGTAACGCTGAGCAATCCGCTCATCGTCTTCCTCTTCATGGCCACCTTTGCCCAGTTTGCCTTCGTGGTGCCTGATATGCCGATCGAAATGGGTGTGGGCTATCTCAGCATCGTCTTCGGAGCCCTGCTCTGGTGGTTCGGTCTCACCTGGCTCATCGACAAGGTGAGGGGAAAGTTTGATACCAACGGCATCCTTATTATTAATAAGGTGATAGGAAGCGTGGTCATCATCTTCTCTGTCATCGCCCTCTTCGGCACAGTTTTCAATCTGTACCATCTGCCAGGCTTTTAATCTTAGAGTTAAAAGTTGATAGTTAAAAGTTTATAGTTCAAACTTCAAAGTAAAAATGTTTGTAGCACAAGAATTAAGAAAGACGAGTATTGCAGAATACCTCTTATATATGTGGCAGATAGAGGATATCATCCGTGCCTACGGATGCTCGCTGCCTGTCATCAAGAAGAATTACATCGAAAGATTCAATTTCACTCCCGAGCAGAAAGATGAGGAGCTCGACTGGTTCGGCAACCTCATCCGCATGATGAACGAGGAGGGAAAGCGTGAGTATGGTCATCTCGATATCAACCGAGTGCTCCTGCAGGATGTCATCGACCTTCATGCCCGATTGCTCCAGAGCAGCAAGTTTCCTATCTACAACGCCGAATACTACAAGGTGTTGCCGTTCATCGTTGAGCTGCGCAACCGTGGCGACAAGGAACTCAACGAGATTGAAACCTGCCTCGATGCCCTCTATGGCGTGATGATGCTCCGCCTGCAGAAAAAGGAGATTACTCCCGAAACAGAGCGTGCCATCAAGGAAATCACCGTCTTCATCGGCCTCTTGAGCGATTACTATATCAAGGACCGCACCGAAGGCCTGAAGTTCGAAGACGACGACGTGTAGTGATTAGTTTTTAGTGATTACTTTTCAGTGATTAAATTTTTAGTATATACATTATTATAATATATATATAACGATATATAACAGATGAAAGAGATTGAAAGAAGAAGAACATTTGCCATCATTTCGCACCCTGATGCCGGTAAGACAACTTTGACCGAGAAGTTCCTGCTCTTCGGTGGACAGATTCAGGTGGCTGGTGCCGTTAAAAATAATAAGATTCGTAAAACTGCCACTTCCGACTGGATGGATATCGAGAAACAGCGTGGTATCTCGGTTTCTACTTCCGTGATGGAGTTCGATTACCTGCCAGATGGACAGACTGGAGAACCTTACAAGGTGAATATCCTCGATACTCCAGGTCACCAGGACTTCTGCGAGGATACCTACCGTACCCTCACCGCCGTGGATTCTGCCATCATCGTGGTGGATTCTGCCAAGGGTGTGGAGGCACAGACCCGCAAACTGATGGAGGTGTGCCGCATGCGCAATACTCCGGTTATCATCTTCATCAACAAGATGGACCGTGAGGGACGTGACCCATTCGATGTTCTCGATGAGTTGGAAGAAGAATTGAAAATTTCCGTTCGCCCATTGTCTTGGCCTATCGGTCAGGGCGCCCGATTCAAGGGTGTTTACAACATCTACGAGCACCAGCTCAACCTTTTCACACCTAACAAGCAGCGTGTCACCGAGAAGGTAGAGGTGGATATCCAGTCAAAGGAACTCGATGAGCGAGTAGGCGAGCGTGAGGCAAGCCAGTTGCGCGAGGAACTGGAACTGGTTGATGGCGTTTATCCTGAGTTTGACGTAGAAACCTATCGCTCTGGCGAAGTAGCCCCAGTGTTCTTCGGTTCAGCGTTGAACAACTTCGGTGTGCAGGAGCTTCTGGATTGCTTCGTGCAGATTGCCCCATCGCCAAAGCCAACCCAGGCAGAGGAGCGCATGGTGGAACCTGAGGAGCCTAAGTTCACTGGTTTCATCTTCAAGATTACCGCCAATATCGACCCTAACCACCGTTCCTGCATCGCCTTCTGCAAAATCTGCTCTGGCAAGTTTGTGCGCAATCAGCCTTACTACCACGTGCGTCTCGACAAGACCGTGCGTTTCTCTTCGCCAACCCAGTTTATGGCGCAGCGCAAGAGCACCATCGACGAGGCCTATCCGGGCGACATCGTAGGTTTGCCAGATAACGGCATCTTCAAGATTGGCGATACCCTTACCGAGGGCGAGAAGATTCACTTCCGTGGATTGCCATCGTTCTCACCACTTCTCTTCAAGTATATCGAGAACGATGACCCAATGAAGAGCAAGCAGTTCCAGAAGGGATTGGAGCAGCTCATGAACGAGGGTGTGGCTCAGCTGTTCGTCAACCAGTTCAACGGTCGCCGCATCGTGGGTACCGTGGGCCAGCTTCAGTTCGAAGTTATCCAGTATCGCCTGGAGAACGAGTACAACGCCAAGTGCCGCTGGGAGCCTGTTCACCTGCACAAGGCATGCTGGATTGAGGCCGACGACGAGAAGGAGCTGGAGAACTTCAAGAAGCGCAAGTACCAGTATATGGCCAAGGATATCGAGGGCCGCGATGTGTTCCTCGCCGATTCAGGCTACGTATTGAGCATGGCTCAGCAGGATTTTGAGCACATCAAGTTCCACTTTACATCAGAATTCTAAAATTTCAGCATGGTAATGGATGAAGAGTTAACAGGATACAAACAAAGCAGGACGGCGAAGCTGGTTGCCTGGCAGAAGAAACACATCTCTGACAAGCAGATGACCCTGATTCTCGCCTTCCTCATCGGTCTGCTCGCTTCGGTGGCAGGCTTCTTCTTGCATGCCATCGTACACGAGATACAGTATCTGCTCACTTCGGGATTCGAGAAGGGTACCTATAATCTGCTCTTCCTGCTCTTCCCTATCGTGGGCATCTACCTCACGTCGCTGTTCATCAAGTATGTGGTGCGCGACAATATCTCGCATGGTATCACAAGAGTACTTTATGCCATCTCCACCAAGAACTCCCGACTCAAGGGGCACAACTGCTGGTCGTCAGTGGTGGCATCAGGCATCACCATCGGTTTCGGTGGTTCCGTGGGAGCCGAGGCACCTATCGTGCTCACCGGTTCTGCCATCGGTTCCAACCTGGGACAGATTTTCCGCATGGATAAGAAGACCATGATGCTGCTGGTGGGATGTGGAGCCAGTGCCGCCATTGCAGGCGTGTTCAAGGCGCCGATAGCCGGACTGGTGTTCACCCTTGAAGTGCTGATGGTAGATCTGAGCATGGCATCGCTCTTGCCTATCTTGATTTCGTGTGTCACAGCCACCTGTTTCACCTATATATTCGATGGTGACAGTTCGCTGTTTGAATTCACGCTCACCAACCCATGGGAGCTGGACCGCACCCCGGCGTGCATTCTGCTGGGTGTATTCTGTGGACTGGTGAGTCTGTATTTCATGCGCACCATGTCCATCTGCGAGGGCTTTTTCGGCAAATTGAGCCAGTATCCATACGCCAAACTGCTGTTTGGAGGACTCATCCTCAGCACGCTCATCTTCTTCTTCCCGTCGCTTTATGGCGAGGGCTATTCTGCCGTCAATATCCTGCTCAAGGGCAGCAACGAGGCAGAGTGGGGGCAGGTGATGAACCGTTCGCTGTTTTCGGGTCAGGACAATCTGCTCATCTTTTACATAGCGTTTGTCACCTTTACCAAGGTATTTGCCACTTCGGCAACCAATGGTAGTGGCGGTTGCGGTGGAACCTTTGCGCCTTCGCTGTTTATCGGCGGTTTTGCAGGCTTCCTTTTTGCCCGCCTGTGGAACATCTATCAGGTAGGCGTGTATGTGCCGGAGCAGAATTTTGCGCTCATGGGCATGGCGGGCTTGATTACGGGCGTGATGCATGCCCCGCTTACGGGCATCTTCCTCATCGCCGAACTCACGGGCGGCTATCAGCTCTTCATGCCGCTGATGATTGTGTGCATCTCTTCGCTGCTTACCATCAGCATTTTTGAGAGCCACAGCATCTACGCCCTTCGATTGGCAAGGGAGGGCAAGTTGCTCACCCACCATGTAGACCGTTCGGCACTTACGCTGATGAGCATGCAGAGCATGGTTGAGAAGGATTACCATCCTATCAGTCCCGATCTGCCGATGAGCAAGCTGGTGAGCGAGATTTCAAGAAGTAACAACAACTTTGTTCCGGTGTTGGATGATGCCGGTGTGCTGAAGGGCGTGATAGATATCACCCGTCTGCGCCACATCATCTTCCGCACGGAACTGTATAATCACTTCAAGGTGAGCCAGCTGATGATTCAGCCGTCGGCAACCCTGGGCGAGAACGAGCGCATGGACGAAGTGATGGATAAGTTTGATAAAACCGATGCCGCACAGCTGCCAGTGGTAGATGTCAACGGCGTGCTGAAGGGCTATATCAGCCGCACCAAGATTTACGAGGTATATCGCAAGATTGTGGCGGATATGTCGGCTGAATAAAATTTTGAAAAAATGGAGAAGAAAGATTTAAGAATCATATTCATGGGAACCCCGGAGTTTGCGGTGGAATCCCTCAAGCGCCTGGTAGAGGGCGGATATAACGTGGTGGCTGTGGTTACCCAGCCAGATAAGCCTGTGGGCAGACATCAGGACACGCTGCAGCCATCTCAGGTAAAGCAGTATGCGCTTTCGCAGGGCCTGCCAGTGTTGCAGCCGGTGAAGATGAAAGACCCTGAGTTTGTGGAGCAGTTGCGCAGCTATCAGGCCGATTTGCAGGTAGTTGTAGCCTTCCGCATGCTGCCGGAGGTGGTATGGGCGATGCCTAAGTATGGCACCTTCAATGTGCATGCCGCCCTGCTGCCACAGTATCGTGGTGCAGCCCCAATCAACTGGGCTGTGATTAACGGCGAGAAGGAGACGGGTGTCACCACCTTCTTCCTAGACCACGACATCGATACCGGTCGCATCATCATGCAGAAGCAATTCCCTATTCCGGAGGAAGCCAATGTGGAGTATGTATATGATGGTCTGATGCATCTGGGTGCCGAACTGGCACTGGAAACCATCGATGCCCTGATAGCAGCCGACGGCAACATAGCATCCATTGCCCAGGAAGAACTGATGGGTGAGGGCGTGGAGTTGAAATCTGCCCCAAAGATTTTCAAGGACACCTGTCGCATTGATTTCCACAAGCCAGCCAAGCAGGTTCACGATTTCGTACGTGGTCTTTCGCCATATCCTGGAGCCTGGACAGAAATCAAGAAGAAGGCACCAGTGGTTATCTTTGAGGATACGGATGGCGAGATGCCAGAGGCTACGTCTCATCCTGCGCAGAAGAAGAGTGTGGAGAAGGTTCAGGTGTTGAAGATTTTCAAGACCCAGCAGTCTGAAGAACCTCGTGGCGCAGCACCAGTAGGTTCTTTGAGAATATTCGAGAAGAAGTTGCAGGTAGCGTGTCTTGATAATTGGCTCAACATCCAGGAGCTGCAGCTTTCGGGCAAGAAGCGCATGGATGCCGCCGCCTTCCTCAACGGCATGAAGGACATCGCCTATTATGAGTGCCTGAAGAGCCAGGAAGATAATTTTTAATTCATAGTAATCATAGTAATATGACCAGAGAAGAAGATATTAAGAATGCAGTGGAATGCATGCGAAAGGGTGGAGTGATTCTCTATCCTACAGATACCGTATGGGGCATCGGCTGTGATGCCACCAATCCGGAGGCTGTGAAGAAGGTGTACGAGATTAAGAAGCGTGATGATTCCAAGGCGCTGATTTGTCTCATTGATTCAGCCGACCGCATGGCGCGTTATTTCCGCAACGTGCCTCAGGTGGCGTGGGATTTCATTGATGCAGCGATGCCGGTGAAGCCTACCACCATCATCCTGGATGATGCCAATGGTGTGGCTCATAACCTGGTAGCCGAGGATGGCAGTCTGGCGATGCGAGTAACTTACGAGGAGTTCAGCAAGCAGCTCTGCTACCGTTTCCAGAAGCCTATCGTGAGCACGAGTGCCAATGTAAGTGGCGAGCCGGCAGCCCAGAACTACCGTGACATTTCCGAAGAGATTCTGAATGCCGTGGATTACGTATGCTGGACTCGTCGCCAGGAGCACAAGCCTCACCAGCCATCCAGCATCGTAAAGATTGCGAAGAATGGTGAAGTGAAAGTAATTAGATAAAGTTCCGCCAGGACGCTTGCTTATTCCGCCAGGCGTCCTGGCCATTTTATTTAGGCAACATTGTCTATCGCCTGGACGCCTAGCGGGGTATAACTTTCTCCTTATAACTTTATCTTTCCCTCTTTTTGAAAGAAAATCCCTAAATTTCTTGGCAGTTTCACTAAAAAAGTGTATCTTCGCAGCAGATTATAGAATCTAAAACAAAAAATTATGGGTAGATATATCAATCCCTTTACCGATTGGGGCTTCAAGCGTCTCTTCGGTCAAGAGTTCAGCAAAGACTTGCTGATTAATTTTTTGAACGATTTGTTTGAAGGCGAATTTCAAATCAAGGACGTAACATTCAAGGATAAGGAACTGCCTGGGGATACTGATGATCTCCGTGGCTGCATCTTTGATATCTATTGTGTTACCGACGATGGCAAGCATTTCATCGTCGAGATGCAGAACAGATGGGTACCCTTCTTTGTGAATCGTTCCATCTATTATGCTAGTAAGGCTTTTGTTGCCCAGCGCAAGAAGTTTGATGAAGCAGGTGTCCGTACTGCAGTTTTATATTAGTTTGTGCCGGTTTATGTGGTTTGCATCATGAATTTTATGCCAAGGGAGCATGAGGTGACAAAGTTTAGGACAGACGTGGCTTTGAGGGAGAAGTCTAGCGACTCCGTTTTTTCAGATAAGCTTCGTTTCATCTATCTTTCTCTTCCCTTCTTTGATAAGAGTGAGGAAGAATGCGAGACTGGTTTTGAAAAATGGATTTATGTATTGAAGTATATGGAAGTATTAGAAAGATTGCCTTTTACGGCACAGAAGAAGATATTCGATCATCTTGCAAAATTGGCAGATGTTCGTTGTTTGAGTAGTGAGGAGCAGGAAAAATACGATGAAAGTATTAAGGCTGTTGACGATTACTACTCCGGTCTTTATGGCTCGTATATTGAAGGAGAGGAAAAGGGAATTGCTAAAGGAATGGTTGAAGGTATAGCTAAAGGTGAACTGTCTAAAAGTTTGGCAATAGCCCGTAACTTATTAGCAATGGGGATGTCTTGGTCTCAAATCATGCAAGCAACTGGATTGACAGAAGAACAGTTGAAGCAGCTTCAGTCGTAGCTAGTTTTGCCTAATATAAAAAGAGGTGCATCGCAAGAAGTCTTTCTCTTGCAATGCACCTCTATTTTTTACCTATAATGATGCTATCTTCTACAGATGGAAATCAATTTGGCATCCCGCCGGATTTTGTCTAGTCTTCCGTTAGGCGTCCCGCCGGATTTGAAATCCGGCGTTAAAAAATGTCCTAACCTTTTTATGCTCAGCGGATTTGCAATCCGCTGCAATCAAGAATGCAATCAATAATAAAGGGGGTAGGGGGATTATAAATCCCCCGGTTTTAATAGGTCGAACCTTTTTTTACGGCGGATTTCAAATCCGCCGGGACGCCTAGCGGGGGTGGGACGCCTAGCGGAATGCAAGCAAAAAAAGGTGCATCGCAAGAAGCCTTTTTCTTGCAATGCACCTCATTTTTTACCTTGAATTATGCTATCATCAACAAATAGAAGTTAATCTACAATAGGATTTGCAATCCGCTGCAATCAAGAATGCAACTACAGCTAGAATCTCTTCTACAGATGGAAATCAATTTCCTTGAGCCATGCCTTGGTATCAAAGCAAGGACACTCCTTCTTGACACCAGGCAAATCGCGATGGCCCAGGATGGTGGCATCCGGATAATCCAGAGCCAGAGAATACAGCAGCTCCTCCAGCGTAATCTTCTGCGCCTCGGTGCGCGTATCCGCAGGATGACCATTCTTGTCCAAGCCACCCTCGTAGCAGATGCCAATGCTATGCTGGTTGTAGTGACGGGCATGAGCACCCACCTTGTCCTCATGGCGGCCAGGATACAGAGTGCCGTCCTTGGTGATGTAATAGTGGTAACCAATCTCTGCGAAGCCACGAGCCTTGTGGCACGCCTCCAAATCCTCAATGCTGAAGTTCTGGTTCACACGGGTAGCGCTGCAGTGCACTACAATCAAATTGATAGTTCTTTTACATTTCATTTTCTTCTTCTTTTTTTTAATGGTTCAACTTAGTGTTCTTTTTCACTCAAGCCTTTCACTCAAGGCCCTTCTCAAGCCATCTCACATCATTTACAAGCCCTTGCAACTCTGTACACAGAAGGCGCTGAGGATGGCAGTCAATACCGTGATGGTAAAATTAATCACTTTCTTAATAGTCTCTCTCTTCATTTGTTCACGCTTTTAATGTTAATTATCCCATATTAGATTGTTACGTCTGTAGAATCGCCGTCAGATCCGCCGCCGCCAGTGGTGCCCGAATCGCCCTTGCCAGTGCCTCCTGAAGTGTTATCACCCGTTGAGGAACCTCCTGATGGATTGCTGCCGCCGCCATTCGTTCCAACGCCGTTCGTTCCACCACCATCAGTTACTCCACCAGGAACAGTCACTCCCTTATCCACTCTCTTGATAGTGGCATCGAGGTTCAGACTGGCAGAAATCAAGTTACCCGTGGCGCGGGCTCTCGACTTCACTCCGGCAATGTTCTTGGCTGCCGACCACTCGCCAATGCTCTTGGCACCCATCTTGTTCTTGATGCCCAAGCTGAAGATCGCCAGGTCGTTGATCTTCACCGCAATGCCCTGCAAATTCAACTCTCTGATGCAGTTCACGGCATCGGTAAGCATGCCCTTGATGGCACCTTTTGAGAAGGGCGTGTTGTGTGACGACATGTGCTCTGCCAACTTGTCGAGATCATAAGTCTCGTTAACCACTGGATATGCGTAGTACAAACCATACGCATTCGGCATCTTCTTGTTCTTGTTCTGTTTCAATACTACCTGAATCATACTTTTTCCCTTTCGCGTTAAAATTGTTAGTTAATTTAGTTTTAGTAACTCTCCAGTTGATGCATCTCCTTCTGAATTACGATGCAAAGATACGGCTTTTTTTCGACTCACTCTGAACTTTCGTGAACTTTCGCAAAAAAAAATCTAAAAAAACATGAAAAAAGTTTGGGGAACCCTTACGGATCCCCCAAATATTCAAAAATCAACTCCTTTTGCCTCGGAGTAAACAACTTGTTGCAACTCTTGTAACCTTCTGCCTGAAGCAGTTCCATGAGTCCCTTGCATTGCTTGATCCAAATCATCAAGTGCTTTTCGGCACTCCTTGGTTTGGCATCAGGAAAGTAGAGACGAGCGATGGCTCTCTTGCTATTTTGATTTGGCATACTCTCTAACTTGTTTCTGGTTCAGAAATGACTAAGATAAAAATCTCAGTGACTTAGATAGAATCCCCAGTGACTTAGATAAAAATCCCAGTGACTTAGATAGAATCACGGGTTAGGGTAGTTCGGATTGTAGTTCGAATACTGCGCCACTTCCGCCCCGCTCTTTTCCACCACGAGCCAAAAATTTCCCGTACGTCGGTGCTCACTCTTGAAACCAAGCCTCGCCATGATGCTGCCGATGCTCTGGTTCGACATGTTCTGGCGCAAGGCAGGGTTGGTGCAGATCTTTTCCATGATTTCTGCTGTGGTAACCGACTTGATGAACCTGGGCTCTGTTGATTCATCCGGGATACGAAAAAAACGCAATATCTGCTCCTCTGCAAAGTTGGAAACCATGAAGAGGCGATTGTGCTTACGCATTTTTTCCACATCCTCGAAAGTCTGCCAGTATACCCAGCCATCCTCTCGGGTGCCCTTCGATACACTCTGACCCAGAGCCAAAGCCTGAGAGTAGAGACCCTCGTAGTTGATAGCCTTCTCTCTAGGGCTCACAATCTTGGTAACAATCCATGGCGAGAAACGGCGGTTCTCCACATCGGTGATGATGTGCTGCTGGTTGCTCGTTCCGCAGAGCGAAGCACGGTGCTCCAGCTCAGATCGGTACTTGTCATAAGGGCGACGGAAGGAGAACACCTCCTTGGTCATGTTGCTCTTGAAGGCACTCAGGTTTCTGCCGAATATCGCCTCAAACTCATCCAGGTTCACACTAGCCTTGGTAGCCTGAGCCTCCATGGCATCCTTGTCCAGATAGTTGCTGGTACTGTCGTTCAGATAGTAAGTCTTGAGGCATGGAGGGAGCAGGGCACCCAGAATGGTGGTCTTGTAGATGCCGCCCTTGCCCACCAGAATCAGCATCGACTGGTTCACGAAGTGAGGATTCACCCATGCCACCACCATCGACACGAACCACTTTCGGAAATATTCCACAAACTCCTCCTGGGTGTGGCAATACTCGGGGCGGTCTTCCACCGTGATTCGCATGGCAAACTCCCTGATGTAATCCGTCTGCCCATCCCACTTCGGCAGACTGCGCAGATAGTGATCCAGCGGATTGAAAGGCTGGCTGTAGTCGCTGGTCACGATATCCCCCAGTTTCTGCACACTGGTATGGATGCCCTTCAGGTCCATCTCCATCCAGATGGAGTGCAGGATGTCGTCGCTCACATCGGTATACTTCAGGTACTTGGCATCCTTCACCATGCGGCTCACCACCTGATACTTGCCGGTAACCATGTTGTGAACGAACTCATAGTTCTGGTCGAGCCACTGTCTGATGAGCTTCAGCGTAGCCTGAACCGGATAGTCCTCGCCCTTGGCATAGAAGTGCCATTTGCCGGCAAGTTCGCCATGGTTCTTGTACACACTTCTCACCACGCTAGCCGTGTCGGCATACTGCTGCGAGAACTCGGAGGTGGCATATTGCAGTGCCTTCTCCTCCTCGATGCCGTATTTCAGGCAGCAGTAGGCAAAGCTGGTAACATACTCGTTGTGCTGATGCTCCTCGAATCTTTTGCCCCAGCTCTCAATCATCACCTTGATGTGGGGAGCTGCCTCCTCGATGGTTGGGGTGTAGCCGCCCTTCTTCTTGCGGGTCTTGCTGCTCTTAGGTCTACCGCCCTTGTTTTTCTTCTTCTCGTTCTTGATGCGTTCCTGGGTAACCTTCAGCTCGCTGGGGGTGAGCTTCAGGGGGATTGCCTCCCAGTTGAAGTAGGCATCAGGGTCGTGGGCAAGGCCGCAGAGTCTGCCGATGTCGGTGGCCTGCTGGTCGGCCTCCCAGTTGAGCAGGGTGTTGTAGAAGCTGATGGCCTTCTTGATCATGGCATTGAAGAGTTCCATGATGGTGAGGTCGCAGTTCTCGGCTCTGTCGTATCCCACGATGATGCGGATACCCTGTCCGCTGATGGTGTGATAGACGGCTAGGGCATAGGCCGACTGGCATGCGGCATTGAACATGCTCTCAATCTGCTCAGCCGAGGCATCATGGATGTCGTAGTCCAGGGCAATCATTCGGGTCTCAGCCTTCACGTTGTCGAGGCTTCTGCCTCTGCCGTCATACTGCAGTGAGGCAGAGATGGCAGGGCCTAGAGGCTTGAGCTCATCTGCATAGCTCTTGCTGATGGCCATTCTCTTGCGATAGGCCATGGTCAATGAACTTACCAGGGAGTCTTTTGTGATAAGTTGCTCCAAGGCTTCTCTACTGGCGAGAGGCATGCTCTCGGTGCTCTTGAGTGATGCGAATAGTGACGGCATCACGGCGTCTTTCTGATTTACGTTCATACGCTAAGCGTTTTAATTGTGTAAAAAATTGTTGGTCAGCAGGAGAATTTTGCCTCTTCGGTCGGCCATTTTTTCTGTGAATGCAAGGCTGTGATGTGAAGGCTTGGTCTCAAAAAACTAGTTTTCTGATACTAAAAACCTCTATGTAAAACCCTGATATTCATTTCATTTACCTTTATAACACGCTGTATATACAAAAGTTCTGGACCCTAGGGTTCACATCACACTCTCGAATCAGCGGTCACTCGGGTTGGATTTCGGTTGCAAATGTAGGAAAATCCGGCGGGTTTCACAATAGTTCCATGCTGTCCACTTGACCAAACTGGCCAAAAAAATGCCTTGTTTTAATAAAAATTAAGTTCCGTTTATAGTTGTTTGGAAAATAATAGATTTTAAAAATGTCCATATTTTGGTAGGGAAAGAGTACCTTTGTACGTAGATAATAAACAGAAGAGCAATGATAAGTACTTCTGGCCTTTCTGGGCGTGTGGAATTTACTTACTAAACTTGAATAAAAAGATTTTTTTATATAAACAAAATTAAATATTTTAAATTATGGCAACAAATCAAAACGAAGGAATTGGACCGATGGTTAAAGTGGGTAATTTTTTCAATGATTTTTTTGATGAGAAAGTTAAAGGTAAAAAGCGTCTCACTGGCGCTACTTTGAAGCGTGACTATGGTATTACAAAATATTGTCTTAGCAACCTTAAGAATGGTCATGAAATGTTGAGCGGTAACATGAATAAGATAGGTCGTGCCTATCTCGAGCAGTTTCCTACGCAAAGAGAGCGATTCCGGCAGGTTATCAAGCTGTTGGATGTACAGCGTGAGCAGGATATTGAGAACTATGGACCGGATGGTTCTCCTTTCACTGCCACCTTCAAGGATATTCTTGATTCATATATTCTTGAAGAGGCAGAGAAACTGGCAGAGGTTTACGATCATGAGGAATTGATGAAGAAACTACATCAGCAGCTGATTAAAAAAGGTCTGTTGCTGGATTGATATTCTGATTGAGTTCTTTGTACAAAAAAATCTGCCCCTCTGCTTCGCAGCAGAAGGGCAGATGATTAAACTTTATCTTACAAAACTAATCTGCATAGTCAGTTTCTTACTTCTCATCCCAACCTGGGTTCTGCTTCAGGTTCTTATTTAGTGCCAACTGATCGATTGGCAATGGATACAGCCAGCGGTGGTTGTTTTCCGTCCACTTGCGACCTGCTGCATCGTCATAGCTCTCAGCGTAGATGCGGAGGTATGTCTTGCCCTTGTACTCTCTAGTGTTGCTGCTATCGAAGGCGTAGATTTCGTTATACTGCTGCTTCACCTTGTCGGTAACACGGTCTCCCATGTAAATGAGCTACTTACCAAGCCAGGAGCATAAACTGCTACAGGGCGTGTTCCGCCGAGCAATTCGCCAGCCTCTCCTGAGCCCATAAATAAGCTAATAGTGTGAATTTTACATTATTTCAACAAAGGCTCACAAAAAATCCCTTCTTGTGAGCCTTTTTTAGAATATTTCGGGTCTTTTTGCTTAAAAAGTATTAAAATAATAAAATTTGTTTCATTAAAAACCGGTTTGTATTAAAAATTAATATATCTTTGCAGCGGCTAACTTAAATAAAAAGCCGAATAACATCGGCTGAATTAAATAATTAGGACCAAATAATATTTTTAAACTATATCTTATGATTAGACAACTATTCACAGTAAGTACTATGATTATGGCTCTTGGTATGACTCCTACCCAAACGTATGGGGGAACTCGCATCCAGGAAACTAATCAGTCCAAGAATGGACAGTGCACGGGTACCGTTATTGACCCAACAGGTGAACCAGTAATTGGTGCTACAGTTACAGTTAAGGGAAAACAGGGGGGTGCCATTACCGATTTGGATGGTAACTTTACGCTTTCTGACGTTCAGCATGGTGCAACAATCTGTATCAGCTACATAGGCTTCGAGCCAGTGGAGAAGGTATGGAAGGGTGGTGCCATCAATGTAACCTTGCAGGAAGACAGCAAGACTCTGAATGAGGTCGTTGTTGTCGGTTTCGGTACTCAGAAGAAGGTAAACCTCACTGGTGCCGTTTCTACCGTTGATTCCAAGACCCTCGGTGCTCGCCCAGTCAACTCTGTTGTTGACGCTCTTCAGGGTGCAGTAGCCGGTATGAACTTCTCTACACCAAGCAGTGGTGGTACTCTTAATTCAACCAAGAATTTTAATATCCGTGGTACAGGTACTATCGGTGCCGGTTCTTCTGTATCTCCACTCGTGCTCATCGACGGCATGGAGGGCGATATGAACGCACTCAACCCACAGGACATCGAGAACATTTCTGTATTGAAGGATGCTTCTGCTTCTTCCATCTACGGTTCACGTGCTGCCGGTGGTGTAATCCTTATTACTACCAAGAGTGGTAAGAAGGGTAAGACTTCTATTAACTACAACAACTCATTCCGTTTTGATTCTCCACTCAACATGCCGGAGATGATGGACTCTTACACATGGGCTAAGTACATGAACGATGCATCTGTTGGTAGCGGTGCAGGTGTCTGGTTTACAGATGAGAAGCTCGAGCAGATCAAGAAGGCTCAGAGCGATCCTACCATGCAGAAGATGTTCAAAAACAGCAACAACCGTTGGGAGGTTTGGGACGATACTCCACTCTTGCCTCTTGGTAATACCGACTGGCTCAAGGAGCAGTTTGGTACCAGCTTCTCTCAGGAGCATACCTTGAGTATCAATGGTGGTGATGATCGTTTGCAGTACTATGTATCAGGCAACTATCTCAACCGTGGTGGTCTTCTCCGTCATGGCGATGATAGCATGCAGCGCTATACCATGACAGGTAAGATTAATGCTCAGATAACCAACTGGTTGCGCATGACCTATAATACCCGTTTCTCACGTAATGACTTCGATTCTCCTAGTGATTTGATTAATGGTACAGATGTGTTCTTCCACAATATGTGCCGTTATTGGCCTATTTTGCCAACTACCGATCCTAATGGCAACTGGTTGCCAGAGTCTTACATCGGACGTCTTCAGAATGGTGGCCGTGCTAAGAACCAGACAGACCGTCTTTCTCAGCAGCTTTCATTTGTAGCAACTCCTGTAAAGGGCCTGACTCTCAATGCAGAGCTGAACTACCGTATTGATACAGAGTTCAACCACCGTGACTGGCAGACCACATACGGCTATGACTGCGACAACAATCCATACGTAGATACCAATGCAACATCAAGTGTGTATGAGTATTCATTCAAGTCGAACTATTTCAACCCTAACCTCTTTGCAGAGTACAGCCATTCATTTGGTGAGCACAATATGAAGGTGATGGGTGGTTTCCAGAGTGAATGGTACCGCAAGCGCAATATGAAGGCACAGCAGAACGGTATCATGTCTGGTCTTCCTACTCTCGATACAACAACCACCAAGCCAAGTGTAGGTGGTGCTTATAACTCATGGACTACAGCCGGCTTCTTCGGTCGTATCAACTACGACTTCGCAGGCCGTTACCTCTTTGAGGCTAACCTCCGTTATGATGGATCTTCACGTTTCCTCCGCGAGAACCGTTGGAACTTCTTCCCATCATTCTCTGCAGGTTGGAACATTGCCCGTGAGAAGTTCTGGGAGCCATTGACTGATTACGTAAACACATTGAAGCTCCGTGCTTCTTGGGGTCAGTTGGGTAACCAGAATACTGACAACTGGTATCCTTTCTATCCAACCATCGGCTTCTCTGCACAGGGTGGTAACTGGTTGATCAATGGCGCTAAGCCAAATACCGCTTCACAGCCAGGTCTCGTATCTTCAACTCTTACATGGGAGAAGAGCCGTACATGGGAAATCGGTCTCGACTGGGGTGCTTTCAATAACCGCCTCACCGGATCGTTTGGCTACTATCAGCGCAAGACATTCGACATGGTAGGTCCTGCTCCTGAGTTGCCTGTTATCCTCGGTGCCAATCCTCCAAAGGTGAACAACCTTGATATGACATCTAAGGGTTGGGATCTCCAGATTGGCTGGCGTGACGTAATCGGTGAGGTAAGCTATGGTGCATCTCTCGTATTGAGTGATAACCAGGTGGTCATCGATAAGTATCCTAACCCATCCAAGAACCTCGGCTCATACTATGCTGGTGCTAAGCTCGGTGACATCTGGGGTTATACCACAATCGGTATCGCACAGAGCCAGGAAGAGATGGATGCACACCTCGCAAAGGTTAACCAGAGCGCACTCGGAAGCGGCTGGACTGCAGGTGATATCATGTATGCCGACCTCGATGGTGATGGTTATGTTAATACTGGCGAGAATACAGCTGATAAGCCAGGTGACAGACGCATCATCGGTAACTCTACTCCTCGCTATAACTTCGGCTTGAACCTTGATGCAGCTTGGAAGGGCTTTGATATCAAGGTATTCTTCCAGGGAACCCTCAAGCGTGATTACGCTGCAGGTGGTGCCGTATTCTGGGGTGCTATCGGTCAGGGTAAGTGGCAGGCTACCGGTTTCAAGTTCCATGAGGATTACTGGCGTGAGGACAATAGGGGTGCATACTACCCACGTGCTGACTGGGGTGGTGGCCGCAACATCCAGACTCAGACCCGCTATTTGCAGAATGCAGCTTATGGCCGTTTGAAGAACCTCACCATCGGTTATACCTTGCCAAAGTCAATCACAAGCAAGGCTTATATTGAGAATCTTCGCTTCTTCGTATCTGGCGAGAACCTCTTCACCATCACTAACTTCACAGAGGCAGGTGATCCAGAGCTGATCGGAGCAGGTTATGGCGGTGAGATTGGTAAGGCATATCCATTGTCTAGAACCTACTCATTCGGTCTTAGTGTAACATTCTAACTTATCATTTAGATTATAGAAAGGAAACAATTTATGAAAATTAAATATATTTCAATGCTCTTATTGGGCGCGACGCTCGGTCTGACAAGTTGCGATGACTATCTTGACAAGGAGCCTGAAAGCAACGTGACACCTGCGTCTTTCTTTACTAGCGCCGACGACCTGGCTGCCTACACCGTGAATCTCTATGGTGTATTGACAAGTATTGGTCCTGGTAGCTATGGTATGAGTACCTTTGCTTATGATAACGATACCGATAACCAGGCGGGAACCGGTTATTCTAGCCGTTGGGTTCCTGGAAACTGGAAAGTAGGTCAGAGTGGTGGTGCTTGGGATTTCGGTAATATCCGCTCGGTGAACTATTTCCTGGATCAGGTACTGCCAAAGTTCGAGGCTAAGCAGATTGGCGGTAATGAGAGTTATGTGCGCCACTATATTGGTGAGGCATATTTCCTCCGTGCTTACCTTTATTTGGACAAGTTGCAGACTCTTGGCGACTTCCCTATCGTGCTCACAGCGCTTCCTGATAACAAGGAGACTCTTGTTGAGGCTTCAAAGCGCCAGCCACGTTATAAGGTAGCTCAGCAGATTCTCGACGACCTTGATAAGGCACTCGGTCTGTTGCTGGAGTCTGCCCCTGGTGGCAAGAACCGCATCTCTCGCGATGCAGCCCTCTTGCTCCGTTCTCGTGCAGCTCTCTTCGAGGCTACATGGGAGAAGTATCACAAGGGTACAGCGTTTGTGCCAGGTGGTCCAGGTTGGCCAGGCAAGGCTGAGGATATCCAGGGATTTAACATCGATTCTTCCATCAACCACTTCCTCGAAGAAGCTATGAAGTCTTCCAAGGAGTTGGGTGATAAGCTCGTTGACAACCTCGTAGAGAATACGGATACTCCAGAGGGTCAGAATGCAAGCTTGGCAAGTATCAATCCTTACTACACCATGTTCTGTGACAAGGATATGAGCGGCTATAGCGAGGTGTTGATGTACCGTGCTTTTGATAAGGCAAAGGCTAACGTTACCCACAACGTGCAGATGCAGTTGCAGCGCAACGGCGGTGGTACTGGTTGGACACGTGGCCTCGTCAACTCATTCCTCATGCGCAATGGTTTGCCTATCTACGCTGCCGGATCAGGCTACGACCCAACTTGGGAAAACCAGGGTGTGAAGGCTACCTTGCAGAATCGCGATTCTCGCATCCAGCTCTTCACCAAGATGGATGGATCTATCGAGAACTACACCAGTGAGGGTGCTGTTCCAACCGACCTCTCATGGACAGTAAAGGGCAACAACGAGACTCGTATGGTGACAGGTTTCGCAGTAAAGAAGGGTAAAAACTATGATTCCCAGCAGGGACTCAATCACGACTACGGCGAGAGTGGTAGCATCGTATTCCGTGGCACAGAGGCTCTCCTCAACTACATGGAGGCTTCCTGGTTGAAGAACAATAGCATCGATGCTACGGCTGATAAGTACTGGCGTGCACTCCGCACCCGTGCTAAGGTAGATCCTGATTACAACAAGACCATCGCTGCTACCAACATGCAGGAGGAGGCTAAGTGGGACTTCGGTGCTTATTCTCACGGTCAGTTGGTTGATGCTACTACTTACAACATCCGTCGTGAGCGTCGTGATGAGTTCATCGGTGAGGCTTCTCGCTGGGAGGACTTGATCCGCTGGCGTGCTTGCGACCAGGTGAACGGTTATCAGATTGAAGGTATGAAGTACTGGAGTACTGTTTACGAGGGTACATGGCTCGATGGCACAACCAACCTTGTAAAGGTAGATGTTGAAGGAGGTAAGGGTAATATGAGTGATAAGACCATTAGTGGCGACTATATCCGCCCATACCAGATTTCCAAGGTTAACAATCAGGTATTTGATGGTTATCACTTTACACCTGCTCACTATCTGTCTCCTATCGCACAGAGCGTATTCCGTCAGACTGCAGCGGGTGACCAGACCGATCTTACTACATCTGTAGTTTACCAGAACCCAGGTTGGCCATTGGTTGCCGGTCAGGGTGCAACTGCAGTAAAGTAAAGCGTGTGAACATATTCATTCGGCTTATGTCTTGAAATAAAGAGATTAAGGCATAAGATACTAAAAAGGCTCGCAAGAAGTTTTTGTTTCTTGCGAGCCTTTCTTGTTTTCAATTAATCTCTTCCATTCGTTTCATGCGATGGAGACGATATATGGCTTTTTTATTAAACTTGTATATTTTTGATAGTTAATAAAGATTAAATGGGGTAAAAAAGGATATAGTTCGGTATTTTTTGTTAGAGAAAAATTCATCAATTAGCGATTCTTTTGTATCTTTGCAGCATCTAACAGCATTTTTGCAGAAGATTTAAATGAATATCGTATGAAACAGGTAGAAGAAAGATACATCAGCTTGTTGACCGACTTCGGCTTCAAGCGTATTTTTGGAACGGCAATGAATAAGGATTTGCTGATTTGCTTCCTCAACAGCTTGTTTAATGGCAGACAGGTTGTGAAGGATGTTTCGTATCTGAATCCAGAGCACGTGGGGGATGTCTATACCGACCGCAAAGCCATCTTCGACGTGTATTGTGAAGGAGAAAACGGCGAGAAGTTCATCGTTGAAATGCAAAACGCCTACCAGACGTATTTCAAGGACCGATCTCTCTTCTATTCTACTTTCCCGATTCGTGAGCAGGCACCTAAGGGGAATGACTGGAATTTCAAACTCAGTCATGTCTATACTGTTGCCCTGCTTAACTTCAATATGAACGAGGATGCCTTCGACAAGGAGAAGATTCGCCACCACGTGCAGTTGTGTGATACCGCAACCCACAAGGTTTTCTATGATAAGCTTGAGTTTATCTATGTAGAGATTGCCAAGTTCAATAAGACTTTGGAAGAGCTGGAAACGCTATATGACAAATGGCTTTATGCCTTGAAGAACCTCTATAAGCTTACCCAGCGTCCAAAGGAGTTATGCGATAAAGTCTTCGACCGCCTTTTCGAGGAGGCCGAGATTGCCAAGTTCACGCCTCAGGAGGTAAGGGAGTATGAAGCAAGCAAGAAGGCTTATCGGGATATCAAGAACTCTATTGATACAGCGAAAAATCAGGGCAAGGAAGAAGGTCTTGCCGAGGGTATTGAAATAGGTAAGAAAGAGGGTATAAAAGAGGGAAGAAAAGAAGGCAGAAAAGAAGGAAGAATTGAAGCTAACACAGAAACAGCTCAGCGTTTGCTGGCTATGGGGCTTTCTGCCGAACAAGTAGCCGAGGCTACTCAGCTACCTTTGGATATCATTGAAAAACTGAGCAGATCTTAATAGTTTGCTCCCGCTAGGCACTTGCTCCCGTCAGGACGCCTAGCGGGAATAAGAAATAAATGTGGAAGTTTTGAGGTGGGGTGTGGCATGAGCCACACCCTTTCATTTTAGGGTTATCTTTTAAATAAACAAATCATTCATCGTAATCTGTTTCTGTACGATGTCGCTATGTTTGTTCTGCTTCTCTTCCTATCAGTTTCTGTTCCATATCTTTTGTTATTTTCTGCGCAAAGATATAAAAAAATACCCATTAGCGCAAATTATTCGCGGATAAGTGATTGGCTTCGCAACAGAAATACCTTGGAATATATTGGAGTTTGGGAACAAATGTATAATCCAAATTTTAATTATGGCGAATTCGCCATAATTAAAAGTAATGCTGGTTTAAACAATTTCAAAATCAGTTTAAAAGAGTTAGTGCAAAGAACAAATTGTATTGGTATAACTTCAAAAGCAGGAAGATATGGAGGAACTTATGCTCATAAGGATATTGCTTTTCACTTTGGAATGTACATCGTATTCTCACAAAGGCAAACTATACCTTGCCGAATGGTGAGATAATGCCCAGTTCTTCTGCCCTTTCAGGGTGTGTGGGGAAAACGTTAGCGCAGATTATCCGTGAATAATCAGCGCTAACGGCCCCAAAAACATACGTTAGCGCAGATTATCTGCGTGCTTTTGGAGGAAACGAGTGGTATGGTATGACTAAATAATAGCCTAAATCTGTCATATCTTTTTGTTACTCTGTATCAGAATGAAGCAGGCTGTCTAGGACTACCGTTTCTCCAGTTAGCCCGCTTTGATTTGTTAGATGGCTGATACAAAATACACTTTTAAGGACGACTTTTTGTGCTTTTCCACACTTTTAAGGACGACTTTTTGTGATTTTTGAAATAAAAAATGTATATTTGCATTCAGAAACATCAAATAATCAGATAGTTATGCCCATAGAGGTTCATTTGCCCAACCAATAGGGAAACCAAGAACTGATTTGTCTATTTCTGGAAACTCAGCAAAAAGTCTATTTATCTTGTTCTTTACAAAATCTGTCAGTATATTGGCTGCCTGATGAGGGCAATACTGTTGGTGAAAGAATGTGGTGAATAATAACTAACTGATAATAATATGAAATCTATTAACTTGATTATCTTGTTTTTGATGTCTGTATTGCCAACCCATGCTCGCGGCAATCTGCACAATCGGTACAAAGTGCACTGAGTAGAGTGCAATTTTTGTTAAAAAGTGCACTGAACTCAGTGCACTTTCGCTTATGTACGAGATGCAAGGTCTATCATACCGGGAATATCTGGAACTCTTTCATGGAATCCACTTTCCTGTATGTACTTTAGAACAGCTTCTGCAACAGAATGTCAATATACCGAATGGCTACTTGCCATCATCGCTCAAAGTGCACCATTCAAGCCTAACATGAGCCAGAT
>ERZ1023886.34-NODE-34-length-60589-cov-58.596970_pt1 | contig 60589 bp, 47 predicted proteins | sample MGYA00380395_ERZ1023886 | MGnify/ENA primary metagenome ERZ1023886 (study PRJEB33179, sample SAMN07449002) | human gut metagenome | biome: Human-gut; feature: Human associated habitat; material: Faeces | host: Homo sapiens | place: India: Bhopal | collected... | reverse complement strand
TAAGTGATATTCTCTTTGTTGGCAAAGATACGAATAAATGGTGAAACCACCAAATAAAAAACATCTTTTCTTCATGTCCCTTATCTTCTTTCTCCATGCCTCTTGTCTCCTTTCTCCCTCCTTCCAGTATTAATTTTGTGTTAATCTTAGGAAAAGTCTTGGTTGTTATTAGGAAAAAATGTACTTTTGCCTACTAGAAAGTTTCGTTCAGCGACGTTGAATGTGCGTTCAACGTCGCTGAACCTGTATTCAACGTCGCTGAATGTCGGTTCAACGTCGTTGAACGGAACTTTCATCTAGGGATAAATACTTTTATCTCTAGGTTTGAGAACTATTATGATGAGGAGCAATCATCATTACTCTTGACTGTAATGGCTATCTCAATATGGAGTGATAACAATATTAATAAGAAAGGAATCGTTATGGCAAAGTACAAGTTGCAGGAGTTAACTGATATGCGTAATGAAGGCAAGCGCAGAGTTTATCCCAAGATGGTGACCAATCGGACACTATCCAGAAAAGAGTTCGTCAAGAAGATGCAGGGCTACCATCGTGGTATTTCGGAAAGTACCACGGAGGCAGTATTGATGGATGTGGCTGATATGCTGGTAGAAATGCTCTCCATGGGCTACAATGTGAATCTGGAAGGCCTCGGCACCTTCTCCCTCTCCCTCGGTTTCGAGGACGATAAGCCTACGGAAATGCTGGGTGAAGAGGATAAGATGGCGTATCGCAAGGTGGGCGTGAAGGACATCAACTTCAAGGCATCTCCTGAATTACTCAAGAGTGTGAAGCATGAAACCGATCGCGACCTGGAGCGAGATATGGGTGGCGTAAAGGTGATTCGCAAGCAGCTCTATTCCAGGGAAGAGCGCATTGCCCGTGCCCTGGAGGTGATAGAAGCCAATGGTTTCATCACCCTCTCTGATTATGCCTACATCAACAATCTGAGCCGCACCGCCGCCTCCCTGGAGCTGAAGGAAATCACCGCCGATAGAACTTCGCCGATAGATTCGATGGGCAGTGGCAGCCACAAGGTTTGGGTGAAGAGAAAGGAATAAATTAAAATGTGTTTTTATACTATTTTATTGGGATTTGCAAGAAACTTTCCGATTTTCTTGCAAATCCCAATTCTTTTTCGTACTTTTGCAGTTGTCTTGCTGTGGATGGCTGGCGATGAGTCGCTGGCTAGGTAAAAATCCATGGCTTGGCCTATCATAATTAAGAAAGACGTTCTCTACGTTTTCTTCTGACCTATTGAAATCTGGTAAATTACAAAAGGTGTTCAGAGGGAGACAGCAGTGGGCGTCTACCCACTGTGTATATACACATGGCATAGGTGTGCCCCTTCGTCAGGAGGGGTACGCTCTGTGCTATCATATATATACCCGCTAGGCGTAGGCATCTGTTGCTTCTTATCCTTGACACCAGGGTTTTACCAGAACCTCAATAGGCAAGGATAATGCGAGTGATAGATTCCCTGCGCCTTTTCTGTTGATAGCTAATCAGTTATCCTATCCCTTATCTTGCGATGAGGCTGGACTAGAATCAGATAATCTTTTAAAATCAGATGGTTTCTGCTTTCGGGAATCGGTGGAGTAATAGGATGGCAAGGCTTTGCTATGCTCCCATCGGCAACGGAAGTTATGGCAAAGAAACTGCAACTCAGCTATAAGGAAATCGAATCCCGATTGGAATCGTTTAAAACTAAAGTGGTGCCAGCCTCTGAGGTTGGCTACGAGATACTGAAGGCTTTTGGTAAAAGCGAAAAGGATGTGTCGAGATACAAGGAAGGAAAGGGTATCTTGAAGACATTCGACGGCTTGCTTATCAAAGGCTTGTTCTGCTATCAGACTATAGATACGTTGCATCTTACCACCAGGTTGGAGGCATTGAAGACTGATGCTCAGGTAAAGAAGGCGGCGCCAAAGATTATTGCGGTGAGCGATGGTGAAACCCTCCTGGCTTATGATACTCGTGAGAATGATACTTACGAGCAGAAACTCGTCAAAATGCACTGCGACTTTGGTTTCTTCTATCCTTTGATGAACGTAGAGCGAGTACACACTACGGCAGAAAACCCTGCCGATGTGAAGGCTGCTGAGAAACTTGCCAAACTGCATGATGAGATTCGTGCTTATAACGAATATAATAGTGATGACGACTTGCACGACCTTAACATCTTCATTACCCGCCTGCTCTTCTGCTTCTTTGCCGAAGACACAGGTATCTTTGCCGAAAATCTCTTTACCAACTTTATCAAGCAATTTACCAAGGAAGATGGTTCCGATCTCGGCGAGATGCTAGGTCAGGCATTCCAGGTGATGAATGTGCCAAACAAGGAGCGTTCGGAAGAACTTACCAAGGAAATCAATCAGTTTCCTTACGTGAATGGCGGTCTTTTTGCCTCAGACATTCCTATCCCAAAGATGGGTTATAAAGCTAGAAAGATTATCATCGAATGCGGCGATTTGGATTGGAAGGACATCAATCCGGATATTTTCGGTAGTATGATTCAGGCGGTGGTGAATCCTGATGTGCGTGCCAAGGAGGGTATGCACTACACCAGTGTGCCTAATATCATGAAGGTAATCAATCCGCTCTTTATGGATGATTTGAGAGGGGAATATAAGAAACTGGAAGAGTTTTACGAGCAGAAGAAGAATCTGTATGATTTGAGCTTATTGACTCATAATCAGTTTACTGACGAGTGCCGACCAATCATTAATGGTTGCAATAGGTTGATGGTAAGAATGAGCAAGATGAAGTTCTTCGACCCAGCTTGTGGTAGTGGTAATTTCCTGATTATCACTTATAAGCAGTTGCGCTTGCTCGAAATGGATATTCTGCATCTCCGCAAGAAGTGTACGCAGGAGCAGATGCTCGACTTTATTGATGGTTCGTGCATCCGTTTGAAACAGTTCTTTGGAATTGAACTTCTCGACTTCCCTCACGAGGTAGCCATGCTTTCGCTTTGGCTTGCTGAGCATCAGATGAACAACAAGTTTCACGCCGATTTCGGTGTGAATGTTGCCGCCTTGCCATTGCATAATATCGACCAGATAAAATGTGGTAATGCTTGTAGAATGGATTGGGAGGTAGTATGCCCACATACCAAGGATGAAGAAGTGTTTGTATTTGGTAATCCGCCGTATTTGGGGAGCAAATTGCAAACCAAGGAGCAGAAAGAAGATATAAGTTATGTCTTTGGTAAATTAAAGAATAGTAAAATACTGGATTATATCTCAATTTGGTTCTATTTGGGAGCAAAATATATTCATGAATCTAAAGCCAAGTACGCTTATGTGAGTACAAACTCAATATGCCAAGGAGAACAAGTATCTGTGCTTTGGCCTCAAATTTTGAAAATGAATGAAGAAATAGCTTTTGCTTATACTTCTTTCAAATGGACCAATAATGCAAAATATAATGCCGGTGTTACTGTTGTGATTGTTGGGGTGTTCAATAAGAGTAATAATAAGAAACTATTGTTTACCTCCGACAAACAAATAGAATCTTCTGTGATAAATCCTTATTTATCTGTAGGAACAGAAACGATAGTACATAAGGATGTTCATACACCTGATGGCTATCCGAAATTATGCTTTGGCTGCATGCCTTATGATAATGGTAACTTGTTGTTCAACAAAGTTGAATATGAAGATTTTATAGCCAAATATTCATCATTCTCTAAGTATTTGCGAATGATGTATGGTTCTGAAGAATTTATAAATGGGAAGCCTAGATACTGTTTGTGGATAGACGAACAGGATGCTGATGAGGCATTGAAAAATGAAGAAATTGCTAGGCGTGTAGAAAGAACTAAAGAACTTCGGTTGGATAGTACTGATGCTGCTTGTTTGAAATTGGCAGAAAAACCTTATCAGTTTAGAGAGCATCCTTCCTTAGAAGTAGACAAGATTATTGTTCCTTCTGTCTCCTCAGAACGGAGAAAATACATACCGATGGGATATTTGGAAAAAGATATGGTTGTTTCAAATTCTGCATTTGTAATTTATGATGCACCTTTATGGCTCTTTGGTATCCTTACCAGCGAGATGCACATGGTATGGGTTAGAACTGTAGGAGGCAGATTAAAGACTGATTACAGATATTCCGCAGGTCTCTGCTACAACACTTTCCCCTTCCCATCCATCTCCGACACCAAGAAGTCCGAGATTGAAGAGGCGGCAACGAATGTGCTTCTGGCTCGTGAAAACTATCCCGAGAAGACGCTTGCTGATCTTTACGACCCGGAAAAGATGCCGGAGGATTTGCGTACTGCACATGAGGAACTGGATGCCATCATAGAAAGCTGCTATCCTGGTGCTCCGTTCCCAAATGATGAGGCTCGATTGGAATGCCTCTTCAAACTCTATGAGAAAATGACAGCTAACAAGTAATAATTTGAATGGCTTATGAACAAGATAAATGATAATATCGTTGATATCAAGTATCAGCAAACGGGTAAATCGAGTAATACCAATGAACTCGGTATGCGAGAGATGCAAGCCAAGGCTTACGAAGCCCGCAACCATCGCTTTCTGCTTATCAAGGCGCCACCGGCATCTGGCAAGAGTCGCGCCTTGATGTTCATCGCCCTGGACAAGCTGAAGAATCAGGGCATCAAGAAGGTTGTAGTGGCTGTACCGGAAAAGAGTATCGGCCGCTCTTTCCAAAACACCGACCTGATGAAATATGGCTTCTTCGCTGACTGGAGGGTAACGCAACAGTATAATCTTTGCGATACTGACGACGAGAAAGAGAAGGCGAAACGCTTTAAGAATTTCTTCCATCAAGATAAAAACAATATCCTGGTTTGCGCCCATGCCACCCTCCGAAATGGTATGAAGGAAATAAGTGACGAGGAGTTTAATGATTGTCTCTTGGCGATAGATGAGTTTCATCATACAAGTGCTGATGTGAACAGCGGACTGGGCGACATCGTGCGCCGGGTGATGAATAATTCCACCGGTCATATTGTTGCCATGACGGGCAGTTACTTCCGAGGTGATGGTGTTCCGGTGTTGAGGGCAGAGGATGAGGCCCGTTTCTTCCCGGTAACTTACAACTATTATCAGCAACTCAACGGTTATCGCTATCTCAAGAACCTCGTCTTGGGCTATCACTTCTATCATGGCAGTTATCTAGACCATATCGCCGAGGTGCTGGATACTACCAAGAAGACCATCATCCATATTCCGAGTGTAAACTCCCGAGCATCCAGCGGTTTGGGTAAATACACGGAGGTGGATGAAATCATCAAAATCATCGGTAAGGTAGAGGAACGGGATTACAACAATGGTGGCATCTATCACATCAGAACCAAGGACGGCAGACTATTGAAGGTTGCCGATTTGGTGGAAGACCATGCTGAGACCCGCAACCTGGTGCAGGGATTTTTGCAGAAAATAAAGAAGCGTGATGATGTGGACATTATCATCGCCCTAGGTACCGCCAAGGAAGGTTTCGACTGGCAATGGTGCGAGGTATGCCTGACCATCGGTGTGCGTGGTTCGCTGACCGAAGTAGTGCAGATTATAGGAAGATGCACCCGTGATTGCGAGGGTAAGGAGACGGCTAAGTTTGTAAACATGATAGGAATGCCTGATGCCAATCAGCCCGATGTAAAGGTGGCGGTGAACGACTTTCTGAAAGCGATTACGGCTTCGCTTCTGATGGAGCAGGTGATGGCGCCTAGTTGGCATTTCAAGACTGTGAAGGATGTGGATAGTGATGAGGGTAGTCCGCTGGATGCTCGTACCCTGGTGATAGAGGGTTTGAAACCTTTGTCGAGCGAGAAGACGAAGATGATTGTAGAGGAGCAGTTGGATGATTTGAAGGCTTCTATCTTGCAAGACGAACTGGTGGTGAAAGCCATCAGCGGAAGTACTACGGCTGAAACCATCACCAAAACGCTCATTCCGAAAGTGATTCGTGAAAAGTATCCGGATTTGAGCGAGGACGAAGTGGAGGAAGTTCGCCAACGCCTGCTGCTTGATACCCTTGTCAAGGGTGGTGAAGTGGTGGATGAGAAGGGAAATCCTATCGACTTCGATGCTTCGGCAAACGATGAGGAGAAGGAGTCGGAAGGCAATCGTCTCATCAAACTGGCAAACCGAATGATTAATATCAACCAGTTGAGCATCAATCTGATTGATTCCATCAACCCTTTCCAGCGTGCTTACGAGGTGCTGTCGAAGAATGTGGATAAGCAGATCCTGAAGATTATCCAGGATACGATGGCTGAACAGAAATTCGATATGACCATCGAACAGGCGATGATGCTGTTCAAGGGACCCTATAAGCAATGGGTGGCAGAGCATGACGGTCTGCGCCCAGACATCAACGACCCAGACCCGAAGGTAAGGGAACTGGCTGCTGCATTCCAGAAACTCAAGAACCTGAAGATTCGAAAGATGATGGGGTTGGAGTATGAGCCGGAAAAGTAATTCGGGCACTTAACATTCAACATTTAACATTAACATAGATGGATTGGCCGGAAGAATTATTAGAGATATTTGATGACCCCTTGTTGGCGGACGTGCGTCCGAAACCGAAGGCGCCGACGCCCGATGACAGGCTGGCACAGAAATTGCTCGATGTCAACAAGTGGGTGGCAGAGCACGGATGCGAACCCAATGCTGATGGTGGCTTGAAAGAAAAGCTGCTTGCTGCATCTCTTAAGGCTCTGCGAACCAAGGCAACGGATAGCCTCAGACAGTATGATGAGTATCATCTGTTGGGATAGGCTATGGAATTTCACCTTATTATATATAGTGATATGGATATTGATAAAGAATTAGAAGATATATTCAGCGACCCCTTGATGGATGTTTCCTATCAAGAGGCAAAGCTCTTCGATTTGCCTGCCGACATGAAAGAGGTAATGGCTCAGAAGAAGGATGCGCCCGACCACGTGGCGCAAAGAAAACTGTGTGAGGACTTCGCGCAGTTTAAGCCACTCTTTGAACAGGTGCATCATGATTTGAAGACAGGGAAGCGTCAGTTACAGAGAATCTCGAAGACAACGAGTTTATTGGCTGGACGCTATTATTTTGTTGATGGTCAGATGGTTTTGTTGTATAATATTATTGAGAAGAAAAAGGGTACCAATGGTTTGCCTGATGGCAGAACTCGCTGTATCTATGAAAATGGTACGGAGTCGGATATCTATCTCCAGACACTTCGCAAGAGTGTGGTGGCAAGTGGTTATGCCATCACCGAAACTCATGAGGAGTTGGATTCCCATTTCTTCAATCCAGAGGATGTGAAGCAGGAAGATCAGGTTACGGGTTATATCTACGTGCTTCGTTCGAAATCTGAGAATCCAGAAATTCGAAACATCAAGGATCTCTATAAGATAGGTTTCTCTACGAATCGGGTGGAGGAGCGTGTGGCAAATGCCGAGCACGAGCCTACTTATCTGATGGCACCTGTAGAGATAGTAAGCACATACAAGATAGTGAACATGCACTCCCAGAAGTTTGAGGACCTGGTTCATCAGGTGTTGCAGGCGGTGAACTTCCGTTTCAAGGTGGCTGATGATAAGGGAGAGATGCATGAGGTTACGGAATGGTATCAGGTTCCGCTGGAAATAATAGACAGTATCATTCAGAAAATCATGAATGGCACTATCATCTACTTTGCCTACAATAAGGAACAGCAATGTCTGGAGCAGCGGATAGAGAAAAAGGCATCTCTGCTGAATCTTTCGGGCTTGAAGGTTTTGACGCTGGTTATCGAGAAGGCTTTTTTCGAGGAAATTGTATCTGGTATGAAGACCGAGGAGTTTCGTTCGTTGAAGCAGAACACGCTTAACAAATATACTTACGTTGATGAGGCTGATGGCAGGCGTTATCTCCGTCGTTTCGATGTGATAAGGTTTTACGTGGGTTATCATTCGGATAGGGATAATGCCGTGGTTCAGGTGTTGGATACCACCTATAAGGATGGTTTGGTAACTTATCATCTCGGAAAGGTATTGGAGGTGATAAGGGGGAAAGGATAATAAATAAAACATAGAAATAGGGTAGGGGGATTGCAAATCCCCCGGCTTTAATAGGTCGAACCTTTTTTAACGCCGGATTGCAAATCCGTCGGAACGCCTAGCGGAATACTTGCTTTTGATTATCAGTATGTTATGTTATCATCGAAGTGCATTATAAGTTAAATTCCATTCTTTGTCAAGAACAGCGATTTCAGCTTGTAGCTTTTCTCTATTAGCTTTGCGCTGTTCTGGAGTTAAACTCTCTACACGCTTCATTTCTTCAACAAAGCGTTCGGCGTCTTTGCCATATAATATTGGCGTTTCTCTAATTGGTCTTGCCATAATTTTATCCTCCTATTAATTATATTGTTATTTATGTCGCTGCAAATATACGATTATTATTTGAATGGTGCAAGGAAAATGGGAGAAAACTTTGAAAAACAATACATTTTTAAGCTTTTGCCCTTGCAGGGCGCATTGCTGACTGTGAGTGTACCCAGGGTGCTGCCCTGGGCTAGGAGCTTTTGGGCTTTCAGCCCGTTTCAATCATACAGTTAGAGCTCTTTCCTTTATAGTTTTCTTTTGAATTGTCTAATCAGATATCTGGGGCTTCTTCTCATATCCCATAAATCTACGAAAATGATGAGGTCGTTGGCTTCGTCGTAGCGATAGATAATCTTCCAATTCTCCTTGATAATCGCACTATGGTAAGGGCGGTGGAATCGCTTAAGCAATGGCTCTTTGGGTGAAGAAAGAGGATGAAGCATCAGGCGATGCTTGATGTCATCAAGCTCTTTATTAAACCGTTTTACTGAAGTAGCTCCAAATTCGGCTAGTGTGTAAACCACCATATCTCGAAGTTCCTTCTTGAAAGGGTCTAGTAATTTTATATGAGCCATAATCCTTCAGATTTAAGTTCTGCTATAAAATCATCAAAATCTGTAGCCTTGCCTGTCCTTTCATACTCCGCCTCAATAGCTTCAATCCTAGCCACGGCTTCTTCTTCATTGGCCGGATGCCAGCCCACTGGAATCTTATTCCAGTCAATATCTTCTTCTGCACATTCGTCCTCGGGAAGTGCTATGGCAGCATTTCCGTGATAGGCTGGTGCTGACTCTGCTACGAAAGCTGCATCTTCCTGCTCTTCTGGCAATGTATATCTTTTCTCTTTCATAAGCTTGTGTATTTAATCTGCTGCAAATATACGGCTTTTATCTGAATGATGCAAGAAAAAAAAAAGAAAAAAGCTTTGAAAACGATCTCATTTTCAAAGTTTTTTCCTTTTTCTGTACGTATTGCTTAAAGTATAGTTATACCATTGTCAAATGATGGTATTGCTTATACTGTCTAGGAATACTTCCAGATAACCGGCATAATATAGCGGAATATTATATAAAGTGAAAGACTTACCTTTCTGAGTCGTAACGGTATCCGAGGTCATCGGACCATTCCAGAGACGCAGTGCTACCTTCTCTTTCGATTCATCCATAAAGAGATGCAAGGAACGGAGTTTGGCATTGCTACCAGTCTTTACTTCTATCGGAATCAGGTGCGACCTGTATCTTATCAGAAAGTCGATTTCTGCCTGAGAGTTCTTGGCTTCACGTACCCAAAACATTCTTTTTTCGCCAAACATAAACGTTGAGCCTAACAATTCCTGCCCAACAATATGCTCTGCTATGTCACCATTCCAAAGTTCATCGGTGTCTTTGCTGAAAAGCAGATCTTCTTGTATGCCTGCAACATAATTCACCAAGCCCGTATCTATCCATAACAACTTAGGACTTTTCTTCAAGTCGGGCAAAATCGGAAATGACGCTGTTGTTTGAGGATATACCAACTCCAATAAAAGCGTTTTCTCCAATATCCGGAAAGCATTGCCTGTGTCTGCCGCCTTGAAAGAAGAACCTGTGAATTTGGAAAACTGGATTCGGTGGGCAGCAAATGTCCAGCCATAGTTCAGAATGTATCGGATGGCATCTTGCTCCTTGGGTTTGCTGGCGTATTTTTCCACATCGTCCCGATAGCCTGAAAGCAGCGCATTAAACACCTCATTCAGCCTGACAATATCCTTATACTTGGCATAATTGGCTACAGCCTCCGGCAGACCTCCCACAATCATGTACTTCTTGAACCACTCCATGGTCGAAGAATGCAAAGAAGCTGGCAAGGACATGTTTTCTATACTGTCAGCCATCAGTTTCTGCCCCATGGCACGAAGAAACTCTACGAAAGTACATGGATGCAAAGCCATATATTCTACACGGCCAACAGGGAAAGAGATATGTCGGCCCATCAGACTTTCCAGCAAAGAACCCGCTGCTATCACATAGATTTCAGGATGAATCTCATAGAAGTAGCGCAAGGTTTGCACAGCCTTCGGCTCATTTTGTATCTCGTCGATAAAAATCAAGGTGCGCTTTCCGAAATCCAACGGTTCATTAGCTTTGAGATAAATTCCAGCCAATAAATCTTCGAAAGAATAGTCTGCAGCAAACAGCTCTGCATATTCCTTCTCCTCCAGGTTCATATAAATATAGGTATCAAACTCCTTGGCAAACAACTTTACCAATGTTGTCTTACCCACCTGTCGAGCCCCTCGCAAAACCAGCGGTTTACGATCTTCCTTTTTCGCCCAATGGCGAAGATATTTGATGGCGATTCTTTCAAACATACATTTATCTTTAAAAATTCGGTTATGTCTTATCCAAATGATCATATTGAAAGATAGCTTTCAGAAATCAAATGCATTAAAAACATGGTGCAAAGATACAACTTATTTTCAAGAATCCAAACAAAACAAGCAAGAAATAAGCATTTCCAAACCAAAATATCCGTTTTTTCTATACATTTCCAAACCAAAAACTCTCAGATTTCGATGCATTTCCAAACCAAAAATACAAAAAGCCGAAGCATTTCCAAAGTACACAAACTATCTTCTTCTGCACATTCATCACGCTTTTTATCTTAATGATGCAAGAAAAAAATAAAATACTTCTAATTTTAACAAATATATAACGTATAATTAGTTGGAGATTCATAAAAAAATGGTAATTTTGCAACCAGCAATTGAATACAAAATCAATATTAAAAATAAAGAACTATGATTAGATTAAATGTGTTTTTTGAGAAGAAGGAGGAGGTAAAGGTTGAGGAAATCAACGCTTTATGCAAGGAACTGGTAGAGAAGTCTTTGAAGGACCATGGCAATATTGCCTACGACTATTTCACCAGTGGTACTCGTAATGGGGTGATGATGATCTGCGAGACATGGGAGAACGAGGAAGTTCTGAAAGCTCACATGGCTTCTGAGCATTTCACTACATTGGTTCCAAAGATTGAAGCTCTTACCAAGAACGGCTTGAAACTGGAGCAGTTTACTTTCTAAATCTTTTCAGACATCAGCCAGTGGTGATACTTAATCTTCTTCATCACCGGCTGATGTTCTCATTATTATATAGTTCTATTTTACTTCTGTGAGCTTACCCGTCTGGGAATCGATGATATAACCATGCAGATTGACATCCTTTGGTACAAGAGGGTGAGTACGGATGGTATCAATCGTATTTCTTACAGAATCCTCGGTGTCGTGGAAGCCCTCCAGCCAATGGTCTAGGTCGATGCCGCAAAGTCCGATGGTGTCGATGACATCCTGATGGATGCCGCGCTTGAGCATCAATTCCTTCATCTCCTGTCCGTTCATGTGGCAGGCACCGCAGTTGGAGTGGGCGATGACCATGATTTCCTCTACACCCAGTTCGTAAATGGCAACCAGAAGGCTGCGCATGGCGGAGTCGAATGGACTGATAACCAGTCCGCCGGCATTCTTGATGAGCTTGGCATCTCCATTCTTCAATCCCAATGCTGCTGGCAGAAGCTCTGTCAGGCGGGTATCCATACAGGAAAGGATGGCAAGTTTCTTGTCTGGGTATTTGCTCGTAAGATACTTTTCGTAGCCCTTGTTGGCTACGAATTCTTCATTATACTTGATAATTTCCTCTATAATCATAGTAGTGCAAATGAAATGTGAAACGATTTTTTCCTATTTTTCTGGGGTAGGCTTGAGATAAGCCATGAACTTCTCCGGCTGATAGTTGAGAACCAGCTCTTCAGGGAACTCAGCTTTCTCTACCAGCGGCATGATGTTGCTGTAGTCGGCAATCATGGTAGAGAAGTGGGCATCACTTCCGAAGATGACTGGTGTCTCGTATTTCTTGGCAAGTTCCAGCAGTTCCAGGTTATTAGGAGCTGCCACCGTTTTGTGGCGGATGGGAGCCATGGAGTGATTGTTGATTTCGAGCAAGGTATGCGTCTCCTTGGAAACCTTCATCAGAGCCTCGAAATCCAGTTCTGCCGTTCCATCTCCAGGATGGGAGATAATCTGCACGAATGGATTGCGCATGGCGTTGATGACTCCCTGCGTGTTTTCTTCCCTGGTTCCTCCCTGCCAGCAAAGGCTATGAATGCCGGCGATTCGGATATCAAGTATGCGCCAGTAATCCTCATCGAGGTCAATATCGCCCTGGGTATTGAGGATGTTGAGTTCTGCTCCCAGCATCAGCCTGATTCCATAGAGCTGACGGGGAACGCAATGCAGGTTTCTGAAATAGATGGGATCACAGGTGCCTGGAATATGAGGTCCGTGCTCTGTGATTCCCAGTATTTCCAACCCCTTTTCTTTTGCAGCCATGGTCATTTCCTGCAAACTGCTGAAGGCATGACCCGATGCTATGGTATGTGTATGAACGTCTAATAATGTTTTCATACTGCAAAGGTACGGATAAAGTTTGAAAAAGCAAAGATTCTTCGGGCTTTTTCTCTTTTTCTGCTTGTTTTCGGTTGCTGAATAGCAAAAGCGGCTGCCAGTTTATAAGAAACTGACAGCCGTAATGATAATAGGTTTTATTTCGCAAATCCTTTCTTTTTCTTCATTCTCTTTCCCACGAAGTTCCAGGAAGGCATCTTCTTCAGGGTACTTCTCACGGGCTGTACATCCCAGAGCAGGAAGATGATCAGCACGGCAATGCCGATGAGACAGGTGACGCCATAGAGATTCCGGATGCTGAGCATCAGAAGATTGGTGGCATCGTAGGGCAAACCGCGCGACATGTTGTCTGCCATCTGATAACGGAGTCCGAAACTGTACAGGCCTGAGCACATAGCCGACATCGGACCATTGCGGATGATGCCTGCCATCGTCAATCCCATGAAGAAATGCTGGAACGGCATCAGTTCTTCCAGATACACGGTGAGCATGCAGAAGAAGATGGCGTTGCCGAAACTCCGCAGGAAGCAAGGCAGATAGAGTGCCTCGATGTTGAGACCCGGATCGATGAGGAAATACATCATCACGGGATAACATACCATCGTTGCCACACCTATCGTGAGCAGACGGGTGTATTTCTGACAGAGCACCTTGCACCAGAAGAGGCAGAAGAGGCAGCCGGCGATGGCTCCCGTCCATTCCACGAAGTTGAGCACATTGGTGGTGATGTTGCCGAAATGCAGCACGCCACCCGTAAAGGCGGTTTGCAGCACTTTAGGCGTACTGCCCATGAACTCTACGAAGGCGAAGAGGATGAGCAGCGGGATGAGTCGCTTATACTTCCATGCCGCCGGCTCGATGTAAGGGTGACGGATGTGGAGCATTCGCTGGATGCAGAAATATCCGGTAAGGATGAAGAGCAATACATCCATCTGCATAATCTTCGAATCGAGCCAGTTGTAGTGCTCGCCATAGGTGAAGAAGAAGATGAACTCCAGCATCCATGCCGACCACAGAATGCAGCCTAGATAGTCGAGGCTGATAAAAGGCAACGGTTTCATGAAGCGGAAGTCGTGGGTGGTGACGTATACGATGAGTGCCACCAGGAGCAGGGCTCCCGTCATCGCCCAGTTGATGATGCGCCAATCCTGATAGATATAAATCAGGTGTTCGGTAATCCAAGGCGAGAGGAACATGTTTCCCAGAACGATGCAGTAGAGCAGGGGGAAGAAGATGGTGAAATCGCGCTTGGAGGTCATCCACAACTGGATGGTGCTCATACACTCGAAGGTTCCGCAGAGCTTGAAGAAGCCTGCGATGTAAGCGAGAATGCACATCACGGGCACAGAGTCGGTCCACATGATGAGGAAATTACAAGCTGCCACTACCAACGCCGCATTCAGCAGAAGCTGGCGGTTGGTAAAGTGGAACTTCATCTTGAAGAGGAAGGGGAATGGCATCGCCACGCCCACCACGTTGAACATGATGATCATGAGCACGTCTTCTCTCATCAAACTGTACTCGCCCATCACCTGGCTCATGGCTCCTCCATAGATTCCGCTCGACATCAGGAAGATGAAGGCGAAGAGGAGATAAATCCATGGCTGTAACCGGCGAGGAATATATCCATTGAACGATGGAACCCGGAAGGGTCCCTGAAGCATTGGAGGTCCTGGCATTTTCTATAATTTATAGTTTATAATTTATAGTTTATAGAACATTCTATTTGATGCGAACCTTGGTCTCTACGTTCAGTCCGGCACGGAGCAGGGCTATCTGTTTCGGATCATTGTCCTTGGTGAGGGCGATGCGAACAGGCACGCGCTGCTCTACCTTTACGAAGTTGCCGGTGGCATTATCCACAGGAATCATGGAATAGGCATTGCCGGCTGCGGCAGAAAGGGCTTCTACCTTGCCATGGAATACTACACCCGGGATGGCATCGGCGGTGAAATCTACTGTCTTGCCCACGGTGATGCCGTCCATCTGAGTCTCACGATAATTGGCTACTACCCAAACATCATTGTCATCCACGATGCGGGCGAGCATCTGACCAGGCTGCACCAGTTGTCCCTCGTGAATATCCTTTCTTCCCATTACGCCATCGCAGGTTGCCACGATTACGGTATAGGAAAGGTTGAGGCGAGCCAGATTGAGCTGTGCCTCAGCCACGCTCTCACCGGCACGTGAACCGCCGAGCTGCTGGGTCTGCACTTTGCGAACTGATGCGGCACTAGCCTTGCGGCTGCTTGCTTGCTCATAACGCGCCTTGGCTCCCAGATAGCGGGCATAGGCGTTGTCGTATTGCTGACGGGTTACCGCATCCTTCTTCATCAGGGCTGCAAAGCGGTCGAAGTCCTGCTTGGCATTCATCATATCCACACGAGCCTCCTCGATGCCGGCAGCCGCTGTCTGCACATTGGTATTGGTGGTGCCCATGCTGGCGGTTACCACCGAAGAACTTGACTTGGATCCACGCAAGCCGGCTTCTGCCTGAGCCACATGCAGACGGAACTCAGCATCCTCGATGATAACAAGGGTATCGCCCTTCTTTACGTGCTGATAGTCGTTGAAACGAATCTCCTTGATGAATCCCGGTACACGGGTATTGATAGGGGTGATATGGCGGTTTACCTGTGCATCATCTGTGTAAGCCACATCGCTGCCATGATAGAAATGGCTGAAGCACCAGCCGATAGCTCCCAGAAAAAGGAGGATAATCACTACATTATATATTCTCTTGATAATCTTCTTGTTCATTGCTTTATTTATTTTATTGTTTCTAAATTTCTCCTGCCACGTACTTCATGCGATAGTAGGCATAGACAATGTTGATGCGGGCATCCACCTCGCTGAGCTCGGCATTGAGCTTGAGGTTGGAGGCATCCACCATGTCTGTAACCAGAGCGAGCTGGCTGAGATAGCGGGCATTCATCACGTCGTAGTTCTGTTGTGCCAGTTCCACGCTCTTTCGCTGCGTTTCCAGTTCCACGTAGGTTTGCTGATACTGCACGTAGGCAGCCTGCACATTGTTGTTGAGCTGCTCTGCCTGAACGGCATGTGCCTCTTTAGCCTGTCGGGTCTCTACGGCTGCCTTCTTGATGCGCTTATTGCTCTTGAAGAGAGAGCTGAGGCTGTATTTCACGCCTACGCCCACATACCAGACGTTGAGGTTCTTGTCAACAGGTGGCAATTCGAAGAGGATAGGTCCATCGAAGTTATCTGCGGCAACGAAAGCTACCTTTGGCAGAAGATCGCTCTTGGCAATCTTCTCTTTCTGTTCGGCGATGCGGATGGCGTTGCTGCTCTGCTCCAGGAGTGGGGAGTTCAGGGTTCCTGCTGTCTGCCAGTAAACCTCGCCTTCCTTGCCGTAGGTTTTGTCGGCAATGGTGGCATCGGGGATAATCTGTGCATCCTGGTTCATTCCTAGGGTATTGCAAAGCTGATGATTCAGGATGCTTCGGTTGTTCCTGAGTGCCGTCAGACCGAGTTTGAGGCTTTCCATCTGGAGTTCGTATCGGGTGATGTCGTTCTTCAGCGCCATTCCGTGCGTCTGTTTCTCCTTGATGTCGTCGATGAGCTGGCGAGTCAGTTCGATGTTCTTCTCATACACCTTGATGCGGTTGTCTATCTTATAGAGGTCGAGATATTGTCCTAGGGCGATGAAGCGAATCTGCTGTCGGGTGAGTTTCACGCCTACCTCTGCCTGCTGCTTTCCGAGTTCGGCGAGCTTGATGCCTGCGTTGATGGCTCCACCGGCATAAACCACCTGCTGTGCCTGGAAGGCGAAGTTGTTGCCGAAATGTGGAGATTTCAAGCCGTGAACGTTGCTGAAGTCGCGGTCGGTAATCAGCGCATTGCCGATATAGCTGAATGAGAGGGAAGCATCGAGGTCGGGCAGTTTCTTGCTTTTAGCCGATTCGATGCCTAGGTGGGCTGCTTCTACTCCTGATAATGAAGTGCGAAGGCTCTTGCTGTTATCCTCCACCTTCTGGAAGAGTTGGCTGATGGTCATGTTTTCTTTCTTGCTGGCAGGCAAGGAAGCAGCCGCCCCTACGGTGGTTTGTGATTGAGCCGAAGCCCAATGGGTTCCTCCTGCAAGCAGAAGGCCTACAAATAAGATGTTCTTAATCATTGATTATTACTTTTTGAATTTCGGGTGCAAAGGTACGGAGTTTTGGGCGAACAATCACTTTAAATTTTTCGCGGCGGATGGACGATTTGGGAATAATAGTTCTTTTATATCACATATTTTGTGTAATTTTGCAACCGAAATAGGAATAAAGAGACATAATAACTCTATATATAATAAGGTGTAGATGGAATTATCAGAATTAAGCAGTTATCAGGAAGCAAGCCTTTTTCGCTCTGGTTTGGAGGAATGGCAGGAGGGTCCGCAAGTATTGACTTACGGAGCGATATTGATTTGCCGGAAAGGAAAGGCGATGCTGAATGTGAATTATAAGGATTGGGAACTTTATGAGGGGGCGGTGATTACGCTGTTTCCGAATGATGTGGTGGAATTGAAGGTTGATGAGGATTTTGAAGTTGAAATCCTGAAATATAATCCTTCCTTGCTTCGTGAAGCAAGCTTGCAGCTGGAGCAGACGGTGTATTCTTCCTTGCGGGAAGACCGCTGCAGGCAGGATACCCCTGTGGTGACAAACATCATCAATGGGATGTTTGGTTTATTGAAGGTATATTTCGACCAGTCGGAATGTACCTGCATCTCGCAGTTGGTTTTGTGCCAGTTGAAGGCGTTTTTCATCGGTTTTCATGAGTATCTTCAGCGCAATCCGCAATACCGACCAGATGAAGTAAAATCGTATCGCGTAAGAGAACTGTTCAATCGGTTTATGATGCTTCTGGAGAAGGATTACAAGATTTCAAGAGATGTGAACTATTATGCCGAAAAGATGAATATCTCTTCGAAATATCTGACCAACATCGTGAACCAGGTGACGGGGCATACCCCCAAGACCATCATCGATCAATACGTGATTCTGCAGCTCAAGCTGCATCTTAAGCGAAGCACGCAAAGCATCAAGGAGATGGCTTGGGAGTTTCATTTTGCCGACGTCAGTTTCTTCTGCCGATATTTCAAGAAGCATACAGGTCTGACACCGCAGCAGATAAGGTCGTAATCACAACCTGCAGTTTTGCTCTGATTTCAGCTTCTTCAATCTCGCCGATGTGTTCTGGGGAGAGAGCCTTGAGTTCTTCGAGACATCCCATCTGCATCATGGTGGCGATAGGGAGGAGCTTATGTGCCGCCTTTCCTATGCGGTCGGTAGATAAGGATTCCTCTTCTATGGCTTCTTTCAGATTCTCAAGGTGTGCGGCAAGTTCCTGCTTCACGGTATCGAGAATCTCCTTTGCCGCCTCTTCATCGCCTCCGGCAAAAGCCAGGAGAGAATCAAGCTGAGGCTTGGATTTCTGCTGGGATGATAAATCTGGCTGGGATGGAGTTTCAGAATGGGCATCCAGTTGAGGCTGGGAATCTATTCCCAGGATATCAGACAGTTTCTCCATGCTGAATGGCTTGAACAGGCAATCGTCGAAGCCTGCTTTCTGGAGCTGTTCCAGGATGCTTGTATCGTGAGCCGTCATCGCTACCACCATCATCTGGGTATGGTTGATGTGGGTAATCATATCCATGCCGTTCATCTCGGGCATTTCGATATCCATCAGCATCAGGGCTGGCTGCTCGTTATGCAGCGTGGTGAGGGCATCCATCACATGGTTGCAAGCGAATACCTGCCAGGTGTCGCCTACGATGCGGCGCAGCATTTCCTGGAGAAGCTGGAGCTGCAGCTTGTCATCATCCAGAATCAGAATCTTGTGGTTGGCAAATTCCGTTTTCTTCTTCTTTTCTACAGAAACCTGAGGGCTTGCTGAATCATTTTCTTTCTCTTCCGGATTGGAATCTAGTGCCTTGTCATCGCCAACTCCAGTCTGGTTTTTATTCTGTGTCTCTTCCTTTGGCGCAGGCTCTACAGGGATGGTGACGATGAAGGTGGACCCTTTTCCCTGGGTAGTGTGGAGAATGATTTCTCCGCCGAGCAACGAAACCAGTTCCTGGGTGATGGACAATCCCAAACCGGTGCCTTCGATGCCTTGGGCACTCTTCAATCTGGTGAAAGCGTGGAACACTTTCTGTTTTTCCTCGTTGGTCATTCCCTTGCCCGTATCCTTTACGCTCAGGGTAAGCATTGGCTTGCCCACGACTTTTGAAACCTGTGCCTGGATGGTGACGCTGCCCTGGTCGGTATATTTGATGGCGTTGCTTACCAGGTTATCCAAAATCTGACGAATGCGGAAGGCATCGGCACGGAAGAATTCCTTCTTCATTGGAGAATCCGAAGTTCCCATTCCCTTCATCTTGCATTCGAACGAAATGCCCAAGCCTTTCTCTTCTGCCCGCAATCTCATTCCCTCTACCGATTCTGCTACCAGTTGCGCTGGCGAGAAACAGGTTGGTTGCACCTTCATCAAGCCATTTTCCAACTGATGATAATCGAGCAGGGAGGCAACGAGATGAGATAGATGTGCGGCAGAATTCTTGATGTTCTGGAGGCATTCGATGCCCTGAGGATTGCTGACGTAGTCTTTCATCAGGTCGATGAAGCCCGAGATGGAGGCTGCTGGTGCCTTGATATCGTGGGTGATGGTAAGGAGCAGGCGCTCGCGCTGGTTCATGATGCGCTGAATCTCCTCGTTGGCTGCCTCCAGGTTTTCCTGATAGATGCGCTCCTTCTTGGCATCGCGCCAGATGAGCCAGATCATGACAACGATGGCTAGGAAGGCTACGATGGCGAGTAATTCCATCTGCCACAACAGATGCTTTCTGGCTTCCATCGCCTTGCTGATGGATTCCTGCATGGCATCTTTCTCCCGCTGGTGTACATCGCTCAGGTGCTTGGCTGAGCGGAGGGCGAGTTTAGCACTCACCATCTTCAGCTCTTCCATCTCTCTGTTGATGTTCTGCTTGTGGTCTTGTGTTTCCACTTTCTCCTTTCTGTCTATCTGTTCGAGGATGTTTGCCACGTTTCCTGCCACGTTTACTGGGGTGGTGACGGAATCGATGACAGCCCGGTTGCTGTCCTGCTTTACGCTCAGGGTTTCAGCGTGTTCTTTCTTAAAGGCATCGGCAAGTCGGCGGAAGAATCCCTTTCGGGTCTTCAATACCTCTACCGTTGTCTTCTTCGCCTCGTGGGTTTGTGGCGCCTTGGAGTGGACGAGGATGGAATCCTTGCCCGTATTCAGACTCTTTACCTTATCGTGCAGATAATTTTTGTTTGGTTTCCCCGCCATGGCATCGGATAGTTGCTTCAGGTTTTTCTGTTCCTCTTTGAGCAGAGAAGATATGGTGCTATCGGCAGCACTTCTTTTCTGTATATAATCGCGCGATGCCTCATTGACGGCGATGATGCTCTTGGTGTTGCTATACACCAGACTGATGGCCAGGATCATGATGATGGCAATGGCGCTATATCCGAGGGCTACCTTGATAGGAATGTTATTCTTGTGCATAAGAAATCTATTTAAATTATGAGCTATTATAATTTGTCAGCCCAGGATTCTGAACTCTTATTACCTTAAAATGATTTCATGTGAATGAAAAGCTTATGGCAACTATATCAATAACTTGGATTCTGTTTTAATTTCTTGTTTAAATCCAGACATCTTTGTGGTATTGGGAAAACCGTTGTAAACCCGGTAGATTCCTTTTCTAATGGAGTCCTTTGATCATATGCCTTGGTATATTTGCCAAAACGGATGAGATCTTGACGTCTCCAACCTTCCCAAACCAATTCCAGCAGACGCTCCTTTAGAATGTTGTCCAAATTGGCTTCCACATGAGGCATTCCTACTCGGTCTCTTATAGCGTTCAGCTCTATTGAGCCATCCTCGCCATTGCGAACTTTCGCCTCGGCTTCCATCAACAGCGCGTCACCATATCTAAAAAGGACGATATCGTTGTCAACCTGCCGTCCGTCCGAATAGGCGGTTCGGTCAACCTCGTATTTGCCTACACGGGCACCTGCCGTCTGTTTATATGGGCTGTCGCTGAGGTTCAGTTTCAGTTCAAGCGGCATGTACACCAACGGTTTCCCATTGTCCAAATATATCTTCTTTCCGTCAACAAGCACGGTATCTGCATAGAAGTTTATCTTGAATCTATTGTCAACATTGTCCGTTCCGTAACCGAAAGCCTTGACGGTTGAAACAGTTGCACATGTGCCGTTTTCGGAAGAACCACCATAAGCCCCGCCATGTTTGTAGTGGCGTGAGCGGAAAAGATAGTGGTATTCGTTCAAATATAAGTTCTTGTCCAATGGGATTGTGAAGATGTTCTCCTTGGAACTTTCATTATGAACCGCAAAGTTCGATGCGTAGTCGCTCTCCAACTCATAGCCTTCTTGCCGCAGTTGCTCGCAATACCAGATGCAGGTTTCCCAAGCGTTCTTTTTCTCACCATTCACATTGAAGTAAATGTTTTTCCCGTCCTGACGCTTGCCGTCGGTCCAGTTATCATCCGTATATATTTCCGCATTCAAGGCAAGCTTTGCAAGCAGGAAGTTTGCGACCGGGCGTGTCACACGTCCGTAATAGTCACCTTCTTTGTTGGAATGCTCATCGGCGAGCTGTGGGGCAACATCCTGCAACTCGTCAACAATAAACTTGAATACCTCACTTCTTTCGCTTTGCGTTACCTGCTCCAATTTCACGTCGTATGATGTCACGATAGGAACACGCCCGAACATATCCATCGCATAATAGTAGAACAAGGCTCGTACAGCTCTTACCTCTGCCGTGAAATTTCTTGTCTGTTCTGCAGAAAGCAGACTCTTATGGCTGTCAATGATAGAAAGCGACTGGTTAGATATAACAATTACCTTGAAGAGGTATTTCCATACATTATATAAATTAATATCATTAGCATTCCATTTGTGCTGATACATGTTCTCCCACAAACCGCCATCATACCAGTCTCCACCACGGATTGGATTCATTGCCTCGTCAGTGGTCAAGGTATTGTAGTCGTAAATACCCCGGCAAGTTCCTTGAAGCCCTTCCGACTCCTGATTGCTCCCTATGTAGTTGTACAGGGAAGCTACTGCGTTTTTGTATATATTATCAGCATTGTTGTAGATTGCCTCCTGGTCCAGCTGGTCTTTGGGATGCTCATCCAGACAGCTGCTGAAACAAAGCATTAACGGTGCTGCTAATATGTATTTAATAATAGTCTTCATACTCTTTTCGTTTTAAAATTGTACACTCAGTCCCAATGAGTAAGTACGGTATAATGGATAGTTGCGCTTGTCGTCAATACCCATCGTACTGTTGACAACATAGCTATTTATCATTGGTGTCAAACCTTTATATCCGGTGATTGTTCCAATGTTGCTAATGTTGCATGATACACGCAAGGAACGAATAAGCTTGCTCCTCAAAGGCACATTGTAGCCTATTGTCAGATGCTCGAAGTTCAGGTAGTCACCTTTTTCAAGCCAGTAGTCAGAGACTCTCTGGTCCATGATGTTCTTCTTTGGAGCATCCTTCAAGACATTGTAGTCTGGGAAGCAAGCCATGCTTGTGTAAGCCAGTCCTGTTCCGTTGAAAATCTTGTGTCCGAATGCGCCATTCATCTGTATGGAGATATAGTAATTCTTGTATCTGAAACTGATGTTTGAGCCAAGGATCACCTTTGGTGTGGCTTGTCCTGCAATGTATCGGTCGCCTCCATCGCTTAAGTCCACATTGCCATTATGGTCAAGGTCCTCTATGTCATAAAAATAGCTGCCGTTCTCGTTCTTGACAAGTCCCTTGCAATGGGGTAGGTAGAAAACGCCAAGCGGCTGTCCAACTATCTGATAGACCACGTTGTTGTCGCCGCCGTTTTGACCAGCACCATCCAATGAACCAATGGCGGTGATGTTCGCTGCCGACATACTCATTCCCTTGTAATCTCCACTTAGCGAGATAAGTTTGTTGCTTTGAAACGACAGATTCATATTGATGTTAAGATCCATGTCCTTCTTGCTAATTGGCTGCACCGACAACCCTAGCTCAAATCCGCGGTTTGACATTGAACCGATGTTTGCCAGCAATGTATTGTATGCGAATGGTGGAACCGGAACCTCATAGGCATAGAGCATGTCGGTGGTCTTGGAATAGTAATACTCCGCTGTAAGCATAAGCCTGTTGGCAAAGAGACCAATGTCCGCACCGAGGTTAAACGTTGTCTTCGTTTCCCACTTCAAGTCAGGATTGTTGTTTCTTACCATACCAAGGGTTACTGTTGGAGAACTCTTGACCGGAACAATGCCTGTCTGCCTTACAGTGTTCATGGTTGTGTAGGCGGAGATACCGCCAAGGTTGCCGGCCTGTCCCAAACCCGTGCGGAGTTTGAGCATCGACAGCGGTTTGATGTTGGCAAGGAAGCTTTCCTTCTTCATGTCCCAAGTGAATGATACAGAAGGGAAGAATCCCCATGTGTTGTTGTCACCAACCATTGACGATCCGTCACCGCGTGCATTAACTGCTAAGGTATATCTGTCAAGCAGATTATAAGTGATGCTTCCCATTACAGAAGCCAGAGACTGGTCTTCGTAAGTGCTTTCTGTTCCACCGTATGGACGGGCTGCTGTGGCACCCAGATTGTCGTAATGAAAATCGTTTGTAGGTATTCCCTTGGCATACACCCAGAAAGCAGTTTTTCTCAGTTTTCTGTATTCACTGCTTACTCCAGCTGAGACCTTATGTATGCCGAACTCTTTGTTGAAATCAAGAGATACATTGCCAAGCCATTCCTCTTTCTTGAACTCTCCACGGTACACGTTGCCTTGTGCCCATACCCATGTCGGACAGAATTGTCCGTTCTCGGTAGAGCCATACAGGTAAGAGCCGAAGGTGGATACATGCCAGTTCTTATTGAAATCGTAGCTCAGCTTTATGTGTGCGTCAAAGTTCAAATCCTTGGAGTCGTTTTTCTCTTCAAGCAATATTCCAGGTGGGTTGACATGCGTTGCAGATTCGTTTTTCAGCCAGTTTCCATGCTCGTCAGTACCAGCAGGGAAAGTTGGGTTCTGGCATGCTGCGGAATAAAACAGCATCTGCGTATCAAAGATGTCATGGTTTTTAAATGAAGAGCCGAACACTCCGAATTCTCCGGTTAGTCTGTCATTGAAGGCTTTCTGGGTCACATCAACTTTGGCAACAAAAACGTTATAGTCCATCTTCTTGATGATGGTGTTGTGGTCCATTACTCCGAAAGATGCACGATAGTTTGACTGTGGCGTACCTCCGCTGAATGCAAGGTAATGATTGTTCACCATACCCGTGCGTGTTATCACCTTGTAGTTATCGGTATTGAATCCTCCGTTGTTGCAATAGATACCCAATGCCTTTGCCGTTGCAACATATTCAGCAGCATTGAGCATCTCCAGATGTTTGTACATCTGCTCGAACCCCACATTACCCTCATACGAGATTTGGAATCCTCGTCCTGTGCCTTTCTTGGTTTTCACCTCTATAACACCAGACGCTCCACGTGAACCATACATGGCGGTCTCCGCAGCATTCTTCAATATACGAAAACTCTCGATGTCTGCAGGATAGATGGTTGATAGGGTAAGTACGTCAGAAGTAACCCCATCAATCAACACTAAAGGGTCATTGCCACCGATGATGGAGGTTGTACCACGTACTCGCACACTATTGAGCATAGCCATACGATCCAGACCGTTGGATGTCACATTGACACCAGCAGCTTGACCGCTCAACACGTCAAGGGCGTTGTTGACCGCACCCTTGTTGGAATGATTTCCAACTATCTTTATTATATTACTTCCATTGTCAATGGAATCTTTCCGTTCTGCAGGAACTTGCTTTTGTGCATGAGCCAAAGAACTACAAAAGAGCGCAATGAGAAGTAATGTAAAGTCTTTTTTGCTCTTTGCCATTTTCTATTTCTATTACTTTAGGTTATGGATGATTTCCGATAAGCAAAGATAAGGTGCAATACTTAAAAAAACGTATACAACCCCCAATATTTATGCATTATTAACGATAAAGAAGTAAGTGCGTAGAGTATTCAAGAAAAGAAAGGGGTAAAAACAAGTCAGGAGACCAATGAATTTCATCATTTGTCTCCTGCCTGATTGAAAGCGACGCGTAATTGTTGTTTTTTATTTTACCTTAATAATTTTGTTTTTATTACTGTTTTTTAAAGGTGATTTACTCTGCTACAGTTGAATCTGCTGCTACAGAAGTCTCTACTGGAGTCTCTGCTGGAGCTGCCTTCTCTTCTGCAGAATCCTCTGTTGCCTTTACTGTTGTGTCAGCTGGAGCCTCTGCTGGAGCTACTGTATCAACTGGAGCTACTGATGAAACACTTGCCATCTTGTTGCTGGCGAATACGTTGCTAACTGATACCATTACCATAGCAGCGATAGCTGCGAATACTAACTTTTTCATAATTTTTTATTTTTTAAATTGTGAATATTATGTTTATTACTTCTTTCATGAACTGCCTTACTTGCATTGCTGCTTGTTTGCGAGTTCACTATCTAATATCACAATCTGCGTGCCAAAAGATGATGAAAAAGTGTAAGTTTCTGATAATCAGTAAGAGCTTCTCTTTGTGCCAGTTTTCAAACTTGTGGAAGTTGGGGAACTGGTGTGGAATTATTCCCCAAAAAGTTGGGGAATGGCATCAGATTCCCCACTTCCCCACATCATCAGATGCCGTACTTCTTCATCTTGTTATACAGTGTCTTTCTATCCACGGCGAGCAATTGTGCAGCCTTGCTCTTGTTGCCTCCTGCAGCTTTCAGCGCAGCCTCTATTCGCTGCAGTTCTGTTTCCTCATCGTGCAGGGTGGTTGGGGCTTGTGGCTGGATGTGTGCCATACTCTGTTCCAGTTCGGTTACTCCGATGTATCTGCCGCTGGCGAGAAGGGTGGCGCGCTTCATTACATTATTCAATTCGCGCAGGTTGCCTGGCCAGTTGTAGGCGGCAATTCGCTCCTTCGCCTTGCTGTCGAGTCCTTCTACATTTCTGTTAAGCTCCTTGTTGGCATGCTTGATAAAGAGGTCGGCGAAGAGGAAGATGTCGGCACCACGGTCTTTCAGCTCCGGCATGTAGATGGTGAACTCGTTGACGCGATGGTAGAGGTCTTCACGGAAGTTTCCTTCTGCCACACGCTGCGCCAGGTTCTCATTGGTGGCACATACCAGTCGGATATCGATGTCTATCTCCTTGGTGCTTCCCACCGGACGGATTTTTCGTTCCTGTAGGGCACGGAGCAGTTGCACCTGCACCTCATAGTTCAGGTTTCCCATCTCGTCGAGGAAGAGCGTTCCGCCATTCGCCATCTCGAACGCACCCTTCTTATCCTGGTCGGCTCCCGTAAAGGCTCCCTTCACATGACCGAAGAATTCAGAAGCTGCTACATCCTTTGGGATGGCACCACAGTCGAGGGCGAAGAATGGCTTTCCTGCCCGCTGACTTAATTCGTGGATTCTGCGAGCCACATACTCCTTTCCCGTTCCGCTGGCTCCTAGAATGAGAACCGACATAGGGGTAGGGGCCACCAGGGAAACGAAACTATAGAGCTTACGGGAAGCTTCGCTTTCGCCCTCCAGATATTTAGGAACATCGCCGGCAGGTGCTGCAACCTTGGTGTTCTTGTCTTCTGTGGTGCTTGTATTTTGAGTCTTCTTCTGAGTCTTGATGGCTTCTTTAATCTTATCCAGGAGAATATCAGGTTGGAAAGGTTTTGCCACGTAGTCGGTGGCACCCGATTTCATGGCGAGTACCACATTTTGGATTTCGGCATAGCTGGTCATTACAATGAATGGAACCAGCATACCATGCTTTCTCATCCATTGCAAAAGGAAGATGCCATCGTGGTCGGGAAGGCGAAGATCGGACAAAACCAAATCAAATCCGCTTTCAGTCTTCTCGTAAATCTGTATGGCCGCTTTTACCGAAGTAGCTTTCTCTACTTCGAATCCCTTCTTTTTGAGCCATGTCTGAATCATGGTTCCAAATGCGATATCGTCTTCAACTATTAGAATCTTTTCCATATTACAATCCTTTTGTCACTTTCTTCTCGTAAAGATGCTTTATTGCGTGCGCAAAGTTAGCATTAATATTTGATATAAGCAAAGAAAAAGGTAGTTTATTTTGAAATTTCGCCAAAGATTTTGGTGCTTTTCTCACAAAAGTTCATAAAAGTGTGCTTTTATCTCACCATGAATGGACTTTTGCAACCGAGTTGCAGAAGCCTTTTCGTAATTTTGCAACCGAAAACAAGAACGGAACGTTATGTTTCGAATGATATAGAATTAAAAGTATTGTAAAATTATGGAAGAAATGAAACATCATCATCATCACCATCATCATGAAGAAGGGAGCCTGAAGTCGAAGCTCTATCTCATCGGCGTGACCATCATCCTTTTGATAATCGCCGTGTTTATCGAGAAGCATTATGACCTTGCCACCTGGCAGTTGCTCCTGGTCTATCTGATACCTTATTTATTAATAGGACATGAGACCTTGGGCGAGGCGGCAGAAGGCATCGCCAAGGGCGATATGTTTAACGAGCATTTCCTGATGGCGATAGCTACCATCGGCGCTCTTTGCATCGGATTCTTCCCGGGGGCTGAAACGGAATTTCCAGAAGCAGTCTTCGTGATGCTCTTCTTCCAGGTGGGAGAACTCTTCGAGGGATATGCCGAGGGAAAGAGCCGCGATAGTATCTCGCATCTGATGGATATCCGTCCGGATGTGGCGAATGTAATCAGGAATAAAGAAGTACAGTCGGTGGCTCCAGATACGGTAAAGATAGGAGAGACTATCCTGATTAAAAGAGGCGAGAAGATTCCGCTGGATGGTATCGTGACAGAAGGGTCTGCCTTACTGGATACGGTGGCGTTGACGGGCGAGAGCGTGCCTCGTGCTATCAAGGAAGGAGAAGAAATCTATTCGGGCTGTATCAATCTGAAAGGCGAACTCAAGGTGCGTACCACCAAGACTTTCGGCGAGAGTACGGCATCTAAGATTATCGCTTTGGTGGAGAGTGCTGATAAGAACAAGTCGAAGAGCGAGGCGTTCATCACTCGTTTTGCCCGAATCTATACGCCTATCGTGGTGTTCGCCGCATTGGCTTTGGCTATCATTCCTCCTATATTGGGAGCGATGGGCATCGCCACCAGCATGATGGGTGGGGGAACCTTTGGCGAAAACTTCCCTCTGTGGTTGAACCGTGCCTTGATATTCCTGGTGGTATCCTGTCCTTGCGCCCTGGTAATTAGTGTGCCGCTCACCTTTTTCGGTGGAATTGGCGGCGCATCAAGAAATGGTATTCTGATTAAGGGAAGTAATTATATGGATGCGCTTGCCAAAATAGGAACCGTTGTGTTCGACAAGACGGGAACCTTGACGCATGGCGAGGTGCTTGTACAGGCTGATGAAGGAGCACCCGTGGTGGTGAACGATGGCATCAAGGAGGGAAGTGCTGAGGCTGTGAGATGCTTGAAGACACTTGGCGTGAAGAAGACTGTGATGTTGACGGGCGACCATGAGGAGATTGGAAAGAAGGTGGCCGGACAAGTGGGCGTTGATGAATATTATGCCGAACTTCTGCCTGCTGATAAGGTAACTCATCTGGAAGAACTGTTGAAGACGAAGCCTGCCGGCAAGACTTTGGCATACGTGGGTGATGGAATCAACGATGCCCCTGTATTGAAGCGTGCTGATGTAGGAATAGCGATGGGTGCTTTGGGAAGTGATGCTGCCATTGATGCTGCCGATGTGGTATTGATGGACGATGACCCGAGAAAGATAGCACTGGCGATGAAGATTGCTCGCCATACCATCCATGTGGCACACGAGAATGTGGTGTTTGCCATTGGTGTGAAAGTTGCCGTGCTGATTCTTGCCACCGTCGGCTTGGGCACCATGTGGATGGCGGTATTTGCTGATGTGGGCGTTACGGTGCTGGCGGTATTGAATGCTATGCGAACGCTGAAGAAGAAGAGATAAGAATGGTGTGGAGCCTCCAGCAAGCGTGGAGGCTTCATGAAATAAAAAAGCTGTGTTGATCCGTAGATGAACACAGCTTTTTCTTGTTTTATATAGGAACTTCTCTTTTATATAGGTACTTATCCGAATAGTTTTCCTATGCTACGCAACTTGGTGCGGTATCCGTAGATGGCGATGACCACGAAACAGATGAATGGGAGGATGAACGATACATTGGTTGATGGCATGCCGAATACGGTATGCATATCGATGATGGATGCCTGCAAAGGTGGCAAGACACTACCACCCAAGATAGCCATGATCAAACCTGCTGCACCAAACTTGGCATCGTCGCCAAGACCCCTCAGGGCAATGCCATAGATGGTAGGGAACATCAGCGACATGCAGGCACTGACAGCTACCAGGCAGTAGAGACCCCAGATGTTGTGGAGTGCAATGACACCCACGGTGAAGCAACCACCTGCTGTCGCCAGAATCATCAGCAACTGACCTGCATTGAAGAAGCGGAGAATGAAGGTGCAGATGAAGCGTGAACAGCAGAACAGTACCATCGCCACGATGTTGAACTTCTGCGAGGTTACCTCGGCATCAATCTCTGCCATGCCTTCCTGCATCAGGATGCGGGTACCATACTGGATGATGAAGGTCCAGCACATAATCTGCGCACCCACATAGAAGAACTGGGTGAATACGCCTTCACGATAGTGTGGCATGCGGAAGATGCGGCGCAGGGTAGGCATGAAGTTAATCTTGTTGTCTTTCTCGCTGTTCTTCGGCATCTTGGTGAACAGGATGACGAAGAAGATGGTGAGGATAACCAGACCGATAATCAGGTATGGATTGATTAATACCGAAAGGTCATATTCCTTGATTGCTTCAAACTCGCTCTCCGAGAGATTGGTGCGCCCCGCCGTATCAAGCGGGTTGAGCTTGGCCTGGATGAAGTTCATTGCCACATACATACCCAGCAGCGAACCCATCGGGTTGAACGATTGCGCCAGGTTCAGTCGGCGTGTAGCCGTCTCCTCTGTTCCCATCGAGAGAATGTAAGGATTGCTCGATGTCTCCAGAAAGGAGAGTCCGCAGGTAAGGATGAAGTAGGCGAGCAAGAATGGATAGTATTCGCCCATCATTTTAGCCGGATAGAAGAGGAAGGCACCGAAGGCATAGAGTCCTAATCCCAGCAGTACGCCTGCCTTGTAGGAGAAGCGGCGGATAAAGATGGCGGCAGGGAATGCCATGGCGAAGTAACCGCCGTAGAAGGCTACCTGTACCAGGGCACCATCCGTAGAAGACATTCGGAAAATCTTGGAGAATGCCTTCACCATCGGATTGGTGATATCATTGGCAAATCCCCAAAGTGCAAAGCACGATGTGATTAAGATGAAGGGTACGAGGTAGCTAACCCCATCCTTCATGAGAATTGATTCTTTCTTTTTCTGTTCCATGTTTTTAGGAAAAGTATTGTTGTTTTGTTTAAACTAGATGCTTTGTCTTACAACGGCTCTCAGCTCGTTCATATCCTTAATTTCACCCTTGGCGAGTGCCTGGGTTAGGATATTGCCCATGCCTGTGGCTTCGATAGGTCCTGCAACCACTGGTACGCCCAGGGCTTCGGAGGTGAGACGGTTGAGTAACTTATTCTGTGAACCGCCACCGATGATGTGCATACTCTTGATAGGTTGTGGCAACATCTCGTTGAGGTGAGCAGTGGCCTCGGCATATTTGGCTGCCAGTGACTGGAGTACGCAGCGCACGATTTCTGCCTTGGTCTGAGGAACCTGCAACTGATGGGTGGCGCAATAGTCGATGATGGCCTGCTGCATGCATGCTGGATTTTGGAAAGCTGCGTCATCCACAGGGATGATGGCATTGATATGAGCTTCCTCTGCCAGAGGAAGGATGACATCAAACTGCTGTTCCTCGCCATTCTCTTTCCATTCTGCCATCAGTCTCTGCATAATCCAGAGTCCTGTGATGTTCTGCAGGAAGGTGATGCGACCGCCGATGCCACCCTCATTGGTAAATTCAGCCTTTCGGGCTTCCTCGGTGAGGATAGGCTTTTCTATCTCAACGCCTAGGAGCGACCAGGTGCCTGAACTGATGAAGGCTACCGGGCTCTCATCTTCTGTGGCTGGTACGGCAGCAACGGCGCTAGCTGTATCGTGAGAGCCTACTGCGATGACATCTACCTCGCCCAATCCGGTTTCTTCTGCAATATCACGGCGCAGTTTTCCCCTTATGGTGCCTGGCATCACAATCTTACCGAAGATGTGGCGTGGAAGGTCCAGCTGGTCGATGGTTTCCCAATCCCAATCCTTGGTGCTGGCATTCAGCAGTTCTGAAGTGGATGCGATGGTATATTCATTGTTGGCTTCGCCTGTGAGATAATAGCTGAAGAGGTCTGGGGTGAACAGCAGATGAGCAGCCTTTTCCAATTGCGGACTGTTGGCCTTCTTCATACTGTAGAGTTGGAAGAGGGTATTGATTTCCATCACCTGCGTGCCGTTGATGGCATAATGTGCCGATGGGTCAATCTGCTTGAATACTTCTTCCGGCATCCCCTTGGTGCGGGCATCGCGATAGCAGACTGGGTTGCCCAAAAGGTTACCGTCTTTGTCGATGAGTCCGAAATCCACTCCCCAGGTATCGATGGCGATGCCATCTACCTTGAGACCTTTGGCTCCTGCCATTTTCAGCCCCGTCTTCATATCCTCGAAGAGGGCGAGGAAGTCCCAATATACGTGATTGCCTAATCTTACCTGTCGGTTAGGGAAACGATGGATGAGTTCCATTTCTAATTTGCCGTTTTCCAATTTGCCGGCGAGTACTCTTCCGCTTCCTCCACCGAAGTCAATAGCTAGATAAATCATGGTTATTTCTAAAAAGTTAGGGTAGATAAACTGTTAATTCGTAAAAAACGGTAGGAGAGTGCCCCGTTAGCGGGCAGCTTTCTCTCCTACCGCTTCTCTCATATAGAGGATAGAGGCTTATTGTTTCTTGCCTAAAACGTAAACTTCAAGATCGTCGATTTCTTCTGGTGTCAGTGTGGTGTATTTGCCGCCACTCTGAACGATGATGCGACAAGCCATCTCAAAGAACATGGCACGCTCGAACACCTCGTCGAAATTCTTTCCGCAAACCACCTGACCATGCTTCAGCAAGAGTGCAGAATTGTGGTCTTTCAATGCAGCGATAACGGCTGCTGCCAATTCTGGAGAACCAGGGCGATAGTATGGAATCACCGGGATTTCCTTACCTACATGACATGGTACCTCTGCGGTTACATTGAAGTCTTTTGGAGTTTCCTGCATGCAAGCTACTGCTGTTGCAAAAGGAGACTGGAAGTGGAGAACCACATCACAATCTGGACGCTCACGGAGTACGCCGAGGTGGAATCCGCTCTCCATAGAAGGTTTAACGCCATTGAGTACTTCGCCCGTTGCTACCAGGCACTGAGATACTTTCTCCTTCTGGAGGTTAGGAACCCATGAACCTGTACCTGAGACAAGAGCCTTGACGCCAATGCGCCAAGAAAGGTTGCCACTACTGCAGATGGTGAGACCAACGTCGCCTACGCGGTGAGCCTGCTCCAGGAATTTCTGAATATGCTCTTCTGTAATCATTTTCTTTTTCTTTCTATTTGAATGATATTCGTACTGATGGTGTTACACCTTATTTATATATAGGACCGTAGTTCTTGCAAGCACGGAAGTCTGCACCTTCCTTGTCCATACCGAATGCGTTCCAAGATGCAGGACGGAAGATCTTGTCGTCTTCTACGTTGTGCATGCATACTGGGATGCGGAGAATAGAGCAGAGGGTGATGAGGTCGGCACCGATATGACCGTAGCTGATAGCACCATGGTTAGCGCCCCAGTTGTTCATCACTGAATATACATCCTTGAATGGAGCCTTGTCGCAAAGGCGTGGTGCGAACCAGGTGGTAGGCCATGTTGGGTCTGTACGCTTGTTGAGAACCTTGTGAATCTCTGGATCAATCTCAACAGTCCAGCCTTCTGCCAACTGGAGCACAGGACCAAGACCCTTTACGTGGTTCAGGCGAACCATAGTAACAGGCATGCCGCCCTTGCTGAGGAAGCTTGATGAGAAACCGCCGCCACGGAAGTAGTCACGGTTAGCTGGATACCAGGTAGTTGCCTTCAAGCACTTATCTACATCCTCCTCGGTCATCTCCCAAGGCTGCTTCATGATAGGGTTGCCCTCTGCATCTGTAGCCTGACCTGTGCCATCGAGTGTGGTAGCACCAGAGTTGATCAAGTGGATGATACCACCAGCTGCCTGACCTGTAAGTTCCTTACCGGTAACACGCTTCACTGCCTCTGGACTCCAATAGGTACGAACGTCGCTGAAGATCTGAGCACGACCTGTCAACAGGTGGTTGAACAACATAGCTACGCCGTTGCCAGCATCATTCTCTGTAGCGAGGATAATAGCTTCACGAATACCGTTCCAGTCGAATGAAGTATTGAGGAGAGCCTCTGGATAGTCGCCGTTAGGATAGAAGTCTGTCCACTGACGCTGTCCCTGGAAACCACCGGCGATGGCGTTGTGGCCCAATGCTTCCTCCTTGAAGCCCAGCTCTTTCAATCTTGGGTTGCCATGCATCAAGTCGCGCATGATGATAGTCATCTTCACGATGAACTCCCAGTCAGCATCCTTCTGCTCACGTGTCTTTGCCTTTTCATGGTTGGCGATGTCCTCACCCTCATTGCACATACAGTGCTCGCGGGTCCATGCCATAGCCTTCTCGTATTCCACAGGGTCGTAGATACCCTCAGTCATGCGGCGGATAATCTCAGTAAGGTCAACACTTTCGTTGCGCATGCCGAGGTACTCCTGGAAGAAATTAGGGTCAACGATAGAACCTGCAATACCCATGCAGGCGCTACCCATAGAAAGATATGATTTTCCGCGCATGGTAGCTACAGCCTGGGCAGCTCTAGCAAAGCGCAAGATCTTTTCTGCTACATCAGCAGGGATAGAGTCGTCCTCCAAGTCCTGTACGTCATGGCCATAGATGCCGAAAGCTGGCAATCCCTTTTGGGCATGAGCTGCGAGAACAGCTGCCAGATAAACAGCACCCGGACGCTCTGTACCGTTGAATCCCCAAACAGCCTTAGGCCAATGTGGATTCATATCCATAGTCTCAGCACCATAGCACCAGCAGGAAGTAACGGTGATGGTAGAGCCAACACCCTCGCGCTCAAACTTCTCAGCGCAAGCTGCGCTCTCTGCCACACGACCAATTGTACTGTCTGCAATCACACACTCCACAGGTGAGCCATCGCCATTGCGTAAGTTCTCTGAAATGAGTTTGGCTACGGATTTAGCCAAGTTCATGGTTTTTTCCTCGAGGCTTTCACGTACGCCTCCTTGACGTCCGTCGATAGTAGGACGGATACCGATTTTAGGGTAGTTACTCATAATTTTTATCTTTTAAGTTTTATAGGTTATTATTTTCTGCGTACATTGTATGCAATAATACAAGCACAAAGGTAGTGATAAAAACTGATACTTATCACTTCCTTTATACTTTTTTATATTTCTTTTTTCTTTATTTGGTGTCGCAGTTGTGACTGATACTTCCGGTTGCAGCTATTAGGGTTTCAAAGTCATTACAGAACTCGGTCATCTGATGATAGAGCAGGTTGCTGCCCTTGTCTGATAACTCGTTGTCTGGAAGCGGACCGGAATTGATGGCAACTGTAAAGATGTTGGCGGCTACTCCGGCGCGAACGCCCAGGGGTGCATTCTCTACCACGATGCCTTCCCAAGGCTTCAGATTGCCTGCCTTCTGCAAGCCCATCAGATATGGATCAGGATTTGGCTTGCCACGCTTCACGTCGTAGGCGGTTACGATATGTGCTTCGTCCAGAAAGTCGCCGAAGTCGTTGAGTAATCGCATGATGAGCGGACGCTGACCGCTGCCCGTTACAACTCCCACCTGCATACCGGCATTCTTGATTTTCTGCATGATTTCCTTCACGCCAGGGAATATCTCGGCGGTAGGCATCGAGTGGAAGATATCGGTCTTCACATCATACATTTTCTGTGCTTCATCCAGAGAGATATCGATACCCTTCTGCTTCTTCACCATCATCTGGATGGTGTCGATGCCTCGGGCTCCCTCGGTGGCGTAGGCATCGGCTGCAGTCATGTGGATATCAAACTGCTTCATCGATTCCTGCCAAGCTACGGCATGATTAGGCATACTATTATATAATACGCCATCCATATCAAAAAGAACGGCTTTAGGGTTGAATTCCCCAAAGCCGTGGTCTTTTAAGTATTTTGAAATAATATCTTTCATCTATTATTTTTCGTTAGCCAAACGCTCCTGAATAGCCTTGCTCTCTGCCTCATAACCTGGCTTGTTGAGCAATGCGAACATGTTCTTCTTGTAAGCCTCAACACCTGGCTGGTTGAATGGGTTTACCTCTTCCAAGAGACCGCTGATACCGCAAGCCTTCTCGAAGAAGTAGATCAACTGACCGAGGTAGTAAGCGTTCAACTCAGGTACGTTAACCAGGATGTTTGGAACACCACCGTCAACGTGAGCCAGACGTGTACCAAGCTCAGCCATCTTGTTCACCTCGTCAACACGCTTGCCCTCAAGGAAGTTCAAACCGTCGAGGTTCTCATCATCGTGTGGGAAGAGCAACTTCTCGTTAGGAGTCTCTACGCTGATAACAGTCTCGAAGATAGAGCGCTCGCCCTCCTGAATCCACTGACCCATAGAGTGAAGGTCGGTAGTGAAGTCGCAAGCTGCAGGGAAGATACCCTTCTGGTCCTTACCCTCGCTCTCACCATAGAGCTGCTTCCACCACTCAGCGAAGTAGTGAAGCTTTGGCTGGAAGTTGCATACAATCTCAATCTTCTTGCCAGCCTGTGTATAGAGAGCCTGACGTGTAGCTGCATAGAGAGCTGCTGGGTTCTCCTCGAAGGCTACGTCCTTGCCGCAAGCCTTCTCCATGTCTGCAGCACCTGCAACGAGCTGCTTTACATCGAAGCCAGCTACTGCGATAGGCAACAAACCTACTGGAGTCAATACAGAGAAGCGACCACCTACATTGTCAGGGATGATGAAGCTCTTGTAACCCTCCTTGTCAGCGCAAGTGCGGGCAGCACCCTTCTTGGCATCGGTAACGGCTACGATAACATCCTTAGCCTCGTCCTTGCCGCGCTGATCCTCGCACTGCTTCTTCAAGAGACGGAAAGCGAGAGCTGTCTCAGTAGTGGTACCAGACTTAGAGATATTGATGACACCAAACTTCTTGTTCTTCAAGAAAGAAGTTAACTCGAAGAGGTAGTCCTCACCGATATTGTTACCTGCGAAGAGGATAGTAGGGTTCTTCTTGTCGTTTACGAGCCAAGCGAAAGAGTTGCCGAGGCCTTCGATAACGGCGCGTGCACCGAGGTAGCTACCACCGATACCTGCTACAACAACCACCTCACACTTTTCGCGCAAAGTATTGGCAACAGCCTGAATCTCATTGAGGAACTCAGGAGTGATAGAAGATGGCAAATGCAACCATCCCAAGAAATCGTTACCTTCACAAGTGCCGTTCTCAAGAGCTTCCTGAGCGGCCTTTACCTTAGGCTCGTAAGCCTTTACTGCACCCTCTGCAAGGAATGATGCAGCCTTTGTAATGTTTAAGCTGATACTTTTCATTTTTTCTTTTATCTAAATGAATCTGTTAAAAGTTTAATCTCTATTTGCGGACTGATGCGCTCGTACAATATATTATATACGGCATCGAGGATTGGCATGTTGACGTGCATGTGGCGATTGATTTCCTTCATGCACTTGGTACCGAAATATCCCTCGGCAATCATCTCCATCTCTATCTGCGCACTCTTCACGCTGTAACCTTTGCCTATCATGGTTCCGAAGGTGCGGTTTCTGGAAAAGTTGCTATAACCCGTTACCAGTAGGTCGCCCAGATACACCGAGTCGTACATGCTTCGGTCGATAGGATGAACGGCTGTCAGAAAGCGATGCATCTCCTGTACGGCGTTCGACATGAGCACCGCCTGGAAATTGTCGCCGTATTTCAGTCCGCCACAGATACCTGCGGCGATGGCATATACGTTTTTCAGCACCGAAGAGTATTCAATGCCAATCACGTCGCTTGAAGTCTTGGTCTTAATATACTCGCTTGCCAAACAATCGTTGGCAAAGGCGCGGGCTTTCTCCGTATCGCTACAGCCCACCGTGAGATAGCTCAGTCGTTCCAGGGCTACCTCCTCGGCATGAGAAGGACCACCGATGCATGCCAGGTTCTCGTAAGGCACGTCATATACCTGATGGAAATATTCCGAGCAGACGAGGTTCTCGTCAGGCACGATACCCTTGATGGCTGTGATGATAAACTTATCGCTGAGTCGGGTCTTGAGCTTCTTGAGATGATTCTTCAAATAAGGCGATGGGGTGACGAATACAAGTGTATCGTAGTTCTGCACTATCTTGTTGATGTCGGAAGAGAAGAATATCTCATCCACATTGAATCGTGCCGACATCAGATAGGCAGGGTTGTGACCCATGCGCTTGAAGTCCTCGATGCGGTCGTCGCGGCGCATATACCAACCTATGTGATGAGTATGCCCCACCACAATCTTGGCAATGGCTGTAGCCCAGCTACCACCGCCAATTATCGCTATTTTACCGCAGTTATACACTTCGAATGAATTTATAAATTAATAATTAATAATTAATAATGTATAATGAGGCTTTCGCCTTTGTTTGTAGATATAATGTATAACTAATAAAAAGCCGGAACTCTTTATTAATTATACATTATTAATTATGCATTATCAATTAAGCATTTGCTGCATCGATCCAGCCCTGGATGTCATCAACAGAAGGCTTCTCGTAACCGAGCTTGTACTTCTTGTTGATTTCTCCAATCTTCTGCTGCAAGCCTTGTGCTTTTTCTTCACGGATATCAGAGATGAGGTTGAAGCCTGCCTTGCGGAGCACGTATGCCCAATCCTCTGGCACGCCAATCTCTTCCCATTCCTTGATGGTGCTCTGTGGCATCTTCTTCTCTGGCTTCATCTGTGGGAAGAACAGTACCTCCTGAATGAAGGTCTTGCCTGTCATCAACATGACCAAGCGGTCGATACCGATACCGATACCTGATGTTGGAGGCATACCGTACTGGAGGGCACGGAGGAAGTCCTGATCGATGATCATTGCCTCGTCATCACCCTTGTCGGCAAGCTTCATCTGGTCGATGAAACGCTCTTCCTGGTCGATTGGGTCGTTGAGCTCAGAGTATGCATTGGCAAGCTCCTTACCGTTTACCATCAACTCGAAACGCTCGGTCAAGCCTGGCTTAGAGCGGTGCATCTTGGTCAGTGGAGACATCTCTACTGGATAGTCGGTGATGAAGGTTGGCTGGAGGAAGGTGCCCTCGCAGAACTCGCCGAAGAGCTCGTCGATCAACTTACCCTTACCCATGGTCTCATCTACGTCCATGCCCTTCTCCTTGCAGAATGCGCGGATTTCTTCCTCGGTCTTGCCGTTGCAGTCGAAACCGGTCTTCTCCTTGATGGCATCAAGAATAGGCAGACGGCGATATGGTGCCTTGAAGCTGATGATGTTGCCATCAATCTCGCGCTCTGGCTTGCCGTTAACAGCGATACAGATAGTTTCGAGCAATTTCTCTGTGAATGACATCATCCAGTTGTAGTCCTTGTACTGAACATAAAGCTCCATGCAGGTGAACTCTGGGTTGTGGTTGCGGTCCATGCCCTCGTTGCGGAAGTTCTTGCCAATCTCATAGACACCCTCAAAACCACCTACGATGAGGCGCTTCAGATAGAGCTCTGTAGCGATACGCATGTACATATCCTGGTCGAGCGCATTGAAGTGGGTAATGAATGGGCGGGCAGAAGCACCACCTGCGATGCTCTGGAGAGTAGGAGTCTCTACCTCTGTATAGCCAGCGTTATCCAAAACGTTGCGCAGGGTGCGGAGCACGGTGGCACGCTGCAGGAATGTATCCTTCACACCATCGTTTACGATGAGGTCAACATAGCGCTGACGGTAACGCAACTCAGGATCATCAAACTTATCGTATGCTACGCCGTCCTTGTACTTCACGATAGGGAGTGGCTTCAAGCTCTTGGAGAGCAGACACAATTCCTTGGCGTGAACAGAAATCTCGCCAGTCTGTGTGCGGAATACGAAACCCTTTATGCCGATGAAGTCACCGATGTCAAGAAGCTTCTTGAATACTGTATTGTAAAGGTCTTTGTTCTCGTCTGGACAAATCTCGTCGCGTGCGATATAGACCTGGATTCTTCCCTTTGAGTCCTGCAACTCAGCGAAGCTTGCTTTACCCATCACGCGGCGACCCATCATACGACCAGCGATAACTACCTGGCGTGGCTCGTCCTCGTCCTTGAATTCAGCCTTGATGTCTGTGCTGAATGCATTGGTTGGAAACTCTGCTGCTGGATATGGATCGATGCCCATCTCGCGCAATGTCTGAAGACTCTGTCTGCGAACGATTTCCTGTTCGCTTAACTCTAAAATGTTCATATTATATTCAGATATATCTTTTTATTTTCTTATTTTTGGTGCAAAAATACAAATAATTTTCCAAACTCTTGTGCTATTTTTATGCTTTTTAATATAAATAAGGTGATTTATATGCAATCAATCACTTCCTTTGCCACATCTATAGGGCTTCCTTCTGCTTTCGATGAATATGGGTTCTTCTGCAGAGTCCATGGTTCCTCCAGTCCGTACCAGTCGATTCGTGGAGTATCTTGCAGCGATAATTGACTGGCTAGCGATTTCATGAAGGTGCTCCAGCGCAGGTAGTAGAAATCCTTCAGCAATCCTTGCCATTCCTTGTGCCCATAGTCGTGGAGTCCGCCATTATCGGCACAGATCCTGTTGCCCCAGGTGGTTATCTGTACGCGGGCGTTCCATTCGTAGAGGTCCTTTTCTTCGGCTGTCTTTCCTAAGTTTCTGGCTTCTTCTATCCAGTGCCCCAGACGGAACTCCTGACGGGTGCCGAGCAACTTGTCCTGTAGCAGAATCATCTTCAGGAAGCGATTGGAATCCTTCTTGAATTCCTGTCGTGAGAATGACTTGTAATCAGCCATGGTCTTCAGATACTGCTTGCGCCCCTGGTCGGCGAGAGCCTGGCGACAGATGTCTACCAGGTCGTACTCGAAGTTGTTGTTGCCCCGATATTTCTCTGCTACGCTGGTAAGGAGGATGGCAGCCTGGCGGGTATCCTCCGGGTCGTAGTAGTTGCTCATCAGCGACCAGGTGGAAACCTGATAACTGTTCAGCGATGGACGGGCGCAGAAGATGCTTTCGTGGGTGCCCTGCTGAATGTTGCCCTTCGGACAGTTGTAGACGCTTTGTGCAAGAAGAATCCATGCCTTCTCTATTGTGGCATCATGAACGCCATATCGGGCATAGCAATATTCCCTGATCCAGTCTTCCTTGGTTATCTTTTCTGCACGCCATGGCAATTCGCTCATCAGTTCGAACATCACGGGGTTGTTCTCTGAACCTTCCATGGTGAAGCCCCAACCTTTAAGTGAAGAGTGAAGAGTGAGGAGTGAAGAATTCTCTTGTTTTGGGGTGTCCTTTTTCCCCGTTGCCAGATAGAAGTTATTGAGAAGTTGGTCCATTCGTCCATGAAGTCCCACATTGCCTCCGAAGTTTTCGAGCAGACAGAAGAGCCACTGGTGCTTGCCATAGATGCCTTCTTTCTTACTCGTGCTGAAATCTTTCTTCCCCGTGCCGGATGTATTTTCCCCTGTGCAGAAATCTTTGAAATTCTGGCGACTTTCAGAAAAAAGGTCGAGAACAAGCAGGTCGCCTACCTTCAGATTGGCTATCATCTGGGGTCTTGGATTCTCGTTCCATCCCTGTACCACCCAGATAGCATGCGGATTGGCTCGCTTCATCGCACTCATCAAGGCTTCTCCTGCCTTGCCGTAATCCACCGCAGCATCGTTGCCGCTTTCATGGAATGGGTCCATGGAGTAGTAATCGGATTTGCCGTAGAGTCGGGTCAGCTCCTTATAATATAGGTCTGCGATTTCTGCAAACCGGCTATCGGTAGGGGATAGGTTGGCTGGGCGCTGGTAACTGTTCCATCTACCGGCATCGGTTACGTTCAGTCCCAGTTTCTGTTTGGCATCGTGAGGTACCATGCCGCAATATCCTGGTAAAACGGGTTTCATGCCCATCTCCTTCATTCTGGCAAGAATCTTCTTCTGCAGGGCTTCCTGCTGCTTGTACCAGTTCAGGGGCAGTGGACCGCCCCAACCTTCCAGGTTGTTCATCTCCCACCAGGCAAGGAAGGCAGGACCGGCGATGAATTTGCCTACTTCCTCCTCTGAGTATCCCAGTTTCAGAAGCATGTTGCGCCATACGCTTTCTGTGCCCACGGCGGCAAGCGGCATATTGATGCCATGCAGCGCCATCCAGTCTATTTCTTTCTGCCATCGGTTCCAGTCCCAGAATGCCATTGTATAGGAAAAGGTGCAATAGTTGAAGTTATAGCGCAGCTTCAGGTCCGTTTCGTGGCGTTCCTTCTGTTTCACGACAGGAAGAACGGCTGGCAGCTTCACGTTCATGTTGTTCCAGGAGATGTGGATGCCGGCATGGTGCTTCAGATACCAGTTGATGCCCACGGCGATGTTCACCCAGGAGTTTCCCCGGATGATAATTGGGTTGTTTTTGCCTGTGGCAGATTTTGAAGCGGCTGATGTGCTGTTTCCTTTTCTGGTTCTGGCTTGGTCTATCTCGAAGAAATCCTTGTCCGATTTCACAAGCACGGTTTTAAACTTGGCGGCGGCTCCCTTGTCTATTCGATTCAGAAGGTCGTCTGCCGGATTGGCGAATGCTCCAAGAGCAACGGTGCATAATAGTCCTACAAGTACTTTTCTCATAAAGTTGTTATTAGTATTTTAATTGCCGAATGCAGCTATATTTCGGGACAAAGATAACGGAAAAAGCTGATAATACCAAGTAAAAAGTGCTTAAAAGATTAAAAAAGACTTATTTATTTTGTTTTGTCTTGGATTTGCATTACTTTTGCAAGAAAATGAGGGATGGGGTGAAGCCCTGAAATCTCAGAAACAACCAACTTAAATTTTGATAAGGATGAACATAGACGAATTAGTAAAAAGAATAAGTAAAACCGATGGACTCTCTAAAACCCTCGGAATGCATTTTATCTCAACCCCTGAGCCTGATACGCTTCAGGCTTCAATGAAGGTGGATGAGCGCAATCGCCAACCTTTCGGCTTCTTGAGTGGTGGTGCTTCTCTGGCACTTGCCGAGAATGTAGTAGGCATCGGTTCTCTGGCTCTTTGTCCAGGACAGATTGCTGTGGGCATCAATGTGAGCGGAACTCATGTGCAGGCTGTAAGTGAGGGTGATACGGTTACGGCATACGCCAAACTCGTACACAAGGGCAGAACCTTGCATACTTGGGAGGTTGCTATCAAGAATACTGCGGGTGAATTGATTTGCACCGTGCAGGTAACCAACTATGTGTTTACTCCTAAAAAGAATGAGGCGAAGAAAGAAACAGATAAAGAGAATTCTAAAAAGACAGAAGAATAAGGTATGACAGCATTTGCATACTATCGTTTGCCTTATCTGCATCACGCAAATTTTGTGGCGCAGCATCAGGGAGAGCCGGAGGTGCTCTCCTCTGTGGCAGAACTGAATGGCAAGGAGGGCTTTGTAATAGCTCCTTTCTCACCGTCCAGCGACTGTCCTGTGCTGCTCATTCATCCCGATGAAAGCAGACTTCTGGCTATCTCTGATGAAAGAACGGCTTCTAGTTCGGAAACGGAATTAAAAGAAAGTATTTCTGCTCATGATATCTATGCCGAGGATTTTGAATGTTTCCATCGGGAGTTGGAAAAAGGAACTTTCAGAAAGATTGTACTGGCAAGAAAGGCAACCTTGCGAATGGCCGATAAGGATTTCGAAAAGCTCTTTATGAAGGCTTGCCGCATGTATCCCCGTCTCTTCGTCTCCCTGGTCTACACTCCGCAGTCGGGAATGTGGCTGATGGCCACTCCTGAAATCTTGCTCAGGGGAGAACAGGGAAAGATGCAGACGATGTCGCTTGCCGGAACCCAAAAGGCGGAACCTTCACGGACCATAGCCGATTATCCGATAGAGGGTGTGGAGTGGTCGCTGAAGAACAGGGAGGAACAGCAGTATGTAACGGATTATATCGAAGATTGTATCAGGGCTTTCTCTGATGATTATCAGTTGAAAGGTCCTTATACCACGATGGCGGCAAATCTCTATCATCTCCGCACCGACATCACTTTCCTTCTTCGTGATGAAGGCAAATTAGGCGATGTGATTCATGCGCTTTATCCTACGCCTGCCGTCTGCGGTATCCCGAAGGATGAGGCTCGCCAGTTTATCCTTCAACATGAACATCAGTCTCGCAAATACTATAGTGGTTTTGTGGGGCCTATCTCTCCGCAGGGAAAGACTCATCTTTTCGTCTCTCTCCGCTGCATGAATATCCTGCCAGAAGGTATCTGTGAACTCTATGCCGGTGGCGGTTTGCTCAAGGAGAGTGAGATGGAAAAGGAGTGGAAGGAAACAGAAGCTAAGATGCAGACCATCAGGCGGGTTTTGATTTAGTTAACAGTTTATAGTTTATAGTTGATAGTTCATGTATAGTAATATAGATAATGTCAATATCCTGACGGGTGTTCTACAATCGCATGGTGTGAGAAGGGTGGTGGTTTGCCCGGGAAGTCGCAATGCGCCTATCGTACATAATCTCAATGAAACGGAAGGTATTACCTGCTATCCTGTTACCGATGAGCGCAGTGCCGGTTTTGTGGCTATGGGCATTGCCTTGGGCAATCCGGCTCCTTGTCCGGCTCCTGTGGCAGTATGCGTCACTTCCGGTTCGGCATTGCTCAATCTCTATCCGGCTGTCTGCGAGGCATATTATCAGAAGGTGCCTATCATCGTGATTTCTGCTGACAGACCCGAAACCTGGATAGGACAGCAGGATGGACAGACCCTTCCGCAAGCCAACGTCTTCGGAACGATGGTGAACCGGAGCGTGAATCTTCCTATCATATCCAATGAAGAGCAGGCTTGGTATTGTGAACGGTTGGTTCATGAGGCTATTATCGATTGCGTGCATCGAAAGATTGGTCCGGTACATATTAATATACAGCTTTCCGAACCGCTTTATCAGTTTACGCTCGATAGACTCCCGAAGATACATTGGGTGGATTATGTGAAGAGTAATCTCTTTGGTGGAAGTTTCCATTATGGTGACATGCTCGATTTTCTGAATGCCAGAAAACCGATGATAGTGGTGGGACAGGATTATCCATGTAGTCAGCTTGTTGGTATCAAACAGATAAATTGGCGAACCGTTACGCTAATTGAGCCAACCGCTTTGGGAACATCGAGCGAAGATCCGGCATGCCGGGATTTCTCTCGCAATCTCCTGGTTACCAATTTCGATGAAGTATTGAATAAGGTGGGGGATGACGAGGATTATATGCCCGACTTTATCCTCTATGTAGGCGGCACTCTGGTAAGCAAGCGCCTGAAGCAGTTCCTACGCCTTGCCGTGAAGAAGGGAGCCAAGGTTTGGCGTGCTAGTACCGATGGTGATTACATCGATACCTTTATGCGTATCAATCGCATTTTCCAATGCGATACCACCCTGCTGGCGGATGCCATGACTTCTTACGATTTGGCTTATCAGGATGATGTGAATGCATACAGAGAGCGTTGGGAGAAGGCACTTTTGGCGGCAAAGCGTCATGCCTTCGATTACGAACCGCCATTCAGCAGTATGGCAGCCGTAAAGGCATTCCAAACAGAATATCTGGCTCATTCGCTGGATGATACCCGTGAATGCCGTCTGTTTTATGGCAATAGTATGGCGATTCGACTGGCCTGCATCTATGCTCGCCAATATGTGCATTGCAATAGGGGCGTGAATGGCATCGAGGGTTCGCTGTCTGCAGCAGCCGGCTTGTCTATTTATCTCTCGGAGTATCATCATCCTGATGCCAGGAACCAGCAGAAGGTATTCTGTGTGCTGGGTGACCTGAGCTTCTTCTACGATCAGAATGCTCTCTGGAATCAGAATCTTAATGGCAGCCTTCGCATTCTTTTGCTGAATAATGGCGGTGGAGCCATCTTTGCCAAGTTCAAGGGATTGAAGGAGAGTGCGGCACGTGAGAAGCTGGTGATGGCTGAGCACTGCACCTCGGCCTATCACATCTGCCAGGCACAGAATGTTGCCTATCAGAATGCCGATGATATGATATCTCTACGCGAGGGCATCGACTGGCTCATCCATACCGAGTCTGGCAGACCGATGCTTCTGGAGGTGCTAACGGATATAGAAACAGATAATCAAGTAATAGAAGAATATTATAATAGTTTTCAAATATGAGAGAATGGAAAAAGATAGAAGGTTTTGATTTCAAGGAAATCATCTTCGAGGAGTATAATCATATCGCTAAGATTACCATCAATCGTGAGCGTTATCGCAATGCCTTCACCCCATTGACCACCTGGGAGATGGCGCAGGCTTTCAACTATTGCCGTGACTGCTTGGATATCCGAGTGGTTATCTTGACGGGTGCTGGCGACAAGGCGTTCTGTGCCGGTGGCGATATGCATGTGAAGGGTAGGGGCGGATACGTAGGCAACGATGGCGTGCCTCGTCTCAATGTGCTCGATGTACAGATGCAGATTCGCCGTTTGCCAAAGCCGGTGATTGCCATGGTAAATGGTTATGCCATCGGTGGCGGCCATGTGCTCCATGTGATGTGCGACCTGACCATTGCTTCAGAGAATGCCATTTTCGGACAGACCGGTCCTAAGGTGGGAAGCTTCGATGCCGGTTTCGGTTCTTCTTATCTGGCAAGAATGGTAGGTCAGAAGAAGGCACGCGAAATCTGGTTCCTCTGCAAGCAGTATTCTGCAAAGGAGGCAGAAGAGATGGGAATGGTGAACAAGGTGGTTCCTCTCGACCAGTTGGAGGATACCTGTGTGGAGTGGGCTGAAATCATGATGGAGCGTTCTCCGCTGGCTCTCCGCATGATTAAGGCTGGCATGAATGCCGAGTTGGATGGCCAGGCAGGTATCCAGGAGTTGGCAGGCGATGCCACCATGCTTTATTATACCATGGACGAGGCTCAGGAAGGCGGTAAGGCGTTCCTGGAAAAACGTAAGCCTCGTTTCGAGGATTATCCTCAGTTCCCATAAACAATCTCACGGATGATAAATTCTGTGTTTGATAAATAAAAGTCCCACAGATTTCACAGATTTACACAGATATTTTTTTCTTCCGAAAAAGCAGGGCGTTAGCCTATCTGTGTAAATCTGTGAAATCTGTGGGAGATTTTTGCTTATATTTTGAAAATAGATATATCGCTCAGTGGGGTAAAACTCCATAGAGCGAAATCGAGCTTACTCGTGTGTAGCGAAACGCTGCTCAGCGAGCTTTTCGTATTTCGTGCCTGGCTTGCCATAGTTGGCGTAAGGCCAGATGCTGATGCCGCCACGAGGAGTAAAGATACCTGTTACCTCGATATACTTTGGATCCATCAGCTTGATGAGGTCCTTCATGATGATGTTTACGCAATCCTCGTGGAAATCGCCGTGGTTGCGGAAACTGAAGAGATAAAGCTTCAGACTCTTGCTCTCCACCATCTTTACATCAGGAATATAACTGATGCGAATCTCTGCAAAATCAGGCTGACCTGTAATAGGGCAGAGGGAAGTGAACTCTGGGCAGTTGAAACGTACCCAGTAATCATTGCCAGGGTGCTTGTTTACGAAGGTTTCCAATACCTCTGGTGCATAATCCATTCTATATTGGGTCTTGGCTCCTAGTGCCTTCAACCCATCTTCTTTTCTATCCATAGTTCTAATGTTTAATGTTTGGTGTTTAATGTAAATTTTGGGTGGCGAACTTCTGCTGAAAGGACTTTCTTTTTGGGCTCTAGATAGTCCCCAGTTTGAAGATGTTGTAGGAGATGTTGTTGTCATACACATCCTCGCCCTCGTGTTTCTTAATCGCATTGACCACACGGATGGTGACAGGAAGCACGATGATTTCGTACACGGTCTTCAATACCACCTGCCAGAGCATCAGCCAAGGAAGTTCTGATGTAGGAACCACTCCACCCAAGGCAAGAGGGAAGAAGATAAGGCTATCGCAGCTTTCGCCTGCCACGGTGCTCCAGATGGCACGGGCGGAGAAATGCTTACCGCCATCACGAATCTTCATCACGCTCATCACATAGGCATTGGCAAAGGAACCTATGATGAATGCTACGAAAGAGGCAGCGGCAATGCGGGGAGCAAGACCGAAGATGGCATGGAAACCGGCATCGTTCGTCCAATAGGGAGCAGCTGGAATCCAGTCGCAGATGGCGCCCAGAGCTACAAAGAAGAAGTTCATGGCGAAGCCTGTCCAGATGAGAAGGCGGGCTTTCTGATAGCCCCATACTTCGCACACTACATCGTTGATGATGTAACTTACCGGAAACACGATGAGACCGCCAGTCAAAGAAATCGGGCCTACTGCAATTTGCTTTGTTTCGAGCACGTTTGCTGCAATGAGACAAACGCAGAAGAGGATGCTGAAAAGCATAAACAGCACACTCACTTGAGTTGTTTTCTTTTCCATTTTCTTGTTTTTTACGAGGTTTACCAAGCACTCGGATTATACTTACTTTTTAATTCGGGCTGCAAAATTACAACTTTTCTCTCTAACTGCCAAATATTTACTCAAGTTTTTCAAATAAAAAAGCCCCAAGTACTATCTCTAGCACTTGGGGCTTCTATCTAACTAAACCTAAACTAATCTAACAATCTAACCTAACTTCTAAACAATTTAACCTAACCAAACAATCTAACCTAACAAAACAAACTTTTTATGAAAACTTATCAACTTATTGACACTTCCTCTTATTGCAATCTCCATACCAAAGCCTCTATTTCTGCCAAATGGGCAGAAAAGAACGAGAAAGACAGAAAAAGCCCGCCATTCTGTCGTGAATGCCGGGCCTGTCATATTAATAACCTCAGTTCTTTTTTCATAAGAGAGCCACTGTTCCTCTCGGGGTCACCGAGAGTCCTCAGTTCCCTGTCCCCCAGTCTTTATTTCTCCATAAACTTCTTGGCAGCTCTGAGCTGGTGTCTCATCACGCTCAGGAACTCCTGGCTCTCCTGCAATACATTCAGATAAACCAGAGAAATCTGCATCAGCGAGTTATCAGAAAGATGCTGCATGCGGTCGATGTGTTTCTGGCGAAGTGCGCTCAGTTCATCCTTGCAGGCATCAGCCTCGGCGAGAATCTCGCGATAGTTCTCATAGCGGCTGGTCTCAATCTGCTCACAGCTCATGCGCATCAGGTCGTTAATCTTTTGTCGAACAGGGGCAAACTCCTTGGTGTACTCTTCTGGCAGTGGGTTGAAGTTGTTGTCCACGTGCTCCTTGATAGGGTCGAGCATACGACGCAGAGAGTAGATAAACTGCTGGTTGCTGTTGGCTCCCAGATGGAACCAGGTGTTGCGCTCGATGGCAATCTCCATTGGCGATTTCTTCAAGCCGAGCATCTCCTGACGACGGAGCTTCTTCAGCATATCCTGCTCCTTCTTCAATTCCTTGTTGGCATGGCGAAGCTCTTTAGGCTTCTCGTTGGCAAGACCATCCATAATCTGGTTGAACTCGTTCAGGGCGAAGTGGCAAACGTAAGCCTGGGTGCGTGATACCTGGCGACGAAGTAAATCCCATACGATCTCTGGGTCGTGTGAGCGCATCATCAGCTGGAAGGTGCTGCCCTTGCTCTCTTCCTTTGCCTTTTTGTTATACTGGATGTTGCTGCGGATGAGCAGGAAGATAACCAATGCCATGAAGCAGGTCTGGATACCTACGCCGCCGAAGTGCATAATGATACAAACAATGGCGCAGGCTGCGAAAGCCACACCGGCTGTGATGAACCATCCACCAATCACACTCAATACACCGGTTACTCGGAACACGGCACTCTCACGGCTCCAAGCTCTATCGGCAAGCGAAGAACCCATAGCCACCATAAAGGTAACGTAGGTAGTAGAGAGAGGCAACTTCAGGTTGGTACCGATGGTGATAAGCATACTTGCCAATACCAGGTTTACGGCTGCACGAACCACGTCAAAGGCAGCGCTTTCTTCCAACTCTACATCGTTCTTGTCGAATCGGCTGTTGATCCAGTTCATCAAAGGCTTTGGCAAGAACTGCTTCAGCCATGAATCTGTAGCCTGGCAGTTGCGTACAATCACGCGGGCTGCAGAAGAGCTTCCGAACATCTCGTCGCCTTCGTCCTGACGGCTCAAGTCCACAGAAGTCTTGATCACGTTCTGAGCCTTCTTGGAAGTAGCCATGGCGATGATCATCACGGCTCCGGCAGCGAGGAGATAAACTGGAGTTGTCTTGGCGCTATCCATCAGAGAAGTCATCATAAACTGGTCTGGAGTAGCACCATTTCCATTCGCCATATAGTCCTGATAAGAAGAAAGACCAGCCAGAGGCACACCAATGAAGTTAACCAGGTCGTTACCGGCGAAAGCCATCGCCAGGGCGAAAGTACCCATCAGCACAGTAAACTTGAAGATGTTGATACGGCAGAGATGCAGGAACTCCATCACGATGGCAGAACCCACGAAGGTGATGCAGAGCAGCAAGCCAAGGTTCTGGTCGATATAATTGCGCCACTCAGCTGGCAGGTAAGGACTCTTACCCAAGCCCTTCATGAAGATGAAGTAAGAGAGGGCTGTGAAAGCGATACCGCCAAAGATGGCGATGCTGTAGCGTGAATGCTTGCGATAATTGAAAGTGAAGACAATACGTGAAAGCCACATTACGAAGGCACCGAATACGAAGGCGATGATAACGGATGAGAAGATACCCATGATTACCTCCAATGCCTTGTTACTGTTCAGCAAGACACCGTAGTTCAGACTGTCGTCTCCGTACATCTTCAATGTAGCGAGGATAAAGGCACCTCCCAATAGCTCGAACACCAGCGAAACGGTGGTGGAGGTTGGCATACCCAGCGTGTTGAACACATCCAGGATAATCACATCCGTCACCATGACGGCTAGGAAAAGCGTCATCACTTCCTCGAAGGTAAAGTGGTCTGGACTCATGATACCGTGTCGGGCGATATCCATCATTCCCGATGACATAATGGCACCCAGTACCACACCGCAGGATGCGATGATCAGCACAGTGCGAAACTTAGCCACCTTAGCTCCGATGGCAGATTGCAGGAAGTTTACAGCATCATTGCTGACTCCCACGAAGAGATCAAACACTGCCAGACAGAGCAGGAAGATCACGATACAAAGATAAATCGTACTCATTATATTAATGTTTATTGTTTATTGTTATATGTTTAATGAGTGGGGGCTTTTCCCTTTTGGAATTGTTCTCTTTTTGAAGTTACCCTTCTTCCCCCCCCTCGTTTTCGGGTGCAAAGGTACGTAAGGGATATTACAGGTAATTTAAACAGATGTTACAATCTGGTTAAAATAAAGAAATGGCTGATTTTTAACAATAAAATATATGAATGTAGTTTGTCGGGAAAAGAAAGAAAACAGGGGATAAAGATAATAAAAAGCATGATTTTCCGATAATATTAGAAAACGAAAAAAGAATATGATGAAACAATTTGAACATATCAAAGCGATAGCTTTTGATGCTGATGATACGTTGTGGGCTTTGCAAAACTACTTCGAGGAAGTGGAACATGAGTATTGTGAACTGCTTTCGGAGTATGGAAACGAGAAGGAAATCTCTGCTGCCCTCCTGGAAACGGAAGGTAAGAATATGTCCGATCTAGGCTACGGCTGCAAGGCGTTCACCATCTCGCTGGTGGAGAATGCCGTAAAGGTGAGCCATGGAAAGGTGGAGGCAAACGTCATTGCCCAGATAGTGGATTTGGGCAAGAGTCTGCTGCATCTTGATGCCAAACCGTTGGAGGGCGTAGAGAAGACAATAGCCTGTCTGAAGGATAGATTCATGCAAAATGCAGGAAATGCGTCCTTGAAATACAAGCTTGCTGTTTTTACTAAAGGTGAGTTGATGGACCAGGAAAACAAGTTGTGGCGTTCGGGGTTGCAGCGTTATTTTGATGTGGTGAGCATCGTGAGCGATAAGACTCCCGAGGCTTATCGCCGCCTTTGCAGGGAGTTGGAAGTGAGTCCTGCTGAACTCGTGATGGTGGGCAACAGCTTCAAAAGCGATATTGCTCCGGCATTAAAAATCGGAGCTTCGGCTGTCCATATCCCTTTTCATACCACATGGGCGCATGAAAAAACAGAGGAATTTGAACATCCCAAGCTCCGTCGTATTTCAAGATTCGAGGAACTTCTCGATATCTTATAACTCGATATCTAATTTGATATCTTATAACTCGATATTTTATAACTTGATATTTTATAAGGGTCTTATAAAACCCTTATAAAATACTCATATAATACTTTTATTCTTCTCCTTCTTCATCTTTCAGTGATTCCAGTGTCTCCACAAAAGGACTGTGGAAGGTGCTGAAGAGATGAAGAATCTCCTTGCGCTGCTCCTCTTCCTCATCCCAGAGGCTGATTTCACCCTTCTGATGAGCCTTGATGAGCTTGGCGCAACGCTTAATCTTGCGCTTGTTGTTGCGAGCCTGCAACTGGTCGCCCTGTATTGGCTTCTGAGTAACGAACGAGAAGGCTACAAGCTGGTTCATGAACATGTCGAACATAGGGTCGTCGTGACTCCAGTCGCTGTCTTTCAGCCAGAACCACTGGAACAGATATTTCTGCTCCATGGCAATGAGCTGCTGTCCCAGGGTATCCATGTCGATGCCCTTAGCCATCTGCTCCTTAACAAAGGCTACGAGACTTTCCGGATTGATTTCCATTTCTGCTTCGTGGGCGATAGAGCTGCCTGCAATATTGATGCGCCAACGATAGTTCTTGTTCTTGATGAGTGCAGAGTGGGCATTCATCATCAGCTCGCTCAACTTGCCCTCAGATGGAATCTGGTCAACCACAGCAAGGCGCTGGCGTTGGTCGCGTACCACCAACTGGGCATCCTCGTGGCGCAAAACGCAGAGATAAATCAGTTTGTTCTCGTCGAGTTGCAGGGTGAAACGGTCGTTGTTGTCATCGCCCACAAACTCATAGCGGTAGTTATCTACCTGGTCGTGAGGAATCTCAATCTCCTCGTGCACCTTGTTGTTCTCAGCATCATAGAGCGAGAAACCGATGTAAGGAATCACAAGGTTCATGGTGAAAGGCTCACCCTCCTCAGGAATCAGAGTCAGGCGCAAGCCCTCGTCGCCGAAGTCTTCCTTCTTGCAAACAAAACCATCGTCGGTTTTCTCTGCCTTCTCCACCTTCACGTCGCCATGACGCCAGTAGATGTCGAAGGTGATGGTGCTGTCATCCTCGGCAGCTACCTGAATGAAGTCGTCGATGTCCTGACCCAGATAGACCACGGTGGCAGGTTCGTAAACCTCCGTATCGTCGTCCTCAAGTGGTTTCACCTGAATCAGACCTGGCATTGGGTCATCCTCCCATTCGTCCTCTTCGGCAGCGGAAGCCGATTTGAAAACGAGGAAAATCATTCTCTGTTCCTCCTTGCTGCCATCTTCGCGGCAAAGGAATACTTTCGACTCCTTAGGAATGAAGAAAGGAGTAGATAAGTATGGGTTCTTACATAATGCTGTGTATTCCACCTCAGTCCAGATAGGCAAGGTGTGCTTGTTCGTATTATCTGTCATATCTGTTTTTTATCTATTATCCTAGTTTTATTAAATTGCGGAGTTGAATTTCCGAAAACGGCTGCAAAGTTACAGAGAATTACAGACAATACAAAATTTCGAGTCGTTTTTTTTTAGATAATTGCTTTGTTTTTCTATTTTGGGGCTTCATGATTTGGCACTTTCAAATATTTATAGTAGTTTTGCAGAAAATTTAGCTAGATTAATGAGTAATATGACAATGAAAATCAAAACATGGGGTGCGCTGGCGTTGGCTATGCTGGCACTGGCGGCGTGCCATAGGGGCAATAAGCGCCCTCCACGCATGGATAATTCCAAGCTTGCCATCAGCCTTTCCAAGCCTGCCAAGGGCGACAGGGCTATCTATGGACTTGCCTGCATGGGCTGCTCGGATACTGCCGTGGTGCTGCTGCCCAATGGCGGCGGCGACCCCGTGAGATACAATATCCTGGATGCCAGCAGAAACCATCAGGTGTTTGGCGACATTGAAATTGGCGACTGGATTTGCGTGATGCCTTGTACAAACAAGAACGACCGCAACGGGGCGGATATGGTGATAGACCTCGACAAGCTGAAGGCCACCTGGACTTATCCTGTGATGCCTCATTTGCGCGATGTATCGCATCTGTCGAAGCGCCAGCAGGCGCGCATTCTTGCCAATATGCCCGATAGTATCGTAGAGAATTATATGGTGCCACGCCAGTATGGCTTCACTTTGAAGCGCATGAGCGAGGCACTCTCCGTGGGTTATGTGATGGCAAATGCCGATGTGGAAGATGATAGCCCTGTGGAATATCCGGAAGTACCTTTCTATACAGAATGGCATCCTTATAACGGCAAGCTGATTCTGGTGAAAGGCAGAAGGGAGTTGGGAGAGATGGTGGTTAACGAGAAGACCACCTACGATACCCTCTCCTTTGTCTATATGAAGGGCGATTCCCTGGCTCTGCGCAACAGTGCCGGCGTAGTGACAGGCTACAAGCGTAGCAAGGATGCCCGCACCGTGAATGCCAAGGCGAATGCAGTTGCTGCCAAACTCAGCGAAAAGTTGAAGCAGGAATTGCGATAAGTAGAGTTATGAGTAGCGTTATAAGTAGCGTTAATAGTATAGTTAGGCAGATGTAATAATTGAGATAAAGTAAGAAGATTACATAATAAAATTAAAAAAAAAGGAGATTAGACCGATTTCTCGATTTTTTTGTCTAATTTTGCACCTTGGTATGGAATGTCTGGGCTTTCTGATGGCTTTCAATAAGCTTTCTGATAGTTTTCAGAAGAGAATATGATGGCTTTGGCTTCAGAGGCAAGACAAGTCCTATACCTTATTATATATAATAGGAATATAAGAAATTTAAGAATAAGAATGAAGAAGAAAATTCAGTTCAGTCTCGTTTATCGAGACATGTGGCAGAGTTCTGGTAAGTTCCAGCCACGCAAAGATCAGTTGGCTAAGATTGCCCCAGTTATCATCGAAATGGGTTGCTTCAGCCGTGTTGAGACCAATGGTGGTGCTTTCGAGCAGGTAAACCTTTTGGCAGGTGAGAACCCTAACGATGCAGTGCGTGCTTTCTGCAAGCCTTTCAATGAGGTGGGCATCAAGACTCACATGCTCGACCGAGGATTGAACGCTCTTCGTATGTATCCTGTGCCAGACGATGTACGTGCTCTCATGTACAAGGTAAAGGCTAAGCAGGGTACCAACATCACCCGTATCTTCGATGGCTTGAACGATGTGCGCAACATCATTCCTTCTATCAAGTGGGCTAAGGAGGGTGGCATGACTCCACAGTGTGCGCTCTGTATCACAAACTCTCCTGTTCATACTCTCGAATATTACATGAACATCGCCGATCAGCTCATCGCTGCCGGTGCAGAGGAAATCTGTTTGAAGGATATGGCTGGTATCGGTCAGCCTGCATTCCTCGGTAAGCTCACCAAGATGATCAAGGACAAGTATCCTGAGATTATCATCCAGTACCACGGTCACTCTGGCCCAGGTCTCTCTATGGCTTCTATCCTCGAGGTCTGCAACAATGGTGCCGACATCATCGATACAGCCATCGAGCCATTGTCATGGGGTAAGGTTCACCCAGACGTAATCTCAGTTATCAGCATGCTGAAGAACGAGGGCTTCGAGGTACCTGAAATCAACATGAGCGCTTATATGAAGGCTCGTGCTATGACTCAGGAGTTCATCGACGAGTGGCTCGGCTACTTCATCAACCCAGGTAACAAGATCATGTCTTCATTGTTGCTCGGTTGCGGTCTCCCTGGCGGTATGATGGGTTCTATGATGGCAGACCTCGGCGGTATGCGTCAGACCATCAACAACATCCGCAAGAAGAAGGGTGAGGAAGAGTTGTCTATGGATGACCTCCTGATCAAGCTCTTCGACGAGGTAGAGTATGTATGGCCACGCGTAGGTTACCCTCCATTGGTAACACCATTCAGCCAGTATGTAAAGAACATCTCATTGATGAACCTCCTCACTATGGAGCAGGGCAAGGGTCGTTTCGTAATGATGGACGATTCTATGTGGGGTATGATTCTTGGTAAGAGTGGTAAGATTCCTGGAGAGATTGATCCAGAACTCGTAGAGCTTGCCAAGAAGCAGGGCCGTGAGTTCACAGATGTGGATGCTCACACATTGCTTACTAATGCACTCGACGACTTCAAGAAGGAGATGGACGAGAACGGTTGGGATTACGGTCAGGACGACGAGGAACTCTTCGAGCTCGCTATGCACCCAGAGCAGTATCGCAACTTCAAGAGTGGTCAGGCTAAGAAGAACTTCCTGGCTGACCTCCAGAAGGCAAAGGATGCCAAGCTTGGCAGCACCTTGACTCCAGCTCAGCTCGCAGAGTTCAAGCATGCCAAGGCTGATGCTATCGTAGCACCTGTAGCCGGTCAGATTTTCTGGGAGTTCCAGGGCGAGGGCGAGTGCCAGCCAGCTGTAGAGCCATTCATCGGTAAGGAGTACAAGGAAGGTGATGCCTTCTGCTACATCCTCGCTCCATGGGGTGAGTTTGAGACCGTTCCTGCCGCTTTGGGTGGTAAGCTCGTGGAAATCAATGCCAAGCAGGGCAGCAAGATCCGCAAGGGTGATGTCATCGCTTACATTGAGCGAAACGCTGAGTAAACATTAAATTTATGAATTATCAAGCAATTATTGATAAGTATTATCCTGAGGATAATGAGCTTCGCCATATCCTCATCACACATAGTCAATCTGTAGCGCGAAAAGCGCTACAGATTGTTTCGTATCATCCCGAATTGCAGCTCGACGCACAGTTTATCGAGGAAGCAGCCATGCTTCACGACTTGGGAATCTTCCTCACCGATGCACCTGGCATCCAGTGTTTTGGCTCGCAGCCATACATCTGCCACGGAAGACTGGGAGCCGAAATCCTGCGCAAGGAAGGGTATGATCGACATGCTCGGGTATGCGAGCGCCACACAGGTGCAGGCATCACCAAAGAGCAGATAGAGAAGCAGCAACTGCCTCTGCCTCACCAGGATTTTCTGCCTGAAACCATGGAGGAGAAGGTAATCTGCTATGCTGATAAATTCTTCAGCAAGACTCATCTCGATAAGGAAAAGAGTATAGAAAAGGCAGAGAAAAGTCTCGCTAAGTTTGGCGAGGAAGGAGTAAAGCGCTTCCAACAGTGGGAGCGGATGTTTGAAAAGTAGAATATAATTTTCTGAAGTTTTATTGGGTTTATGAAACTCTAATATTTTTCTGAATGAGAAAACAATCAACCATAGCTGTTCTGTTGCTTGCCTCCATCGCTACCATGATGGTGGCAAACCCGGGTATGCCTGCCGTCGTTAATTCCCTGGAGGATGATGCCGCCAGCGATACCACGAAGATGGATTCACTGCAGAAGGCTATATGGAAACACAATAAGGTGGTGGATGACAGCATCCGGCTCGATAGTATCAATCGAAAGAAGTCGGGCGGCATCGACGCACCTGTCAATTACCAGGCCGACGACTCGCTGGTGTATGATGCTCACAGCAAGGTGGCGCATCTCTATGGCAACTCGAACGTGAAGTACGAGAACATGGACCTCACCTCCGACCGCATCTCGATGGATTTGGACAAGAGCAACGTCAGGGCGAGCGGTACCGCCGACTCTACGGAGGAAGGCGGCGTCAAGGGTAAACCTGTCTTCAAGATGGGCAGTGATACCTATGATACCGATACCATCAAGTTCAACTTCAAGAGTAAGAAGGCACTTATTAATAATGTATATACCGAGCAGCAGGACGGATTCCTCACGGGTATGAAGTCGAAGCGAGATTCCTCGGGTGTCATCTATCTGCAGCATGGCAGATATACCACCTGCGATGATCCGCACCCTGATTTCTATATCTCGCTCTCCAGGGCAAAGATGCGACCGGGCAAGGACGTGGTCTTCGGACCAGCCTATCTCGTGGTCTGCGATGTGCCTATGCCGCTTGCCATCCCATACGGATTCTTCCCGTTCACCAAGAGCTACAGCAGCGGTTTCATCATGCCTACCTATGGCGACGAAACGGCACGAGGCTTCTATCTGCGTGATGGCGGATATTACTTCGCCATGAATGATAAATGGGATTTGAAACTGTTGGGTGAAATCTACACCAAGGGTTCCTGGGGTATCTCGGCAGCCAGCAACTATCGCAAGCGATACAAATATTCCGGCTCGTTCTATTTCAGCTATCAGGACACCAAGAATGGTGATAAGGGCATGCCTGACTTCACCGAGCAGGAGAGTTTCAAGATTCAGTGGAGCCATCGCCAGGACTCGAAGGCAAATCCGTTCAGTTCGCTTTCGGCAAGCGTCAACTTCGCCACATCGAGCTACGAGCGCAACAACCTCAACTCGCTCTACAATCCGCAGACGATGACGCAGAGTACGAGAACCTCTTCCGTAAGCTGGAGCACCAACTTCTCGAGCATCGGAATGTCGCTCAGCTCTACCGCCAACCTCTCGCAGAATATGCGCGACTCGTCGATAGCCATGACGCTGCCCGACCTGAACATCAGTATCTCGCGCTTCTATCCGTTCCGCAGAAAGAAGATGGTGGGCGACGAGAAATGGTACGAGAAGATTGCTATGAGCTATACGGGTCACATCTCCAACAGCATCAATACCAAGGAGGATAAGCTGATGCACAGCTCCCTGATCAAGGATTGGCGCAACGGATGGCAGCATCAGATTCCGGTGAGCGCATCGTTCACCCTCTTCAAGTATCTCAACGTAACGCCATCGTTCAACTTCACCGACCGTATGTACACCAACAAGGTGGAGAAATCGTGGGATGCTACCACCCAAAAAGAGGTGTGCGATACCACCTACGGCTTCCACAACGTATATAACTGGAACATGAGCGTGGGTATGAGTACGAAGATTTATGGCTTCTGGACACCAAGTCGAAAGATATTCGGTGATAAGATTCAGACCATCCGCCACGTCATCACCCCAACGGTGAATTTCAGTTATGCGCCAGATTTCGGAGCATCCCGCTATGGCTACTGGGATACTTATCAGAAGACTGATGCCGATGGCAATGTATCGCTGGTAAGCTATTCGCCTTATCAGAACGCCCTCTATGGTGTGCCGGGCAAGGGAAAGAGCGGAAACATCTCTTTCACCCTGGGCAACAACCTGGAGATGAAGTGGAAGGATAAGAACGACAGTATCAAGAAGATTAGTCTGATTGATGCGTTCGATATCAACATGAGCTATAACACCGCAGCCAAGGTGCGCCCTTGGAGTGATATGAACATCAACCTGCGCCTGAAGTGGTGGAAGAACTATACATTCAATATGAATGCCGTGTTCGCTACCTATGCCTACGAGATGGACGATAAAGGCAACGTGTATGTGGGTAACCACACGGAGTGGGGCAAAGGTCGATTCGGACGATTCCAAGGTATGTCGCAGAACTTCTCGTTCACGCTGAATCCGGAAAAACTGAAGAAACTCTTCGGTGGCGGCAGCGATGAGGACGACCGCGATAAGAACAAGCGTAAGGGTGACGATGATGAAGGCTTGGATACCGACATCGAGAGCAACGTGGATGATAATATCGAAAAGGGCAAGACGGCTGCCAAGAAGAGCGGAGGCGGAAAGGCTAAGACCGATTCGGATGGCTACATGGCATTCAAGATGCCTTGGTCGCTCACCTTTGGATATGGTGTCACCATGCGCGAGGATACTCGCCGTGAGAAGTTCAACGAGAAGACGATGCGCTATCCATATAAGTTCACCCAGACGCTGAACATGAGTGGTAACATCCGCATCAGCGACGGCTGGAACATCAGCTTCTCTTCTGGTTACGATTTCGATAACTCGAAAATCAGTATGACCACAGCCAGTCTGGCACGCGACCTCCACTGCTTCAACATGAGCTGTTCGGTGGTACTTGCACCATACACCAGCTACAACTTCACCTTCCGATGCAATGCAGCCACATTGACGGATGCCTTGAAGTATGATAAGCGAAGCGGCTATTCTAACGCCGTGCAGTGGTATTAAGTTGAGAATTATCGAATGATATTCTGAGAAATTATCAGAGTAATAACTAAACGAGGACAGCTAGTATTGAAAAAATGCTAGTTTTCCTCGTTTTTTTTTATGATATATTTTGTAATCTCGGATAATAATCGTATTTTTGTACCGAAGATTTTGAAAATAAACATTATACGTAAATTTATAAAACCATGAGTAAGAAAATTACAACTATCCTAACTTTCGCTATGCTGGGGGCACTTCAGGCTTCAGCACAGCAGCAGACACAGTTATCTTATTGGTTCGACACGCCTGTCACCTTGCAGGGACAGCAGATCTGGTATGGTGGCCATCCTGAGAAATGGACGCACAAGAAGCCTATCTCGGCTGGTGATACCGCCCGCAATCCTGATCCTGATTGGGAGTCTAAGTCGTTGCCTATCGGTAATGGCAGCATCGGTGCCAATATCCTGGGTTCCGTGGAGGCTGAGCGCATCACGCTGAATGAGAAGACACTCTGGCGTGGCGGTCCGAACACCAAGAAGGGCGCAGCCTATTATTGGAATGTGAACAAGAATTCTGCCCATGTGATGCAGGAAATCAGAGACGCCTTCGCTGCCAACGATTGGGAAAAGGCATCCCAGCTCACCCGCAAGAACTTCAACAGTCCTGTGCCTTATGAATCTTATGCCGAGGACCCATTCCGCTTCGGTAGCTTTACTACGATGGGCGAGGCGTATATCGAGACGGGATTGAGCACCGTGGGCATGTCGGATTATCGCCGTGCCTTGTCGCTTGATTCAGCTTTGGCTTCGGTTTCCTTCGTCAAGGATGGCGTAAGATATCAGCGTGAGTATTTCATCTCTTACCCAGCTAATGTGATGGCTATCCGCTATAAGGCTTCCCGTCAGGGCAAGCAGAATCTCGTGTTCTCCTATGCGCCTAACCCTGTTTCTACGGGCAAAATGGTGGCTGATGGAAGAAACGGCTTGCTTTGGGATGCCCGTCTCGATAACAACGATATGCAGTATGCCGTCCGCATCCGTGCCATCAACAAGGGCGGTAGCCTCTCTAACGAAGGCGGAAAACTGACCGTGAAAGGGGCTGATGAGGTGGTTTTCCTCATTTCTGCCGATACCGATTACAAGGCAAACAATAATCCGGATTACAATGATCCTAAGACCTATGTGGGCGTGGATCCGCTTGCCACCACCCAGGATTGGGTGAGCAAGGCCGAGGGCAAGGGCTATGCGCTGTTGCTCGACGAGCATTACAAGGATTACAGTCGCCTGTTCAATCGGGTAAGTCTGAACCTCAATGATGCGTCTCATGCCAACGATATGCCTATCGACCAGCGCCTGGCTAACTATCGTAAGGGTGCCAAGGATTTCTATCTGGAGCAGCTCTACTATCAGTTTGGCCGCTATC
>ERZ1023886.33-NODE-33-length-61753-cov-17.314483_pt1 | contig 61753 bp, 52 predicted proteins | sample MGYA00380395_ERZ1023886 | MGnify/ENA primary metagenome ERZ1023886 (study PRJEB33179, sample SAMN07449002) | human gut metagenome | biome: Human-gut; feature: Human associated habitat; material: Faeces | host: Homo sapiens | place: India: Bhopal | collected... | reverse complement strand
GTAGATGCTCAAAACCTGCTGCTGCCGCGGGTTACAAACCCGCCCCCCAATTAGGGAAATAAATTGCTGTTTATCTCTTAAATCATTATTTGGTTATTATAAGCATTCGCGTTAACTTTGCAGCAAATTTATAAAAGGACATTCAAACAACATCAAATTCTTTATGTACGCTATTATTATTAATGCTATAGCCGTTCTCGTAGGTAGTGCCATTGGGGCGTTATTTAAACGTGGCATCAGCGAGAAATATATCAATGTACTGAATACCGCTATGGGACTTTGTGCCTTAGCCTTAGGTATGAACGTAGCCATTGATAGTATGCAAAAGACGCAATACCCTGCTCTCTTTATCTTCTGCCTCTCAATAGGTGGGTTGTTAGGTACGGTATTAAAAATGGATCAACGTATGGAACGTGCTACGCGACGCATCTCAACGAGTAACCTTTCTGAGGGCATCACAACGAGCATCTTACTCTGCTGTGTGGGTACGTTGGCCATGATGGGCCCCGTCATGAGCGCGCTCTATAATGACAATACTTATTTAATGACAGCTGCCACACTCAACCTCGTCACAATGGTGGTAGTCGCCTCATCTTATGGATTTGGTGTAGCGATTACGTCTATCGCTGTTTTTGTATGGATGAGCGCTATTTATGATATTGCCTTATTGTCACGCTCTTTTATCTCTACCGAACTTATTGCAGAAGTTTCACTAGTCGGTGGCATATTGATTGCAGCCTCAGGTTTGGGTGTGCTTCACATTAAAGATTGTAAAACGATCAATCTACTTCCTTCATTACTCATGCCTATGTTGTTCTTTGCTGGCAAAGCCTTATTGCAACATTTCGGATTAATTTAATGAGTTTAGAAGATACACAATAATATGACACAATCTGTTACACCAGTACTGCTGCTCACTGGTTATTTAGGAAGCGGCAAAACTACTCTATTAAATCGCATTTTACAGAATAAACAAGGCATTAAATTTGCCGTTATCGTTAACGACATAGGCGAAGTAAACATTGATGCCAACCTCATAGCCAAAGGTGGCATTGTAGGCGAAGGCGACGATAGCCTTGTCCCCCTACAGAATGGTTGCATTTGTTGCACATTGAAGATGGATCTCGTTCAGCAGTTGAGCGACATCGTTAGCGAACAACGCTTTGACTACATCGTCATTGAAGCCAGCGGCATCTGCGAACCAGCTCCTATCGCACAAACGATTAGCGTTTACCCCCAAATGTACCCTAACTTGGCTACAAAAGGCATTGCCCGACTTGACTCTGTAGTGACTGTAGTCGATGCTCTCCGCTTGCGTGATGAGTTCTCTGAAGGCCACGACCTTTACAAGAAGGACATGAAGGAGGACGACCTCGCAAGTCTCGTAATTCAGCAAATCGAGTTTTGCAACACGATTTTGCTCAACAAGTCTTCCGAAGTTAGCGCGGAAGAGTTAGGTCGCATCAAAGCTATTATTCGCGAAATTCAGCCTAAAGCCGAAATCATTACGTGCGACTACTGCGATGTTGACCTCGACAAGTTGGTCAATAGTAATAGCTTTGACTTTGAGCAGGTAGCTACTTCAGCTAAGTGGATTGCCGCTGTTGAAGGCGACGAAGAGGAGAAAGAAGAGCACGAACACCATCATCACCACGCCCATGATCATGAAGAAGAGGAAAACGATGAACACGAACATCACCACCATGATCATGACCACTGTCACTGTCATCACCACCACGGTCTTGAGAATGAGGAAGAGGGTGAAGCCTTAGAATACGGTATTAGCACCTTCGTCTACAAGCGTCGAGAACCGTTCGATATGACAGAGTTCGACCAATTGGTAGCGCGCCTTTGGCCCAGCAGCGTTATTCGCTGCAAAGGACTTTGCTACTTTGCCACAGAACCCGATATGTGTTATGTGTTTGAGCAAGCAGGTAAGCAAGTTTCTCTGAGCCAAGCAGGGCAATGGTATGCCACAATGCCTGCCGATGAGTTGGAGCAATTCAAGCAACAAAACCCAGCCGCCTTTAAAGATTGGGACGATAAATATGGTGATCGTATGCAGAAACTCGTTTTCATCGGTCAACACATGGACCGCGAAGCGATTGAAACATTGTTAGATGCTTGCATTAAGAAGTAAAATACCGGTACAATCCCCTATTTTTCCTTATACGTAACAAAAAACCTTTTTTATCTTTCATCTTTCACTTTTTACTCACAAAGAGTTGATAATCAAGGCTTTTAAAATATGAAACATTGGTATTCTATGTTTCAGCGATGTTTCATCAATGTTTCATTTTTGAAAATACAAAACACAATGGGAGCGCTTTCACGCTCCCATTGTGTTTTTGTTTCTCTCCCATTGTGTTTTTAAATCGCTCCCACAGTGTTTTTGTTTTTCTCCCATTGTGTTTTTACTTTTTTATTGGTCAATATAAAGATGAAACATTGAAACTAAAAGTGAAACATCGAATTGCAATGTTTCATCTCTTAAAAGCGTTGATAATCAATAAGTTAAATATAAGAAATGAAACATGAAACAAAAATTACCAGGGGTAAAAACGCGTAAGGTTTTTACAACGTTGTACCGGTATTTTACGCTGCAAAGGGAGTTGTGGTCCTATAACAAATCGTGTGAGGAAACTGCATCTGTTTTTTTTTGGGGGGGCAAGTTTGTAAACTGCGGCTTACACCCCCACCACCCCCAATTTTCAGTTTACCCACACTTTTTATTACAGAGTTGATTTTGTAGAGGAGTACAACAGCTATATTTCGTTCAAGAAAGCTGCTTGTAAGAATCGTCGTTAGTGTCGTTAGAAAACTTTTGTGCCAGACTACGTGCCAAAGATTCGTTATGAGCATCTGGCGTGTACACACGAGCAAAGGTGGTGATGTAGAGCAACGACTTTGTTGACGGTTGGGAAGTTGTTGTAGTAGAATGGAGCATAGGCAGTTGTAAGTAGGTCTTCAAAATTAGTTTATATTTAGATGTTCCCAATTAGCTTATATCAAAAGTCCTCTCCCCAGCGCATCTTGTTCCTTGGTTCTCGATCGCATAGCGGGCTATGCAATCGAGAGCCAAGAAACAAACTGCACCCCAATAGAGCACTTTTGATATAAACTAATTTCGAACACCTACTTATGTATCGTTTACAAAATCATAAACGACCAACCCCGCTCTTTATTGTATAAGAAGATGAAAATATTTAAGTTTTGCTATTCCACCCAAATATGTTGTAACTGTGCCATTTTGCGCATATTACGCACAGCGTAGTGCATGCGGCCCAAAGCCGTGTTGAGGTTTGTGCCCGTCTCTTCGGCTATCTCCTTATAACTCATATTTTGATAAAAACGCATGTGTACGATATTGCGTTGTTCGGTGGGTAGAAGGTTCATAATGCGACAGACATCGTCCTTTAACTGTTCATCAATCACATTTTCCTCATAACTATTGGTGTAAAGATTGAAAGAGTCGTTCCATTCTCCGTCTGTGGCATCATTATACACCGTCGTGCAACGGCTTTCAGTACGGAATAAGTCAATAAGTAAGTTGTGTACAATACAGAGGATCCAAGCATAGAAACGTCCATGCTCGTTATAGCGTCCTTGACGGATTTGCATTATAGCCCTGACAAAGGTTTCTTGGAAAAGGTCGTCGGCCATGTCGGCGTTCTTTACGCGAAATGAGATATAAGCGAATACCTTATCTTTATAACGCAACAAAAGCTCGTCAAAAGCTTCGTTTTGACCAGCTATATAAAGGCGTACCAACGCGTCGTCGGTGTGCTTTGAAAGAGGTGTCATTACTTTGATATGTTTTAAGAATTAAAGTAATGTCTTCTCGATAGGCTATACATTTTTAGGGGGTTACAAGGGCAAAAGTAGCAGTTTTTAAATAAATTGCCAAGTATTCCGTTCGTTATTTTGTAATTTCGCACGCGATGACACCTTTATTAAGTAGGTGTTAAAAATTAGTTGATATGAATTGGTGCAGTATTTCGTGCAGAAACGTAGGTTGAAGAGGGAGCGTAGCGGGCTACGTGACCGATGAAACCTATGTTTCTGGGCGAAAGAATGCGCCAAGGCATATCGACTAATTCGGAACATGATTAATATAAACTAATTTTGAACACCTACTTATATACTCCATACGTAGCCTTTCTGCAAAAGTATTTCGATCATAAGATGCAGAAGTTGCCCATTGACGCGGGTTGCACTTGCCCCGTGCGTGATGGGCATTTGTCGCATGGCGGCTGTGCCTTTTGCAATGCTTGTAGCTTCGTTCCGCCTTGTAGCGCTTCGGCGGCAGATATAAAGGAACAGGTAGCGCGTGGCAAAGATTTCTTTAAGCGTAAGCAAGGGAATAAGCCTTGTAATTATTTGGCCTACTTTCAGTCAGGCACGAATACTTACGCCTCGCCCAAAGAGATGTTACCCTTATTTGATGCTGCATTGATTAGTCAGGGAATAGAGGGATTGGTGTTGGCCACGCGCCCCGACTGCATGAATGATGAGTGGGTGGAGACGTTGCAACAATTATCACAACGCACGTTTGTACTGGTAGAGTTAGGCGTAGAGTCAACCAACGATGAAGTGCTACTCCGTATGAATCGCGGACATGACACGGCTTGTTCCATTCGAGCCATAGAACGCCTACACGAAGTAGGTCTCCCTGTATGTGCACACCTTATTATAGGACTACCTGGCGAAACGCGCGATTCGATGCTTTGCCAAACAGACGTAGTGAATGAACTGTCGGTAGAGGTGATTAAGTTACATCAGTTGCAGTACTTGCGAGGTTCAAGATTGGGCAGTGCCTATATGGCATCTCCAGAACGCTTCCATGTACTTCAGTTAGAAGAATATGTGATGCTTATTGCTGACTACGTAGAGCGCCTATCGCCCACGATAGCGATAGAACGCTTCGTGTCGCAATCGCCTGCAGGACAATTAATCGCCCCACGTTGGGGGCTGAAGAATGATACAATTACGCACATGATAGAGCGAGAACTCATGCAGAGAGGAACACGACAAGGCAGTTCTATCCCTCCGACTTTAGAAAATGTAGCACAAATATAGAAGCATTCCTCACAAAAATTAGTAATTTTGCTTGCTATGAGCAAAGAACAACAGCCAAATGTGAAAGTTTCGGTCGTTATGTGCACTTATAACGGCGAGCATTTCTTGCGTCAACAGATGGACTCCATCTTGGCCCAAGACTACCCCTTGTACGAAATAATCGTGCAAGACGATCAGTCGTGCGACGATACGTGGTCAATACTTGAAGTGTATAAGCAAAAGCACCCCGACCTGATAAAACTGCATCGAAATGTAGAGCGTTTGGGCTTTAATCGCAACTTTCACACCGCTATGCTGCGTGCCACAGGTGATGTGGTGGCCATAAGCGATCAAGACGATGTGTGGTTCTCCTCGAAAATTCGCCGACAGGTAGAGGCTATAGGTTGTGCCGATGTGTGTTACACCGACTACTATCGTGATGCGTCCTACAATTTACCGCTCAAACAAGTAGTGAGTCCTAATGGCGATTTGGCTACACTCTTCTTTTACAACGTAATTCCAGGCCACTCCTTATTGGTACGTCGAGCGTTTATAGAGCGTGCTGAGAGTTGGAATGAGGACTTCTATTACGATTGGTGGTTCTTATTGGTGGCACATCTACAAGGCAATGGCGTAGTTCATGTGGCAGAACCGCTGAATTGGCATCGGCCACACGCAGCCTCGGCTATTGCTCAATTAAAAAAGAAATATAAGCAACGCACAACTCCACAGCGCCCTACGTGGCAACCCTATCTCGTAGGGTGGAAAGACCTTTGGCGCATGCACAAGTTGACTACCTGGCAGATGTTCTATACCTATATATATGAGCATTCGTCAGCGACTTATCATTCCAGCCTTCATGCTATGAGTAAGGCAATGCTCTCTCCCTTACGCTGGGGACAGTTGTGTTACCTGTGTTGGCAACAACGTGAAGCATTGAACCCACAAAGCAGAGGGCTGAAACAGTCCTTGCGATCTTTCTTCTATCCCGCCATTTGTGCTTATGGCAACACTTCCTTCTATTTTGATTAATTCTCATTCACATCCTATATAAATATGATTCGCAATATAGCCATAGTCTTAGCAGGCGGCGTAGGTAGCCGTTTAGGACTCAGCACGCCCAAACAGTTCTTTAAGGTGGCGGGCAAGATGGTAATCGAACATACCCTCGACACATTTGAACACAATACCCACATTGACGAAATCGTGATTGTATCCAATCCCGTTTACGTATCAGACGTTGAGAATATTGTGTTGCGTAATGGTTGGAAAAAAGTTAAAAAGATACTGAAGGGCGGCAAAGAGCGTTACGACTCAAGCCTTTCGGCCATTCATGCCTACGAAGGCGGTGAAGAGGTCAACTTAATCTTCCACGACGCTGTGCGTCCGTTGGTGTCGCAGCGCATCATTGACGATGTGTGTGAAGCCTTGAAGCAGTATGAAGCCATTGACGTGACCGTACCTGCTGTCGATACCATTATCGAAGCAGAGGGCGACCATATCGCTTCTATTCCCGACCGCTCTCGTTTGCAACGCGGCCAGACTCCTCAGGCCTTCCGCCTTTCCGTAATCGCTGAGGCTTACAAGCGAGCACTTAACGACCCCAACTTTAAGGTGACCGACGACTGTGGCGTAGTAGTGAAGTACATGCCCGAAGTGCCTGTCCACTTAGTAGCGGGCGAAGAGAGCAATATGAAGCTCACATATAAGGAAGATACCTTCTTGTTAGACAAACTCTTCCAATTACGCGGTTCGGTAGCTCCCGAATCGTTAGACAAGTCGCAGCTGAAGGACAAAGTGGCCATCGTCTTTGGTGGTTCGTATGGCATCGGCAAGGACGTAGCCGACGAGTTGCGTCAGGCAGGTACACACGTGCATAGTTTCTCACGTTCTCTCACGGGTACAGATGTGGGCAATCGTAAAGACGTAGCGCGTGCGCTCAAAGAGGCGTATGATAAAGAAGGCCACATCGACTATGTAATCAATACGGCGGGTGTACTCAATAAAGAGCCACTTTGCGCTATGGACTACGGCATCATTCAGGCTGCAGTACAAACGAACTATATGGGCACGGTGAATGTGGCCATTGAAGCCTATAACTACTTGAAGCAAACGCAAGGGCAGCTGATCTTCTTCACGTCGAGCAGCTATACGCGTGGGCGTGCTTTTTATAGTATCTATTCTTCGACGAAGGCAGCAATCGTAAATTTTGTGCAAGCCGTGTCGCAAGAGTGGGAGTCGGTGGGCATTCGTGTGAACTGTATCAATCCCGAACGCACCAAGACGCCTATGCGCGTCAAAAACTTTGGCGTAGAACCTGATGATACGTTGTTGCGCTCAGAAGTGGTGGCCGATGCTACGGTGCATTGCTTGTTGGCAGACTATACGGGACAGGTGATTGACGTTAAACGACAAGCTAACTAAGTAGTGTTATGTCCGATAGCCTAAAACAATACATGGAGGATCATCGCCGTGCGGTGCAACTCAAGCAGTTAGATATATTAAAAGAGATTGACGCGCTCTGTCAGCGCCACCACATTGACTATTGGTTAGACGGTGGCACTATATTGGGCGCGGTGCGTCATGGGGGATTTATTCCTTGGGACGACGATATTGACATCGCTATGCGCCTCGACGACCTGCCTCGCTTTGTAGAAGTAGCAAAGCAAGAACTGCCCGAACACTTGTACATTCAAACGCCCGACACCGATCGTAATGTGCGTTTACCCATATTTAAGGTGCGCGATAAAAATTCCTTCTTGGTCGAAAATGCTGATGACTTCACACGTCCTTATGGTAAGGGACTATACGTTGACATCTTTCCGATGATGCCTTACCCTTCTTGTTCAAAGGCCTTTATTAAGCGCGTGACTAAGGGCTATTGTCGTGCTAATGCAATCTTGTGCAGTCAGCATTATTACTCTTGGCGTTCGTTTGCCGAATTCTTTTATTTCGGACTGAAGCGTGCATGGTGTAAGCTGCAGTGGAACGTGGCTTGCTTGTTGAAGCGCAAGGGAGAGTACACCTCCAACACGCTCAACAACAATGGCTATGGCATAATGCACCGAACGGACAGCATATTTCCTACACAACGTATTCAATTTGAAGGCATCTCCTTTAATGGCCCTGCCAACCCTGAGGCTTATCTAACCGACCTCTACCGCAACTATATGCAGCTACCACCAGAAGACAAACGTGGTGGACACGCTGTGTTCTATGTTGAAAAACTTTAGCTATGCTAATGTGCAATTGCTTAGTAAATGTGAGAATGTGCAAATGTGAGAATGTGCAAATGTGCAAATTGTCGCCTTTGTACGCGCAATTGCAAAAACTTTTTATCATTCGCACGTTCTCACATTCGCACATTCTCCAAGCATTCTCACATTTGCACATTCTCACATTTGCACATTAACTAAGCATTTGCACATTTCCCCATGAACATATCCGTACTAATTCTCTTTTTTAATCGTCCCGAAAAGTTAGCTGCGCTCTTCGCTGAAGTGCGCAAGGCGCAGCCTGCTCGACTGTTTCTGTATCAAGACGGTGCGCGTGGCGAACAAGACAAGGCTGGCATAGAAGCATGCAGAAAAGTAGTGGCAGAGATTGATTGGCCTTGCGAGGTTCACCGGTTATACCAAGACAAGAATTATGGATGCGACCCCTCCAACTTCATGGCACAACGCTGGGCCTTCTCGCTGACGGATAAGTGTATCGTTTTTGAAGATGACGACATACCTTCGCAGTCTTTCTTTACCTTTTGTAAGGACATGCTTGATCGTTACGAACATGATGAGCGCGTCGGAATGATACAAGGTTTTAACTTAGAAGAAGTAACACCCGATACGGGGCAAGCGGACTATTTCTTTACCTCTAACTTTTGCATTTGGGGCTGGGCCTCATGGGCACGCGTGGTCAACCAGTGGGACGAACATTATCATTGGTTGGACGACCCCGTAGCCTTACAACGCATCGAAGCATTGACCAAAGAACGGACCTTGCGTAAGGACTTTCTGCCTATGGCGCGTGCACACAGAGCGAGTGGTAAGGCCTTTTACGAAACAATCTTCCATGCCCACTTGTTGTTAAATAACCAACTGGCTATCGTACCGCGACTCAATATGATTAACAATCGAGGTGTTACGGACGACTCAGTTCACTTTGCAGGTTCTGTGCGAACGTTGCCTTCAGGCTATCGACGCATTTTTACCATGAAGCGGCACGAGATAGCGAAACCTTTCAAACACCCCCAATATGTAGTAGATCACGTGCGCTACCGCTGTCATGTCTATCAAATTATGGCGTGGCGTCACCCTCTCATTAAGGCATGGCGCTCGATTGAAGAACTCTTCTTAAACCTACGCTACGGACAGTGGCGACGCATCACTTCGGCCTTAACCAACCGAATAAAAATAATCACCTTTGGACAACGATTTCATTAATACGCCCATGCTGATACTGCACGATGTAACAACGGGATATGGCAAAAAGGTGATCGCTCAACACCTCAACGCCAACTTGCGTCGAGGCGAATTGGTAGCCTTGTTAGGTCCGAATGGTTGTGGAAAAAGCACGCTCTTGCGCACGATGGCAGCTCTGCAACCTGCATTGGGTGGCACCGTAAGCTACGAAGGTAAAGCATTGACAGCCTATAGTCAACGCGAATTGGCACAACGGATAAGCATCGTTTTAACCCAACGCATTGAGGCAGAGGCTTTGACGGTTGAAGATGTAGTCAAAATGGGGCGTACACCTTATGCGACGTTGTTTTCGCGTAGCACTGATGAAGACGAAACGACTATTCATGAAGCAATGGCTCGTACCCAGACAGAAGCCTTTCGTCATCGTATGATTAGCACATTGAGCGACGGCGAACGTCAACGTGTGTTTATAGCCAAATCATTGGCGCAGCAGACACCTCTCATCTTGTTAGACGAACCAACGGCCTTTCTTGACTTTCAGACGAAAGTAAAAACTCTTCGCTTATTGCAACAATTAGCGCATTCTGAGCAAAAGGCCATACTCCTTTCCACTCACGATGTAGAGTTAGCCCTTCACTTTTGCGACCAACTATGGCTGATTAGCACTTTGGGCATAGAGGTGGGAACGCCTCGCCAATTGGCTGAGCAAGGAAAAATCGCTCATTTCTTCGCCGCGCACGATGGCATCGCATTTAATGATAAGGAAATGCGCTTTGTGTATTGAGGGTGGTTCTAAAAATTCTGTTTTTAGAGTTCTGCTATTCTGAAATGTGATTTGTACGCTCTCGAAAGTGTCTTTTTGAAAGTTTGTTCGGTCACATAGCCCGCTATGCTCCCTCACAAAACTTTCAAAAATACACTTCCGATAGCGCATAAATCCCTATTTCAGAATTATTAGAACCACCCTTGAAAGTTAAGCATCTTTATCCCAACAATTAAGAAACTATCTTTTTATGGTGAAATCTATGATCATTTCTTTTCAGCTCTGGTTGGAACGAAAGATTCTGAATAGTTAGTACGACATTAAAACTTTAGAACACCCTTATATATATGATAGTCTGCATAGCAGAGAAACCCAGCGTGGCGCGCGACATAGCCAATATACTTGGTGCCACGCAACAACATCAAGGTTATCTTGAAGGCAATGGTTACCAAGTAACGTGGACCTTTGGTCACCTTTGCGAACTAAAATACCCCGAGGACTACACGCCCATGTGGCAGCGGTGGAGCCTTGGGGCTTTGCCTATGATACCCCAACGCTTTGGCATTCGCTTGAAGAATGATAAAGGCGTGCAAGCACAGTTTGACATTATACAAAAACTCATGTCAAAGGCCGATCGTATTATCAACTGTGGTGATGCGGGCCAAGAGGGTGAACTCATTCAGCGATGGGTCATGCAGAAGGCAGGCGCGAAGTGTCCCGTAGAGCGATTGTGGATTTCGTCACTTACCGAAGAGAGCATTCGCGAGGGATTTAGTTCGCTTAAGCCGCAGGAGGACTACAAATCGCTTTACGAAGCGGGCCTTTGTCGTGCCATTGGCGATTGGATGTTGGGCATGAATGCCACACGCCTTTATACGATTAAGTATGGTGGTGGCTATGGCACGCCGCCCCTTTCTATCGGACGCGTGCAAACCCCGACGTTGGCATTGATCGTACGTCGACAACTTGAGATTGACAACTTTAAGCCGGAGCCTTATTGGATTCTTTCAACGACTTATCGCGACACGGTGTTCAACGCCATTATGGCCGATCCGAATGAGGACGAACAACCCATTGCGACCGAAGAAGAGGGCAACAATACTGATACAAAAAAGAAACAAACCGCGCCCGCTCGTCGCGGCTTTACAAGCGAAGAGGAAGGACGTGCGGCCTTGGAGAAAATTAAAGACCAACCTTTCGTCGTAACGGGCGTAGAAAAGAAGAGAGGAACGGAACAACCTCCTCGCCTCTTCGACCTTACTTCGCTACAAGTAGATTGCAACCGTAAATTTGGCTATTCGGCTGACCAAACGCTTTCGCTCATTCAGTCTCTTTATGAAAAGAAGGTGACTACCTATCCACGTGTTGATACTACCTACCTCTCTGACGACATCTATCCTAAATGTCCTGGCATATTAAAAGGCATACGTAGTCAATACAACGACTTACTCGAGCCGCTGCGTGGACAAGGTGCATTGCTAAAGCGAAAGAAGGTGTTTGACAGTTCGAAGGTGACGGACCACCATGCCATTATTCCAACAGGGGTAACGGCAAATAATTTGACTGATATGGAACGCAACGTTTACGATCTCGTAGCACGTCGTTTCATTACCGTATTCTATCCTGATTGTAAGTTTGCCACCACCACCGTGATGGGCGAGGCTGCCGATATAGCCTTTAAAACATCTGGCAAACTTATATTGGAACCAGGTTGGCGTGCGGTAGCTCCTTCTGCTTCTCGTATCAGCACGTCAAACGATGATGATGAGAGTAAGAAAGACGAGGCTGAACGTACCTTGCCCGATTTTGTGAAGGGTGAGAGTGGACCGCATACGCCTGACTTGACGCAAAAGATGACGCAGCCGCCTAAGCTCTATACCGAGGCTACGCTACTGCGAGCTATGGAAACGGCAGGTAAGACGGTAGATGATGAGGAGTTGCGCGACGCAATGAAGGAGAACGGCATTGGTCGTCCGTCAACGCGTGCTGCCATTATTGAAACCCTCTTCCGCCGTCAGTACATACGTCGTCAACGCAAGGCTATAGTGGCTACTCCTACAGGTATTGAACTCATCTCTATCATAAAGGAGGAATTGCTAAAGAGTGCTGAACTTACGGGACGTTGGGAGAAGAAGTTGCGCCAAATTGAGCATCACGAATACAGTGCTGCATTGTTTGTAACTGAACTGAAGGAAATGGTGACCGACATTGTACACCAAGTGTTGAGCGATAATTCTGCTCGGCATATCACGCAACAAGTAGACCCTATAGCCGCTCTTAAAGCCAAAGCCAATGCGCAGCATGAAGGAACTACCACTTCCTCTAATGCAGCTACCACCCAATCGAAGGAGGCTAAACCCAAACGACGCATCATTCGCGCTGGCAGTATCTGTCCGAAATGTGGTATTGGTAAAGTAATAAAAGGCAATACTGCCTATGGTTGTTCACGTTGGAAGGAAGGCTGCGATTGGCGCAAACCATTTAAATAAAGTGATAAAGCAGCAAATTGGGCGGCCTAACATAAATGAACATTAATGTATCATTAACGAAAAAAATAATGGATAATTGATGATCATCAATTATCCATTATTTTTTTCGTTAATGCTGATCCAAGATTGTTATCTCAAAAGCTTTGCTTTGCGTTACTTCGTCATACCTTGGAATTCAGGTGCATAAACACATTGTATGCGCGCTACGCCATTTGAGAAACTACCTGTACGATCAACAAAGAAATCCTCAGCAAATTGATGTTTGCCCTTACGCAACTGCTCTATAAAGTAGTCAGTTGAAGCATCATGTACTGCACGATAAGCGGGTAATGCTGTGTCCCAAGCATAACCCGAAAGCGGACGCACAGGTTGCATGTTAGCTGCATGATCGGCCGAGAGCGATACAAAATCGTAATCACGATCAGCCTCTATCGTGAACACCTGACGCACACGGTCACCCTTTTGTAACAATGAGACATCTGTCAAAGCAACCCATTCCATGCCTTGTTTGCGTTCCAAGCGACGTGTTATCTGTAAACCTTTGCCTTCGGTCGTAACTTCCTCTATTGGAGCCATAAAAGAGGCATACACAGCACCCCATGACAGTCCATCACTGCGTTTATCAACCTTCAACGAAGTAGCTTCGATAGCTTGATCGTTCGTATAGGTTTGCTTTACGTAACCCACAGTGGTAGACATTTCACTATCAGAGGGAGCATTTTGCCCCACAATGCGCTTTTTATTATAAAGCGTATAGTAAAGCGGCGTTTGTGTTGAAAGGGGCATCACAGTGGTGGTGTCACTGCTCATTAACAAAGCATAAACAGCGTCAGACGTGGCACGAGTCGTTTCCCACATCTGCGTACGCTTGGCTTGCAATAGCCATAAGCGCATCTCACTCGCTGTTGCTTCATCGTTCATAGCGTGCAAGGCTTCAATCGCTGCACATTGTGAAGGTATGCGATATGAATGCCACGACCACTCAGCACGTGGGGTGTCAAAATAACGCCCCTTTTCAGGACTACTCACTGTGTGTTCCTTAAGACTCTTTAGCGCTATTGCAGCCTCAGCACATTTACCATTTCTGTCAAATATGATAACTGAGAGTGCCTTACCATACATAGTCAGTTCATGGCGCAATGCTACTGCACGATTGAGCAAATACTGCGCATCATCGTCAAACTTCAAGCCCATCAGCGTAAGCAAGTAAAGGTAACGCATACAATACTCTGAAGGCGCAAGTTGAGTCTTGTGCTTCTTCTCATACTGCTTCATATCTCTCACATCTTCTGCTACATCTTTCTGCAAATAGTTGAAAGCTTTTGACAGTTGATCATGAATGCGAGCATTCTCCCGCTGTGTTAAACATTCAGTACGAGCCAAGAGTTGTGCCACTTCCAACGTTATCAACGCATTACCACTCATACCTGGGTACCAACAGTACGAACCATCTTCCTTTTGCAACGCTTTCAACTTATCAATGGCTGTATATAGCTGAGCGGCAGCTATTTCTTCGTCAAAAAGCTGATGAAGCGCTGCACTACGCTGCTTCTCAGCCTCAGCGCGTTGCAGCCAGGGCGTGGCATCGGTCAATCCCTCTGTCTTGAGAGTTGCTAATTTGTCAACCTCTTCCTCATTCTTTTGTACCAAACGTTGCACCTCTGGAGTATTTCGAGCTACGAATTGTCCTATCGTAAAGGCATAATAACGCGTAGCCCAATCAATGGCACTGACACACGAAGCTGAACCGGCTAAAACAGGCAAGGCTGTCACTGCATACCAAGTGGGATTGGACGATAGTTCTACCGACAATGAACGGTGGGTAGCATGGGGCGCATTGAATAAGGTGTCGGTAGCAAACGTTGTCACACCCCGTTGCGTCAACGAGAAGGGCAACGTGCGCGTCACCTCCACATCGGTCGTGAGTATGGGCAGATAGTGCTCCTCACCATCGCTAAATCCACTACCTTGTGCCGTCGTGCGACAAATCATCACGCCTTCTGCCTGTAGTGCATCGTAAGCGAACGTGAATACTTTCGTTTCACCTACAGCCAATTCTATACGCTGCGTCGAATTGTACTGCTGCTTTTCGGTCAAAGCATCAAGGAGCGTCAACTGCAACTGCGCCTTAATCGGCTTGTCTGAAAGGTTAGTCACCTTCACGGGCAATTCCGCTTTATCACCACGGCGTAGGAAACGAGGCATGGCGGATTCGACCATAAAATCCTTACGTGCTACAACAGTCGTATCAATACGACCATAATCCATACATTGTGTGTGTGCCAAAGCGCAGAAGTTCCATTGCGTCATGCTTTCAGGTAAAGTGAAGGATATACTAACCTCTCCCGCAGCGTTGGTGCGTAAGTTGGGGCGGAAGAATGCAGTCTCAGCAAAGTTGATGCGTGGAGTCACCGTATTGGGAGCAGAAGTAGTCATGCTCTTAGATGAAGCTAACTCCTTAAATGCGTGTTTATAATCGGCAACATTCGCATCAGACAAAGCCATACTGCGCATATAACGCACAGCTCCACCTACTGGAGCGGCACTCTCAGCCAATATACGACTATAGCGACCCAGCATATAATAATCGAAGAGTGTATCGTCCCACTGCGTAAAATTCATCACGGATGTAGGCAAATAGTGGTAACGAAAGTCTCCCTTTACCATTTTACTGTAATCAGATACACTACTCCTCCACCAAGCTCGTGGCAAGTTGCGCGTAAAGTTAACGGCAAAACTGTTCCAACGATTGTTCACAAAGGCATCGAGTGAAGCATCGTACATGCATGCTGCTAACTGTGCTTTGGCTGGCGTGCCATCGAGATGAGTCACTTGCAGCACCCACTCTTCTTGCTGTCCTGGGGTGAGACGTGAGCGGAATGTTTTCCACTGCAATTTTAATTGCTTATTGGGAAGGGGCTTTACGACCTCAGCCTCATCGGTATAGAGTTTTCCGTCGCGAAACAATGCTACCAACACTCTTGCTCCATCACCATAGGTCGGTTGATAATCTATGCGGAAACGACGCAGTTCATTATTCAGCGTTAGTTGTTGGCTCTCAACGATGCGTCCGTTAGCCACAACGTCGTAATAAAGAACGGCATTATGACAAGGGGAGCCTACAATTAAATCTACTGCCCCACTCGCATTATCTGTCTCGGTGTAACTAAAGAAAGGCTTCGTTTGGTCAACAGGCTCTTTGTCTTCATCGCTAAATAGCAAGAACGATAGTGAATCTTCCCCAGCCTGCGGCGTATGATAGCGCAAGGAATACGCTGCTGACGGTAAGGTAGCTAAATCCGTCACCGTAAAGGGAGTACCTCCCTCAAACGTTCCTTCTGCCACCACTTGTTCGCCACGCACCACTTGATAAGTGCCTTGTGCTTTCATGGCCTGTCCCGAAGCATTCACCTGCGTTATGGTAAATAATGGCAAGGATTTTTCCTTTCGTCTATAAATAGTAGTAGGCACATCAGCCGTTAACCATGTGGGACGCGTTGCAACTGTGAGGGCATGCGAGCCTTGAGTGGTTTCGCCATTTTCTGCCGTCACTGTGTAAGAGACCGTGTATGTATAACGGTTATAACCTCCTTCATGTTCACTATCATAAGCTTTGGCTAAGTGTATGGGCAAAGAGAAATGGCCCTCATCATCGGTCGTAGTTTCACCTGTTTGAGGTTCGAACTCATCATCATTCCAAAAGAACCAAGCCGAACGTTGCACCGTGTACTGCACACGCGCACGTGGCACTGACACCCCACTATAGGTCTTGGCTTCTCCTTCAACTTTCACTGTATCGCCCAAGGCATAGGCCACGGTCACAGGTTGTGTAGTGACGGTAAAGGTGGGACGTTTGTATTCTTCAACCTTCAATAGATGAAAGGCAGATGCACTACATTGGGTGAGCCGTAAGGAATAATTACCCGTAAGGCCTTGTTTGGGCAAAGTAAAGCTACCGCTAAACGACCCCATAGCATCGGTTCTCACTGCTACGGAATCTACTACCTTGCCATTTACATTACACAATTCGACCGTAGCCTTATAATTGCCCACCACGCGATAATTGTCACCAGTATGGGTAAAAGCGACTCCCGTAAATTCTACCTGCTGTCCTGGGCGATAGATGCCGCGATCTGTATAAAGCTGCACAATCGTACGTGCTTGTTCTTCGTCTGTGTAATAGCTTACATTGTCTAACGTAAAGAACTCCGCTGCTGCGTCTTGTCCCACCTTGATGCCATAGTATAAGTTCATGCGCTTATTATCAACTATCGTTACCTGTCCGTTAGTATCTGTTTGATAGCTACGAACTTGTCCCCAACGATTTTTGTCATAACGACTGGCATAAGCAGTCACAACGGCATTCGACACAGGGCGACCTGTAGTTCGATTAACCACCGTTATACGATTACTACCTGCTGGAGTGGCTAACTTAATAGCAGCATAATCGCTTATCGTTACTACACAACCATCTAAATGTTTACCATTGCCTTGCAGTTCTAACCAATAAACGCCTGACTTTGTAGGAAGGGTCAGACTGACGCTATCGGCCAACCAAGCATACTCGCTTTGAGAACTAAAGTCCCTTACGACCTCTGCCTCAGCCTTTTTAATGAGCGAAGCCTTCTTTTTGAAATCTATATTGTCTTCTTCCTTACGATAGTCTAACTGCGTATCAAACAAACGGACTATACGCATGGTAGCTCGCTTGAGATTACGCACTTTTAATGCTAACTGCAAATGCTGACCAGTGCCATAAGAAGCCTTTACCTCCTTGAGTTCGGCCGTAGGATTGGTCATGCTCTGCATAAAGTTGCGTAACGTATTACAAGCTTTTAGCTTCTTATCCTTTCCGTAGGTTTGTATGCCACGCTCAGCCCAATCTACTAACACGCTATCATTATGTGCAGCATAGCTTTTATCTTGACTATATTCGCCTTGCAAGGCTACAATCTCATCATACACCCGCAAAGTCACCTCGGCACTCAACTTATTATTAAGTAAAGTAGTCAGCGCTATATAATCTTCATTATGTTCGATTAGGCCACTTACCTTTCCCTTCTTTGTCAGATGGTAATGTTGCAAGGCAAGCAACGTAGCTGCATCGTATGCTCCACGCTGACGATAGAAATCAGCCACACGTACTAACCAATCTATCTGTTCATGCGTGCGTAGCTTGCCCTTACGGACATAGGCCGATAGCATCACATGTAAGAGATCATCGTTAAAATATTTACTATCAGCCTCATATTGCATCAACGGCAGGTATTGCTGCAAACGCCCATCTGCCAAAGCCTTCATGTCGACAAGTGATGCCTCAAAATGCTTTTTAACTTGCTTCTCGTTTTCGTCATAAGTTATATCGTCATCAGCGTCCATGCTTTCATAACATTGTGCTAAGGCGGAATGGTAGAGTGCTTTCTGTACAGCATCTTGTTCTGTAGCTAAAGCTTCCTCTATTTGCGATACATAGACTTGTGCCGAATCGGGTGACACTTCTGCGCTATATACGCGCAACATCAGTATGGCACGTAACAATTGCACACGATTATTCTCCATTGCAGCCTTATCACGTATCTCTTCTACGCCTTTGAGTGCCGACTGTGGAAGGTCTTGCTCTGCTTGTTGCTTTACAGCTTTCCACATTTTGTCATAGCTCTGTGCCGAAGCTCCTGCGGCCAAAGCTAAAGAAGTTGCTAAAGTTAGTATCTTTTTCATCGCTTAATTTTTTTCGAACGTAAATAAGATTTTGAAGTCGTCTAAACTTTTCTGACGAAGATTATATTTAAACTTTTATCTCTTCTAAATTCAATCTTTACCTTTCTTTTTGACCGCTTTTTGACCTTTCATCGGTCGTGTAGCTCGCTACACTCCCTCTTCAATGCCAAAAATCGCTTCAAAAATAAAGGCAAATCTTGAACTTCATAAAAGTTTAGACGACTTCTTTATAATCGTTTTTGCTTAAAACGTAGAACTGGCTATTTTAAGAAATAAGTAGGTGTTCAAAATTATAAAAAATAATTTTGAGCTCTTACTTAACCTAATGTCTTTTTACCCAACGCCATACTTCGCTATAATAACTTATATACCCTAACACACCCAGTAACATAACAAGTATGGTCTTAAGTCCATGTGTAATGAGAGCGAATGATTGTGCCACAGCGCGCTCTACACCATACACACCTGTTAAGGTCTTGACAATGGCAAAGTGCCAAGGGCCAGCTCCTGCAGGCGTGGGAAGCAACACGCCTACACTCACGGCTGCAAACACGTGTAAAGTATCGGCCAATCCGACGTGCGACAGTCCTCCGAAACAGGGCACAAGAAGATAAAGTTGCAGAAAGTTACACATCCAAATGCCTATACAAAGGGAAGCAAATGACAGGGGACTCTTGAGCCGTGCAATAGCACTCACGCCTTGCCATAGATTGTGTACAAAACGTTTCACGTGCTTCCTTAGTGGAAAACTAATGCCTACTAATAAGCACACGACCGATCCCACTACAATATAAAAGGTATATCGTGGCACGGCACACGTCAATCCTTCGGTCATGCGTTGAACTAACGACACGGTATTGTTCCACCGCAACGAAACAGCCAGTCCGATAACGATAACCAAGAATGCTACATCGGCCAATTTTTCTATCACCACTGTACCCAAAGCTCGTGTCGAAACTTTAGCATCACCACTACGCACCAAAAGTGAACGAGTAAGTTCTCCCAATCGCGGGGTTACACTATTGATAAGGTAGGATATGAATATAAGTTCTACCGAACGACGCAAAGTAATTTCAATGTGTGCCGACTGCAACAACATACGCCAACGCAGTGATCGTAATACGTTGGCCATAATGCCAACTGCCAACACCATTACAATGAAGACATAATTTGTGGACTGACTAAAGAAAGCACGTAAGGAGCTAAAGTCGAAGCCACGATATAGCCACATCATTAGTCCTATACCTACAAGGGTCGATATGATTAGGAAAATTATGTTCTTTAGTTTCGCTGTCATTTAAATCTGAATAGAAATATTTTCTTTATTAGCGAAAATACTACTTTATTGAAAATATTACACGCAAAAATTACTTATTTACCTGAATAATGAGTTTTTTTATAGGAATGATGCACTACGTTATAAATCGTAAACAAAAAAGTTCGTAAATTCGCGCCCAACACATTGCATGTAAAAGGAAACTTTATTAAATGGAACTTGAAAAATTTGCTCGTCAACTTCGGTTGATGGTTATGTTAACACAAAACCGCGTTGTAACGGTTGAAGAAATTAGCGAGGCGCTCGGCATGAGTAAACGCTCAATTTATCGCTATATTGATTTATTCCGTAGCATGGGCTTTATTGTTATTAAGCAAGGCACATGCTACCGCATTGACCATACATCTCCTTTCTTTCAAAACTTGGGAGAGAAAATTCACTTTTCGGAAAGTGAAGCGCTCACAATTAGCCGTGTGCTTAACTCTGTGTACGACAATTCTGTGGAGGTGCGCCACCTTCGTGAAAAGATGGCCTACCTTTACGACTCTAACGTTTTAGCACGTCATGGTGTTGACAATGGATTAGCTCAAAACATTAGCCGCATCTTTCAAGCCATTCGTGAACAGCGCGTAGTACTATTTCGCAACTATAAGTCGGCCTCGAGTGGTAAAGTGAGCAATCGTATCGTTGAGCCTTATATGTTTATTAATCAAAACAATGAGGTGCGATGCTATGAATTGACAACTAAAACGAATAAGACCTTTAAGATTACACGCATCGAATCTATTGAGCAATTAGACTTATTGTGGTCGCATGAGTCAGAACATGCACCATTTTATTGCGACTTATTTGGCTTTACAGGAGAAGAGAAGCATCCCGTATCGCTTTTACTCGATCAATTAGCTACAAGCATCTTATTAGAAGAATATGCTGACGCTCAACGCGACCTTACACTCGAAAAAGATGGACGCCATCGTCTCAATACGGAAGTGTGTAGCTACATTGGCATCGGCCGATTTGTATTGGGATTATTTGAGCACATCGAGATTGTTGACTCACCTGAATTTGCCAATTTTATGCGTCAGCGTATCGAGAAGATTAAGCTAAATTGAAGCACAAATGTACATTCATACTTGTTAAAAGGGAGTTCTAAAAATACCATTTTTAGAACTTCCCTATAGAGCAATGATTTAACTATACTAACGAAAAAGATGAATGGCTAATTAATAAGCCATTCATCTTTCTTTCGTTACATAATCCTTTTCATATTTTTGCAATCATCGCCAATATGCAATTTAAATAATTGAATTGCGATGAAACGTTGGATCGCTAATACCCTCTTCCTTACGTAACTGATAAGAAAGTAACGCAAAGAAATCATAATCTAAGGCCACAGATATACGTTGAAGCATTTCAGAATCTAAATGGGGCTTCTCAAAGATTTTGTACATATTAGTGCGACTACACGACAACTGATGAGCCAACCACACCACTGTGCAATTCTTTTCTTCAAGTCGACGCCTAATTTCTTGGCCCACATGAATGTTCATAACATAATGTTTTAAAAGGTTGTTGTAGAAATTTATATATAAGGAATTTGCAAAGGAATACTTTAAAATTGGATTTCGCATAATAAAAGTGTACCTAATTACGAGACATACGCAAATTTAACCAAAGATGCAGAGATAAAGAACGATTTTATAAATTATCATAGCGAAAACAGTTGGTAAAGAAACACCTAAATTGTTCGTAAAAATGTTTGAAAGGTTGAAAACCAACCAAAAATGTTTGCACAACAATAAATAAGCTATATATTTGCACTATGGGAACTCTTTATTTGGTGCCGACCCCCGTCGGTAATCTTGAAGACATAACGCTCCGAGCCCTACGCATACTAAAGGAAGCGGACGTGATTTTAGCAGAGGACACACGTACCTCTGGCATATTGCTTAAACACTTTGATATTAAGAACCAATTGGTGTCACACCATAAGTTTAACGAACACCAAACAGCTGATGCCTTTGCCGCACGTATGGCAGCTGGCGAGGTAATGGCACTCATATCAGACGCTGGCACACCTGGCATCTCCGACCCTGGATTTATGTTGGTGAGAGCTTGTGTTGCACGTGGAGTAACAGTGCAATGTCTGCCTGGAGCTACGGCTTTTGTTCCAGCATTAGTCGCTTCGGGGTTACCTTGCGAACGATTTACGTTCGAGGGCTTCTTACCACAGAAGAAAGGACGTGCTACCCGATTGGCAGCCTTGGCCGAAGAGCCTCGCACCATGATATTCTACGAGTCGCCCTACCGAGTAGTAAAGACGTTGACTCAGTTTATTGAGGTGTTTGGTGCTGAAAGACATTGCTCTGCCTGCCGCGAAATCTCTAAAATTCACGAAGAAAGCGTACGTGGCACACTGAGCGAAGTGTTAGACCACTTCAACGACAACGAGCCTCGAGGTGAATTTGTCATCGTGGTAGAAGGATACAACACACCTAAAAAGAAAAAGAAAGACAAATATAATAATACGGAACATGATGAAGAGGAGTAAGGAAGGCTATAGCGTTTGAAACGAACTACCCCACTCTTCCACGCCATGTAACTAACTTTATGAGTTTTGCAGTGAGAGAAGGCTTAACAACTCATTTACTCAAAAACTTGTATTATGAAGAAGATTATTTTGCTGCTTGCAGCTGTCTGCACTTTATCATTTTCAGTTTCGTGCAGCACAAAGAAGGAAAAAGAACAAGAGGGCAAAGACCCCAGTGTTGCCACTATCGACTCATTGCGCCAAGCACTTACACAATCACAGAATGAGTCAAGCGACATGATTGAGACGCTTTCACAGATTCAAGACGGCTTTGACCAAATCAATGAAGCTGAAGGCATCGTCAACGTTGAGAACCGCCAAGGCGAACGCGGCAACAAACAACGCATACTTGACAATATGATGTTGATTCAGAACAAGCTAAAGCTGAACCGCGAACTGATTGCTAACCTGCAGCAGCAACTGCGTGCCTCCAACCAAAGCGACTCACGCACGAAAGCCAAACTTGAAGAGATGGTGGCCAACTACAACAAGCAGCTCGAAGATAAGAATAAGGAAATTGAAACCCTTCGCGCTCAATTGGCCGAAAAGGACATTAAGATAGCTGAACAAGGTGAGCAAATCAACAACTTGAATAGCAACGTTAACGACCTTACTCAGAAGAACGAAGAGAAAGCTCGTACTGTTGCAGCTCAAGACAAGGAGCTACACACGGCTTACTACGTATTCGGTACGAAGAAGGAACTACGCGAACAGCGCATCTTACGACGCGGTGATGTATTGAAAGGTCATGACTTTAACAAAGACTACTTTGCTCGCATTGACCTACGCGTAACAAAAACGATTAAGCTCTACTCTAAGAGCGCTAAACTCATGACAAGCCATCCCGCTGGTTCGTACTCACTCGAAAAGGACGCACAAGGACAATACATACTGCGCATCACCAATCCTCAAACCTTCTGGAGCGTAAGTAAATACCTCGTCATCGTAGTGAAGTAATTTAGTTGACAAGTTATCAACTCGTCAACCTATTAGCTTAAAGAACGCATCTCTCTTGTTTTACTGTTCTCTGTAAGAGAGCTATAAGACAAGAGAGATGTTGTAAATAACACTATCATCGTATGCTCAAGCATTCTTATTCAACAACAAGTATATTAGCATTATGCAGTGCACTACTACTTTCGTCATGCGCCACGACCAATCGTAATCAATTTGACGCGATAGCCACTGGTGCATCATTGGGTGGCATGTTTGGTTCAAGCATTGGTGGTCTGTTAGGTGGCCCACGTGGTGCTGACAAAGGCACGATTGCAGGTATGGTAATTGGTGGTGCGATTGGCGCTGCCACTACGACACAAAAGAAAAAAGAAAAGGCTCCTACTATTAAGGACTACAATTATGAAGCGGACGATGCCTATAACGGAACGGGAAAGAATAGTGATGTTCAATACGGCACATATAACAGTCCGCAATACCAATCCCCCTATGCTCAACACAGCGAAGTAATGGACCTTGAAGTGAGCAACATTCACTTTCTTGACAACAACAATAACCAACACCTCGACAACGATGAAAAGGCTTTTATCGTATTCGACATTCGCAACACGAGCCGTAAGACGCTATACAACATTACTCCAAACCTCACGTGTAATAGCAAGCGCGTCGTTATTTCTGCCCCTGCTACAATAGCATCTTTACTCCCAGATCAGGCTATCAGATACAAAGCCTCAGTCATTGCCGTGCGCCGAATCAAGCAACCTCACGTTCAATTCTCCATTAGCTTTGGTCAAGGCAGACAAACCGTAGTAGCAAAGACTTTTGAAATCTAATAACACCTATTCACTATCAACACTCTTTCATGACATCCACCTATATCCCACCCCACGACACTTGGCAAACCCACTACCGCCCTATTTTACGCTTAGGCATCCCCATTGCCATTGGCCAAATCGGTGTTATCATTATGGGATTTGCCGACACCATGATGGTGGGACAATTTAGCACACAAGCGCTGGCCGCAGCCTCTTTTGTTAATGCCATATTCAACCTTATCACCTATATGCTAATGGGATATAGCTATGGCATTACGCCCCTTATCAGTTCATTAGTAGGACGCGGCGAACACAAAGAAGCGGGGGCTACCATTAAGCGAGGATTGGTGTGTAATCTTAGCTTTGCCTTACTGCTCATAGCCATACTGATAGGAGGATATTTTATGATTCCCTATATGGGACAACCCACTGAGATACTGCCTTTGGTGCGTCCCTACTACCTCACTTTAATGACATCGGTCGCATTTGTAGCCCTGTTTAACGCCTTACGCCAATTTACCGACGGACTCTCACTTACGGCCATTGGCATGTGGGTTATCTTGGCGGGCAACGTGCTAAACATTGTGGGCAATTTCTTGCTTATTTATGGCATCGGTCCCTTTCCACGTTTAGGACTATTGGGAGCTGGACTGAGCACATTGACGGCTCGCATACTAATGGCCATAGCCATGCTACTTATTCTTTTGAATGGGAAAAGGTTTCGCATTTACCGCCAAGGCTTCACACAAACAGCCTTACGCATACGCGACCTTATGACTATCAACAAGCAGTCGTGGCCTATCGCCCTACAAATGGGCATGGAAAGTGGAGCATTTACGATTAGCGGCATTATGGCTGGTTGGTTAGGAGCGGTCGACTTGGCCACCTACCAAGTAATGGTTACGATTAGCGGCTTGGGCTTTCTGCTCTACTACAGTTTTGGTTCGGGCATCACGATTCGCGTAGCTCACTTTTACGGCCAAAGCGATTGGCTAAGTGTGCGACGAACGACACGTGCTGGAACTTTTATACTATTAGCAATGGCCGCCATTTCTTCACTCATATTCTTATTTGGCTGTCAATACATCATTTTAGGCTTCACCTCTGACCCCGCAGTAATTGCACTATCTACGACGCTCATTCTGCCACTGATACTTTATCAGGTAGGAGACTCTATGCAAATCTGCTTTGCCAATGCCCTACGCGGCACGTCACACGTAATGTCGATGATGTGGATTGCCTTTATCAGCTATATGGTTGTCAACCTGCCAGCAGGTTACTTATTAGCCTTTCCCTTACACATGGGCATCGTAGGACTTTACTTAGCCTTTAGCCTTGGACTATTCGTTGCTGCTGCCCTTTACGCTTGGCAGTTTTATCGCGTTATGCGAGCAACTGAACGTTGACAAGTTAACCCGTCACCCCAAAATAAAAAATTATGCAAAACACAAACTTTAAGGTAGGCGGCCGACAGCCTATCACGCTCGATCGCCTTGTACGCGGCACCATAGCCATACTACTCATTGTGGGAGTTGGCCTATCTATTTACTATCTTAGTAGCGTACTTATTCCCTTCTTCGTAGCTTGGGTCGTGGCTTATCTACTCTACCCCATGGTACGTTTTTTGCAAAATCGCTGCCGATTGCGCAACAGGTTGTTGGCTATCATCATTACGCTCATTATTACGTGCGGGGTATTAGTAGGCTTCTTCTATATTGTGGTACCTCCCATGATAGACGAAATGGCTCACCTTAAGGACGTCGCTCTCACTTACATTCAAAAGGGTGCAAACAACACCACCATTCCTGCCCCCGTTCAAAAGTTTATTCATCAGCACATCAACGAATACCAGATAGAAAATTTCTTGCAGCAAAAGGACGTTATGGCTGCTATCAAAACGGCAGTACCTAAAGTATGGACAGTACTTTGGAGTACTGCAGGAATGGTATTCAACATTGTGGCATCGCTCATCGGACTGCTCTACTTATTATTCATTTTAACAGACTATGAGCGATACGCCAATGCATGGATAAAGTTCATACCTTACTCTAAGCGTCGCTTTGCAGCGCAATTAGTAAGCGACATCGAACATAGCATGGCGGGCTACTTTCGTGGTCAAGCCTTGGTAGCGCTTAGCAACTGCGTCATGTTTTCAATCGGATTTGCCATTATTGGCATACCTGTTCCCATAGGTTTGGGCTGTTTAATAGGAGTGATTAGTTTCGTGCCTTACTTACAGGTTATAGGTTTCATTCCAGCGACACTATTAGCACTGTTGAAAGCTGCCGAGACAGGCGAAAACTTTTGGTGGCTGCTCTTCCTAGTGATCATCGTTTACCTCGTAGTACAAGTGTTACAAGACACGATCTTTACCCCTCGCATTATGGGTAAAATCATGGGACTCCCTCCTGCTATTATTCTCCTATCGCTCTCTGTCTTTGGCTACGTGTTAGGACTTATCGGCTTGATTATTGCACTTCCCGTCACAACACTCGCCATTTCGTACTACAAGCACTATGTGGTAGGCAACAATCAAACGGACAATAGCACAACAGATGCAACACTCAACGATGACGACATTGCCGTTGAACGCGAAGCAGGGGTCTACGTTGACTCACCCGTTGTGAAAACGACCGAAAAGCCTACAACACCCAAGGCTAAGTAATATCACTTATTCTAAATTTGAACCTTCATCTGACTGAGTTCGAAGACAATAATACAAAGGGTGGTTCTAAGGCAACACTTTTAGAACCACCCTTTATCAAAAAAAAGAAATTGAGAATGAAGTTCTATACCACATCATTTTCAATTCCTTTTGTTGTATGTATAAAAGAAGTATTAGTTTACACCAGCAGCAAGTTCTGCACCGGCCTTAAACTTAACCACCTTCTTAGCTGCGATTTGGATCTTCTCCTTAGTAGCAGGGTTGATACCTTCGCGAGCAGGACGCTCATTTACAGAGAAAGTACCGAAACCGAGGATAGCAACCTTATCACCTTCCTTCAATGCACCTGAGATAGCACCTACTACAGCGTCAAGCGCCTTCTTTGAATCTGCCTTGCTCAAACCAGTTGCTGCAATGGCATTTACGAGATCTGTCTTAGTCATGTCGTAATGTATGTATTAAAATATTGATAAATTCGTGCACGTAAAGTTACGTTATCACTAAAGCATAAGTGCGCCAAACTGCCTTAAACAAAGGCCTCACAAACGCTCAATGCTTTGCAAATGTAGGGCAAACTATGCGAAAGCACAAACATTTTCTTTATTTTTTTCTTACAAAGCGTCAAAAAAAACGATTTAGTGCTTCATATAACACGTTTCGTCCTAATTTTTAAGCACTTTACACGCTATTTCTCACATAATAATCCCCTCGATAACGCTTACTTCTATATGCTTTTTATCACCCAAAGCCCCCTCTTTAATCAAAAAAGAATACAAAACATTTCGTTCATTACAATTTTTACCTTATCTTTGCAGCGCAAAAAGCGCCTGTGGCGAAATTGGTAGACGCGCCAGACTTAGGATCTGGTGTTTCACGACGTGTAGGTTCGAGTCCTATCAGGCGCACCATTCAGAATCCTAACTGCTTGATATTGAGCAGTTAGGATTTTTGCTTTTATAAAATTGCCAACATTTTGCCAACATAATTCGTCGCTAATTTGTTGTGGTTGGCAAAGTTTATGTTGTTTTCATCCGTATTTCTCATAATTTCATTGCATTTCACTTGACATCGCCCATATTATGAGTCACCAAATGACAAACTATAGTCAGGTAGATTAGCTCACATATTCTATAAATTGATGTATATATCATCTATATAATATAAATATCACTATCTAACATAATAATTCAACACCTTTATTCGTTATTCTAACAGGAAATCATTACTTTTGTACTTTCCAAATAATTATACGCAAATATGAGTAAAGATATAAACAGACTAAAGGTCGTCCTGGCTGAAAAGAAACGAACCAACAAATGGCTCGCTGAACAATTGGGTAAAGATCCTGCCACTGTTTCAAAATGGTGTACCAACACCATACAACCGAATGTCGAGACATTGGTGGAAATCGCCAAATGTCTGAATGTTGAGATACAGGATTTGTTTTGGCCAATAGATAGATAATTACAAATAGAGTATTATTAGAAAAAATAATGAGTTTTGCATAAAAACAAAAGACAATGGCTATAGATATAAAAAATACTCTATTACAAGGTGAGCGTGTAACGCTCGAATGCAAGAAAGCCTCGAAAGGTGTGCCAAATTCTCTTTGGGACACTTATTCCGCTTTTGCCAACACATACGGTGGAACCATTCTGTTGGGTGTGGTAGAGCACATGGACGAGCAAGACAAGGCCAAGCGATTTGAGATAGTAGGTGTTGAGGATGCCGACAAAATTCGCAAGGACTTGTGGAATATTGTCAACAGCAAAGAGAAAGTGAATGTAAATCTTTTGCATGATGACGATATACAGACAATAGATTTTGATGGTAAGGAAATCATTGCCATCAACGTACCTCGTGCCGATTATACAGTCCGTCCTGTATATATCAACAACAATCTGTCAAGAGGAACTTTCAAACGCAACCATGAAGGCGACTATCATTGTACGGAGCAAGAGTTGAAAATGATGCTCCGTGATGCCAATGAAGCTGGCAATGATGGATTGTTGTTGGAATACTACACAATGGACGACATTGACATCCCAACATTGGAACGCTTCCGTCAGATGTTTCAGAACTTGCATCCAGAGCATCAATGGAACTCGGCAGAACATAAGGAGTTTCTAACGAACTTTGGAGGTTATACACGAGACCGAAGGACAGGAAAAGAAGGACTGACTATGGCTGGACTTTTAATGTTTGGCAAAGGATTGCCAGTCCGTGAGCGTTTCGACAATCTGCGAATGGACTACATTGATAAATCCAATTTGATAGGCGACCAACGCTATAGCGACCGATTGACATATGATGGGACTTGGGAAAACAACCTGTTCAACTTTATTCGCATGGTCATTCCGAAACTGACACGTGATTTGCCTCACCCTTTCAGTATGGACGGTGTAGTGCGCAAAGACGATACGCTTCAAGCCAAGGCTGTGCGTGAAGCCGTTACAAATATGGTTATTCATTCCGATTTTATGGTGAATGGAGTGCTGAAAGTTGAAAAGTATGACGATTGTTTTGTTCTGACCAATCCAGGACTTCTGAAACTGCCTATTGAGCAGATTTACAAAGGTGGCGAGTCAAAGGCACGTAATCAGCGTATGCAGAATATGTTCCGCATGATAGGCTTTGGCGAGAACCTTGGCTCGGGTTTTCCACTCATTCTAAACGCATGGAATGAAAAGCATTGGATAAAGCCTGAGTTACAGGAACAGCCTGAACTTATGCAAGTAAAATTGACATTACATATTCAAAACGATGTTTCATATAGTTCATCGAATGACCCAATAAATGACCCAATAAATGACCCAATAAACTTGACCGAGAGGCAGAAGATGATTTTGCGGATGTTCTCAGAAGAAAAGAATCTAAGCAGAGAAAGGCTTTGTGAGAAAACAGGATTGTCGGATGCCACCGCCAAGCGTGAAATAGCATTTCTCAAAAAGACTGGCTATTTAGAACGTGTCGGCAGTTTCAAGAGTGGATATTGGAAAGTGTTATCAAAATAATTGTATTTTGAGCCAAATGTTCAATGAATGGGAAATACCATTGAACATTTGGGCTCATTATTTACCGTCCACGTCGCACCCTATACTTCGCAGGTCGCATCATCGCAGCCGACACGGCGATGCACCTTCGCCACCACTGCTCATTATTCTCATCTTTGTCACGTCCCCAACCAGAGTCTGGCGAACCGCTACCGCCACACGACTCTGCATAGGTTGTAGCCTCACTGATATAGCCAAGCGAAAGAAGCATGGCGCAGTTGATGATTTGGTTGCAGTTTCGAGTCAAGTCTGTATAGCCAGACTCATTTAGAATTTCCTGCTGACGGTCGGTGAGCGTAGAGGTAAGAGGCTCTAAGGAAGAAACGAGCATACTGTTGAAAGTGGCAAGCATATTTCTTTGAAGTTGAATTGAGTGCAAGTCCCGGTCTTCACCAAGGACTTCTTGCATTCTGCTGTGCTCGTATTTCATTTCTGCAAGCCTCTGTTTGGCTTCCGTAATGGTAGAGTTGGCATCGTCAAGCATCTTTTGGCGGAGAGCAAGTTTTTCGTCTATACTTTCCATCTCTTTGCGTAGTTTTGACATTTGCATTGCCAAGTCTGCATTATCAACACCGTCTTGCCCGAACTGTCGGGCTATAAGGTCTATCTGTTCTTGTACCTCCTCTTTACGAGTATGCAGGTTGGCTATCATCGTGGAGATACCTTTCAGTTTTATCTCAGCCCGATGTATCTGCTTCAGCAAATCTTCTTTGGTTGCAAGTCAAGGCATCGAGCCTTGACTTACAAATGCCGACGCAGGGACGTGAGGACGCGCCCCCAATTAGGCAGACAAATTGCAGTTTGCAGAATTCTACAAAACGTTTCATAATGCCCTAAATAGGCACTTTTAGCTTACGTATATTTTACCTTTGCTATTTTTATGTTCCATGTTTCATCTTTTACATCCAACTCGCTGATTATCAATACTTTCAAAAGCTGAAACATTACAATTCAATGTTTCATTTTTAGTTTCAATGTTTCATTTCAAAAACACTGAGGGAGAAAAACAAAAAGACAATGGGAGCGATCACAAAACACTGAGGGAGCGATCACAAAACACTGTGGGAGCGCGCAACCGCTCCCATAGTGTTTTGAAAAATGAAACATGAAACTTAAAATGAAACATTGAAGTGTTATGTTTCATTTTTCTAAAGCATTGATACTCAACTTATTACAAAGGAAAAATGAAATATGAAAGATAAAACAAAGGATTTAAAAAACGTATAGGGATTGTAGGAAGAGTTTGTCCAAACGCAACGACAAAAAAGGACTACCTATATATCACCCTTTAATAGAAGTCCCCCTACCCTCTTTTACCTCCCGTAACAATCCAAGCTGTACGAGGGAAGAAACGTTGCAACAACAGATAAGCAATTACGCAGACTGCAATGGCAATAAACGGACACATCATAAAGGCAACTGATTGCACGAAAGCTGACTGATACGTTGCCCACTTTGCCAACACTGTGGTAAGCGGCAATAGGACGATATTGTGAGCCGCATAAATGAAGAAACTCGCCTTTGATAGTTTGTACTTCCTTGGCCAACGTTCACTTACAATGTAAGCAATGGCTATTGACGTAACTATAGCAGAGAATACATATACGTGATGCCAAACGAACGATTCCGCCCCCCGACCTAAAAGCAATCCAAAGGAAATGATGAAACCAACCAAACATATAGGCCAATAACGAGCTAACTTACCACCTACATCGTATTTATTCATACCACACCACGCTCCTAACATGAAAAACCACACACCAATCAACGTCATTCCTCCTACATTAGGCCACAACCCAGCATAATAAACAATCGCCACAATAGCCAATCCCAACCACTTTAAGTAACGCAATATAGCATATAAAAGGGGGGAACACAACACAATGACCATTAAGTCGCGTACAAACCATAAAGGTTCTTGCACAGGAGCGGTACTTGCCATCACGTGCCACCCTAATACATTTGATTCTTCACCGCCTACTTGCGTACACCCCCAAAATAAATTAAACGACAACGGCAGGTGTAACAGCTGTCCTGCACTCAAATCCTTCAAGGCATAAAGCGCAAAGGCTATCACATTCCAACAAATGTAAGGAATTAATAAAGTATAAAAACGACGATGCAACTTTTCTACATACCCTTTCCAACTGAACGTTTGCTGATTGATAAAAAAGAGATAACCCGAAATGGCAAAGAATAGAGGTACGGCAAAGGTGGGCAAGGTACGTGATAAAATCGTTCCCAACCCATCTACGACTTGGCTGTTAATCCCGCGCCAAGCAGTGTTATACGAATGAATGAATACAACAAGCGCTGCCAACGGAAGACGCAACGCATTTATATATTTCAACATGACGGCAATGTGGCAATTTGATAATGTGCTAATTTGCTAATTTGATAATGTGACAATTTGCTAATATACAGCACCCTTGACACTAAGAGCCACAAAGCTACAAAAAAATGCTTTTTACTCAAAATGTTTTGGCCTTTAGCGCGTCAAGTATTAACTTTGTATGTTATTGTATAAAAACGATAAAAGATAAATATGCGCTTTGACGATGTTATAGGACAAAATAAAGTGAAGCAACAGCTTCGACGAATGTTGGCCGATAACCGCATTCCACATGCCTTGCTCTTTGCAGGAAATGAGGGATGTGGTAAATTACCCATGGCCTTAGCTTTGGCACAAAGGTTGCTTTGCCAACACCCTACGGCTGAAGGCGAAGCGTGTGGTACGTGCCAATCCTGCCGAATGGCTGAAAAGATAGCTCACCCCGACCTTCACTTCATCTTTCCTACTATCAAGCCCGCTGGACAAAGTTCGACTGTACTCAGCGACCAATTCTTACCCGAATGGCGCAAACAAATAGCACAGTCACCCTACTTTAGTCGACAAACGTGGCTCAAAGCCATGGGCGTAGAGAAGCAGCAGTCTATTATCAGCGTAGCTGAGGCTAACAACATCATTGCCAAACTCGCCAACGTGAGCAGTCAAGGTGGCTACCGAGTTATCATCATTTGGTTAGCCGAACAGATGAACGTTGAATGCGCCAATAAGCTACTCAAAATATTAGAAGAGCCTCCCGCACAGACAGTCTTTATTCTTACCAGCAATCACCCAGAGCGACTACTCACCACGATTCTCAGCCGCACACAACGTATTGACTTCGCACCACTCAGCGTTGACGACATCTCCGATGCCTTACAACGCCTTAATGGACTACAGCCCACTGATGCCATGACAATGGCACGTGCAGCAGCAGGAAGTTACATTTCTGCGCTTGAGCAAGTGACGATGAATGCTGACAACGCTCAGTTCTTCGATATTTTTGTGCTCTTCATGCGCTTGTGCTATATGCGCAAGATTAAAGACCTTTATGAATGGTCGCAACAACTCGCACTATGGGGACGTGAGAAGCAAAAGGCTTTCTTAGAATATGCCCAACACCTCATTCGTGAAAACTTTATCTATAACTTTCACAATCCAGAGCTCAATTACCAAAACCAACAAGAGAATAATTTCTCTGTCAACTTTGCACGTTACATCAACGAGCGAAACGTTATTGGTATCATGGACGAACTTTCCGCTGCTCAACGCGACGTAGAAGCCAATGTCAATGCAAATATGATATTCTTTGACTTCTCACTCAAGATGATTGTGCTACTAATAAAATAGCTTACACGCATGCTAAGTAGGTGTTCAAAATTAGTTGCTATGAATTGAAACCTATGTTTCTGGGCGAAAGAATGCGCCAAGGCATATCAACTAATTCAGAACATGATTATATAAACTAATTTTGAATATCTACTTATCTATATAACATTCCATATATGAACGCTGACAACACAAATAATATTACCCCTAACCCTACCATTCTTCCCGTTGAGGAGTTGAACACAAGTCAAGGCGGCGACACCTGTAATACAGGCGAAGAATATGCTTCATCTTGCGCCTGCGATAACGACCCGTCGTGCGATTTCTGCCATTGGGGCGACAACCACCTACGAGGCTTTGCTGCCAAAGGATGCGGACGTAGCGACCACCAACTCAACTCCTATGACTACTTGGCCGACATTCCTGGCAACAATAAGGTAACTGACTTCGTTGAAGTACAATTTAAGAACACACGCAAAGGTTTTTACCGCAACGACAATCACCTTGACTTACAAAAGGGCGACATCGTAGCCGTTGAAGCACAACCTGGTCACGACATCGGTGTCATATCGCTTACTGGCAAGTTGGTGCTACTGCAAATGCAAAAGGCCAACCTCAAACCTGGATTTGAAATCAAACGCGTCTATCGCAAAGCACGCCCCACTGACCTTGAAAAGTACGAAGAGGCGAAAGCACGCGAACACGATACGATGATTCGCTCACGCCAAATCGCTAAGGATCTCGAATTGCAGATGAAAATTGGCGATGTGGAATACCAAGGTGACGGAAACAAGGCTATCTTCTATTATATTGCTGATGCGCGTGTCGACTTCAGAAAGCTCATCAAAGTGCTCGCCGAAGCCTTCAGAGTACGTATAGAAATGAAGCAAATCGGTGCGCGCCAAGAGGCTGGAAGAATTGGTGGCATTGGGCCTTGTGGTCGTGAACTTTGTTGCGCCACATGGATGAAGAACTTCAGTTCGGTCAGCACCGCTGCCGCGCGTTTTCAAGACATCACGCCCAACCCTCAAAAGCTGGCAGGACAGTGTGCAAAATTAAAGTGTTGCCTTAACTACGAAGTCGATACTTACATGGAAGCCGCCCGCAAGATTCCTGAGCGCAATGTAACGCTTGAGACCATCGACGGCACATACTACTGCTTCAAAGTTGACACATTGGCAGGCCTCATCACCTACAGTACCGATCGTCGTTTGGCCGCTAATCTCGTAACTATCACGGCCGACCGTGCACACGAGGTGATTGAAATGAATGCTGCAGGCGAAAAGCCTGAATCTCTTTTAGCCGAAGGGCCTATTAAACCTGTCCGACCCGTCGACCTCGCCGAACAAGATGACTTGACACGATTTGACAAAACGCGTTCTGCTAAGAAGGATCGTGGAAGCAATCGCCGCCGTGGCGGAGGTAATAATGGACGCGCCGAACGTCCTAACCGTAATGAGCGAAGTGCCTCTAATAATGAACAACGCAACGAGCGAAACGAAAAGGGCGAGCGTAATGAACACACCAATCGTCGCGAGCGCGACGACCGTCAACAACGCTATCGCCGTAACCGTCGCGAAGGCAACAATGGTGATAACAATCGACGTCATGGCGAAGGCCCACGACCTCGAAATACGGAAACGAATACTTCAGCTAACAACAATTAAGAATGAAGCGTAAAGCTATCGTACAAATAGCAATGGCATTCCTATGTACATTGCTATTTGCATTTTCTTGTACTAACAAGCCTGTGGCTTTTGACTATTGCTCTACGGCTGTTGAAGGTTGGGAACCGGGTGACTCTCTAAAGTTTCATATTGATACGCTCCAACAATCTGGACAATATAAACTAAGTATCGGAGTGCGCACCTCTTCTTCCAATCCTTATCCCTACCAAACTTTATGGCTTGTAGTGCGCCAACATTGGCACAACCCCTCACAAGAGTTGATCGACACAATACACCTTCAACTTGCCAACGGACGAGGCGACCCGCAAGGTCATGGCGTAACGCTTTATCAATACGATTACCCTTGGCAAACGCTACAACTACAAGCTGGTCAATCAGCCGACATCAGCATTATACATATTATGCGCCGCGAAATGCTACCTGGCATCTCTAACGTGGGAATACAGTTAAATAAACTGTAATTTATCTGCCTAATTGGAGGGCGGGTTTGTAACCCGCGGCAGCAGCATGCTTTGAACATCTACTTATAGTCGCTTAGCGCTATAAGCAAATATTTACAACATGCTGCTGCCGCGGGTTACAAACCCGCCCCCCAATAGTTTATCGTTGACTCACGCCTTTAATGTTTTTAAATCGTCTCCAAGAGGATTGTTTGTAAGTATCAACAGCCATTTGAGGGACATAGATCGTTACCTCATTGAAGTGATTAGGAGCAAATACGCTATCAATTTTTGTAGGCCATATTTCATTACCAATGCTTGGTGGAACGGCTTGCTTAAAATGTAGACTGCGTAAATTCGTACACCCCACGAAAGCACCCTTTAATATGGAGAAGAGATTAGCATTGATGTATAAGTCGCACAACCTTTCATCGTGCGCAAAGGCATTTTTACCTATTTCGCTCACATAATAGCGCAGACCTTCATATTCTACCGTATCGGGTATCAGCAACGTGCTCTCATTCGCTGCAGCCAACTTTACTGATGTAGTCAAACCGCCCCACGAGGTATAGGTCAAATTGGCGACACGAAATTTAGCTTGTATTTGATAGTGTGGGCGTCCTTCTTCCAACCGCATCTGATAATAAGCGTAACCACACCCTCCAATCACAAAGAAGAGCAACAAATAAATACATACCCACAGATTGCGCTTCATACGGTGAAGGTCAGCCTTCAAGAGTTCGACAGAAGCATAACGTTTCTTTTTTTCGGCTAAGCAACGATACTTTATTCGCTTATAAATGCCCCCTAACTGCAAAGCATCAATCAAGCACCCCAGACTATATATGTCGTTGCGGAAGTCGGTTACACTCTCAACGCGTTGTTCGGGCGAGATGTAGCCAATAGTACCCGCAGGCTGCTTGAGTTCTGAATAGAAGTCTGCATCAGCGAGACCAAAATCAATAAGTTTCACATGACAACCATTGCGCGTGATGATAATATTTTCGGGCTTTAAGTCGCGGTGTACCACTTGCTTGCTATGAACATCGCTCAAGGCCGCAATCAACTGTTGCAACACAGCCGTCCGACTACGCTTTGAAGGACAAGTGATTAGCCACTCGGTAAGCGTAACACCATCTATCCATTCGAGTACCAAGCATGTGCCGATACCCTCAACGTGCTCTACCCCTTCACAACGAACAACATAATCAGAGTCAAGTGCCGAAAGGATATCATATTCCTTCTCTTGCGAAAATTTATAGACACTGTTTTTACTTTTATCCTTTGGCAATGTCTTGAGTGTCCACCACTTTCCACCACGTTGAGCTCGATACAGAACGCTATTGTCTGAACGATAGATTTCTGTTATCTGACTGAACGCATCTGTTACATTGACTTGTTGGGACTGAAATATTTCTGATACTTGCTGCTCTTCTTCTTTCATCATCACGTAAATAAAGAGGCCATATAGGCTTCATCTAAGTAGGTGCTTGATTTTAGTTTATATCAAAATGCTCTATGGGGAACATCATAAACTAATTTTGAAGACCTACTTATTTTATAATATTAGATTGTGTTTATCACTTATTCTTTATCCTTTATTCATTCTTTATTCTTCATGAGGTCTTCACTACTCACGAGGCCATGCATAATGGCAAAGATAGTCAAAGCAGCCACACTTCGCGTACCCAACTTGTCGGTTAAATTGTTACGGTGGGTAATGACCGTGGCCAAGCTCACGCCCATACGCGCTGCAATCTCTTTATTAATCAACCCTTCGACTATTCCCTTGAGCACTTCACGTTCGCGAGGAGTGAGATGTGGCATTAAACTGACAGGGCGACGTTCTTCTGTCGGCTGCGTCTGTGCCTTGCGCACCACTTCAGGAGGAGCGCCATGCGCCGTATGCGAACGCTGTGCTAAGGTGATAATAGAACGCACCAGCTCTTGTTCCGTCTGAAAGACGTTCAACGTATGAAAGCCTTGTGGCAAATGACAGACTTCATCGCCATGTACAAGGGCTATCGTCTTGTGCTGCCGTTGTAAGAAATAGCTGGCTCCTACCAAGAGTTCTGCACCCGACACGAAATAATGGAAGTATTGATCAGCATCAGCGGCCTCAACCAAGTCTGCATAATGGGCAAAGAGGCGCACCTCTGCCCCAGGCATCATACGACGTATAATGTCTGACAGTCCGATTGCAGCTAAAGTATTCGGAACGACTATGGCTATAATGGGTTGCATATATCTGCTTTAATGTACTTCAAGTTTCTGACCAAAGTACGAGCGTAAGATTTCTTCGGCTCGTTTCTTTTGTTCTGGCGTATTCTCTGGCACGTCTTTAAGTTGGTAGTCCCACCCCAAGGCCTCGTATTTATGTACGCCCAATGTGTGATAGGGCAAGAGTTGCACCTTCTCCAACCACACATAGTCCTTAAAGTGTTGACCTAAGGCATGGAGATCTTCTTCAAAGTCACTCACGCCAGGCACCAACACGTAGCGTAACCAAAAGAGGTGGTTGTTATCTTCAAGCCACTGTGCGGTGCGAAGCGGCTGTTCATTGCTCCGCCCCGTAATGTGCTGATGACGCTCTGCATTAAACTCTTTTATATCAAGCATAACGAGGTCGGTCAATCCCCAAAGTTCCTCTACGTGTTTGTTCCATATAGCTCCGTTGGAGTCAACACAGATGTGAATGTGCTGTTCGCGCAACATTTTAAAAAGCGGAACAAGGGCTTCGGCTTGTACAGTGGGTTCTCCCCCAGAAAAGGTTATACCCCCTCGGCGACCAAAGAATGGAGCAAACGATACGGCTTGTTTCACAATGTATTCGGGATCGGTCAATGTACTCTCCCCTACGGCATCTATTGTATCGGGATTGGCACAATACAGACAACGGAAAGGACAACCTTGCAAAAAGACTACATAACGCAGTCCCGGTCCGTCAAACGTACCCATCGACTCGTAACTATGTACACGGATTTGATTCATTATTATATAAGGTAAGTGTGGTTACAAACTGATTTGCTTTACGACCCTCTCTCATCATGAAACGAATGCTGCGGAAGTCGCAAAACTAAAATGCTATATGCAAAGGTACTTGAAACTTACAAAAAAAACGTATCTTTGTCGCCAAATTCATACATAATATGGCAAAAGATACGGTTATTCTTACAGGCGACCGCCCTACGGGTCGTCTCCACATAGGCCACTATGTTGGCTCTTTAAAGCGCCGCGTTGAACTACAAAACGCAGGTGACTTTAAGAAAATGTTTGTATTCATCGCTGATGCACAGGCTTTAACTGACAACATTGACAACCCTGAGAAGGTGCGTCAGAACGTTATTGAAGTAGCACTCGACTACTTAGCCTGCGGCCTTGACCCCGAAAAGATTACTATCTTTATTCAAAGTCAGATACCCGAACTGTGTGAACTCTCGTTCTACTTCATGGACCTCGTGACGGTGAGCCGCTTGCAGCGCAACCCTACGGTTAAGACTGAGATAGGCATGCGTGGCTTTGAGTCAAGCATTCCCGTAGGCTTCTTTACCTACCCTATCAGCCAAGCTGCTGACATTACAGCCTTTAAGGCTACTACCGTACCGGCTGGTGAGGATCAAAAGCCAATGTTGGAACAAGCTACGGAGATTGTTCGCCGTTTCAACCACATCTATGGTGAAACGTTGGTTGAACCCAACATTCTGCTGCCTCAGAATGCAGTCTGCTGCCGCCTTCCAGGCACGGACGGTAAGGCAAAGATGTCAAAGAGCCTTGGCAACTGTATCTACTTGGCCGAATCGGCTAAGGAGGTAGAGAAGAAAGTGAAGTCAATGTACACCGACCCCACTCACTTACGCGTAGAAGACCCTGGCCACATCGAGGGCAACACGGTGTTTACTTACCTTGACGCTTTCTGCAAGCCTGAACACTTTGGCCTTTACTGGCCTGACTATCAAAGCCTCGACGAAGTGAAAGAACACTATCAGCGTGGCGGATTGGGCGACATGAAGGTGAAAAAGTTCTTGAACAAAATCCTACAAGAGGAGTTAGAGCCAATTCGTCAACGTCGTGCAGAATTTGAGAAAGACATTCCGGCCGTTTACGAAATGCTGCGCAAGGGCTGTGAAGAGGCACGTGCCGTAGCTGCAGAGACATTGAGCGAAGTGCGTCGCGCTATGAAGATTAACTACTTCGATGACGCTGAACTCATCGCCGAACAAGCTAAACGCTTCAACGCTGACTTATAATCTCCCAACGCTATCATCGAAACAAACAAATAAAATAAGTAGCAAAGAAGTAGGACAGAAATGCCTAAAACGCTAAACGACACAACTTTTCATGCTACAAATTTTGTTCATTCACAAAAGTTTTCATAACTTTGCACCCCGAAGTGAGAAGGTGTCTCAAAGCGAAGAGAGAGGCCGAGGTTAGAAACAAGGCCTACTTTAAAGTGGTTAGTGCTTACCTTTCCCGCTCGATGATATGTATATCAAAAAAACAAAAAAATAGCATAACAAAAAATGAAAAGAACATTCCAACCCCACAATCGTAAGAGAAACAACAAGCATGGTTTCCGTCAGCGTATGCAAACTGCTAATGGCCGTCGCGTATTGGCAGCTCGTCGTGCAAAAGGTCGCAAGAAGTTGACCGTTTCTGACGAAGTTCATGGCAAGAAATAATAATTTCTCTTCTCTCTACACCTAAGTTTGTAGAAAGAACACAGAAAGGCTGATACCTTATGACACATTAAGTCAAGGTATCAGCCTTTACTTTTTAGCCTCTCCCCCCTACCCCTCTCGCCAAGCAGGGAGGGAGTTAGGGGGAGAGGTTGCCAAATTGTAGTTTATAACCCCTTTTGTTTACGCAAAAGCATCAGTCCCCCTATAATTCGTAATTTTGCGCCCAAAGAGAGGACTTTTGATATAAGCTAATTGGGAACATCTAAATATCGACTAAAATTGAAGACCTACTTAAAATTAACTAAACTATATAAAAGCTGTATATGACAATACTTGCATTTACACTCATTTTACTTTTAGCAGCCTATTGTGCAGGACTATTAGGTTCGCTCACAGGATTAGGTGGCGGCGTAGTAGTTATCCCTGTACTCACATTGGGATTTGGTATTGACTTTCACTATGCAGTGGGAGCAGCCTTAGTAGCCTCTATAGCCACCTCAAGCGGTTCAGGCTCAGCATACGTGAAAGAAGGCATAACCAATGTGCGTCTTGGCATGTTTCTCGAAATAGCCACCACCATTGGGGCCGTATCGGGAGCTCTCATTGCCATTTGGCTTAACAACAACGTCATAGCCGTTATATATGGTTGCGTACTTTTACTTACTGCTGCCATGCAACAGCGACGTAAGAGCGACCACGACGGCATAAAGGGTTCTGAAATGGCACGTCGTCTAAAGCTCTATGGCACGTGGCCACAAAAGGACGGTTCGGTAAAGAGCTACGAACTGCGCAACGTAGGCGGTGGTTTCGGTGTGATGTACGTAGCTGGTGTGCTTTCAGGCATTTTGGGCATTGGCTCAGGTGTACTTAAAGTGTTGGCTATGGACGCAATGATGAAGGTGCCCTTTAAAGTCAGCACGACTACTTCTAACTTCATGATGGGGGTAACCGCATGTGCCTCAGCCGTCATCTACGTACAACGTGGCGTTATCGCTCCTGGCATTGCTTGCCCCGTAATGATTGGCGTATTGTTTGGTGCACTTACAGGTGCCCGCCTATTGAAGCGCATGAACGTTAGTGTGCTACGACAGATATTCTGTGTTGCCATCTTGCTCGTCGCTATCAACATGATTTGGCAGGGGGTGGCTGGGAAATATTAGTAAATGTGCAAATGTGCAAATGTGCTAATATTAGCTAATATGCTAATATGCTAATGTGCAAATATGCAAATGTGCTAATACACGAATAAAGACAAACAACAAAAAAGAGGCAGAAGTTACTTAACTTCTTGTTCAACTACTCTATATTATAAAGAATATAACTATGGAATTTAAGACCGAAGCGGAACGTCAGAAGTATGACATGCAGCAGCTTATAGGTAATACGCTACGTATTGGCGTGTCTTTAGCTTGCCTGGTCGCTTTTGTGGGGGGCATCATCTACTTAGCGAAGCATGGCACGGAAGCGTTCGACATTTCACAATATCGCAACTTTAGCTACGCTGATGCTTCACAGCACGCTGACTATACAACGTTGAAAGGCATCTTTGCAGGCCTTTCGGCATTCACCGCCATTGGTTGGATTCAGACGGGGGTGCTCATCCTCATTCTTACTCCAATCATGCGTGTGTTTCTCTCACTCATTGACTTCTTGAAAGAACGTGATTGGCTTTACGCACTTATTACAGCTATCGTCCTTGCCGTTATTATTAGTAATTCGATTGAAGGACTGAAATAATCTATCAGAAGCGCAAATAGAAAGGGGCGCGGGCTATCAAGCCCGCGCCCCTTCTGTTTGCGCTTCTGTTACTGTGAGATATGCCCACTTGGTTTAAAAGTGAAGCATATATACTTTTTATCGTCCCATTGGAGGGCCCATTGGGCCCATTGGGCGCATCGGCATACCACCAGGGCCACGCATATCGGGCGGACCAGGACGGTCGCCATTGTCGTCACCCTTCTTACTACTGCTACCACCTGGGAAGATGTTCAACTTATAGATGAAGTGAACCATGAAGTAAGAGTTGATGCCGTTGTTCCAAGAGTCAACACGCTGAGTAGCACTGAGTGTACGGCTAATGTTGCTCTGCTTCTGGAGAATGTCGTAGAACTGAATGCTCAGCGTAGCAGCCTTATTCTTTAAGAACGACTGTGCGATCTGTGCGTTCCACAACAATTCGTTTGTATTCATCGAAGCGTCAGAGTAACCACGACGTGAGTTCATGCGAATGTCTGTCGAGATGCTAAGGCCAAAGTCGAAATTAAAATTAGCATTCGCACCATAGGCAAAGTTCCACGTGTCCATATTGGCATTGTCCTGCACCGTAGCACGTGCGTGCTGATAGTTCAACTTGCCCAACAAACCTACATCAAACCATGACTTGCGGTATGATATATTGAGATTTTCGTCTACACCAATCGTACGTGTCGTGTTCTTCTGTGAGAGGGCTGAGTTGAAGATGTCATTGTAGTAGTTATAGTCCTTAACAGTCGTAGCGTCTGTTGTAGGCGTTGCGAAGAGGTTATAGCTCGTGGCAGCAGCTGAACGGCCGCTCTGCATATTACTTACATAGCCCACAGCGTTGTCGTAGCTCAAGCTGGTAAAGGTGTTGATGTTGAACAGTTTCTCTTTACCAAGAGCCGTATTGAACATAAACATACCACGGCCGTTCCAATTGCCATTGATATTCTCAGGACGCAAGTAGCGCACACCAGTAGTCTCGTCATACACCATGCGGTTAGAGATAGAGTTGCGCGTTTGTGTAACGTCAAATCCTCCCATGATACCTTGTTGGCGCGTAGCGTTGTAGCCATTATAGTTAACACGAATGCTATTGTTCCATGAAGGCTTCAAGCCCGGATTACCCATTGAGATGCTCAAAGGATTAGAATCATCAACTACGGCCAAGAGGTCGGTCATCGAAGGTTGTGATGACGAACCGCGATAGCGAATGTCTAACTGATTGGTCTTTGAGAACTTATAACGAAAACGAATCTGTGGAGAAACGTTGAACACGTTGCGCGTTACGACCGTGTCGACCTGTGAGGGACGGTTGTAAGCCATGTTAGTGTGTTCGGGGTTGAAGTCGACGCCCGCATTGAAGCGAATGGCCTCAGAGTTATAACGCACACCGAGTGTAGCCGTATGGTTGGTATATTTATAGGTAGCGTATTGCGAATTGTTGAGGTCGCGCACATAGTTCAACACTTCGTTTAGCGTAGGTACAGTACCCAAGATAGCGGGGCGTTGTGACGAACTGCCGTAGGTGGCGTCGCTATACTTTAAGTCGTCCTCGGTAATGGCTTCATAGCCTGCCTTGCCGTAGAGGTCGGCCAACTCGTTGAGGTTGTAACGTGAGCGATCGCTCTTGTTGTACTTATAGCTGTACTGATAGCGCACCTCGCCAAACCAATTCTTGCCTAATGGCTCAACGTAGCCCAAACGTAGGCTGTAGTTATAATTACGTCCAGGAGTGGTGCTAAACTGGTTTAAAAAGCTATTCTCCTGTCCTTCCTTATTATAGGCAATGCTTGAGATAGAGTAAGAATTGCTCTCGCTCTTGGTGTAGCCACCACTGGCGCGGAACGAAATGTTGCGACCATTTGATGAGAGACGGCGCACTAAGTTCAAGTCAGCATTTACGCTGTGTGACTTGCTATCGCCCATCGACCAACGATTGTTGGTATTGACCATCATGGCGTATAACTCAGGGTTGCGCTGTGCGGCATTCTCGGCAAAGAGAGAGTCGAGCGGAGTTGTCATGCCTTCGATGTCGTAAGGATTGCTATTAAACGTAGCCGACATCGAGTGACCTGTGTTATACGACTCTGAGTAGTTATAACGTGGTCGGAAGTTGATGTTGGTCATTGAGTCAGGCTGCCATTCCAAACGGAAACGGGCCATTACACTGGTGCTACCCGAACGGCTGCTACTATAACTATTGGCAAAAGAACTTGAACTGCCTGAGGTCAAGAACGTCTCAGAGTTCGACTTCGTAATAGATGAATTATTATTGTGGTTGTAGAGCAAGAAGCCGCCTAACTCTAAGCGACCAGCCTCGCGCTTTTTTTTACCATTCTCCCACGAGAAGTCAAAGCCAGCGTCCTTCTTGGTAGAGAGGCCACCACCACCACCGCCAAATCCACGCGGGCCGCCGAAACCACGGTCGTTGGTATTGTTGATAGAACCGAAAGCCGTCACACGCGTATTATCAGTAAAGCGCGTGCCAAAGAAGCGAGCTGAATAGCGGTCGTGACTACCATAGGCCACGTCGAGGTTCGACACCCACGACTCGTTCAGTTCGCGCTTGGTAGCGATGTCGAGCACGGTAGTCTCTTCACCGTCGTCGATACCCGTCTGTTCGGTGTAATCGCTCTTCTTGTCGTAAGCCTTAATCTTGCTCACGAGTTCGGTGGGCAAGTTCTTCATAGCCGTTTTGGTATCGCCCTTGAAGAAGTCCTTACCATTAATCAAGAACTCTTGCACGGTCTTACCATTCCACTTAATCGTACCATCATCGCTTACTTCGACGCCTGGCAGTTGCTTAATGAGCGACTCCAAGGTAGAACCTGCTGGCACGCGGTAGGCCGAAGCTGAGAACATCGTTGTGTCGTCCTTCTGTTCTACACGTGACGCCGTGGCCGTAACCGTAGCTGCACCCAGCACTTTGTCGTTCGACACCATTTGGAGTGTGCCAAGGTCGATAGAGTCCTTCTCGGTTGAAAGCTCTACAATGCGTGTCAAAGGCTTAAAGCCCACATACGAGAGTTTGACGATATAACGGCCTGCGTCCTTTGCTTGTAGCTTAAACGTTCCGTCATCGTTGGTAGTAGTCGCTGTTACCGCCGTACTATCGGTGTGTAACAACACGGCCGAGGCAAAGTCAACAGCATTCTTCGACTTGCCGTCGATAGCCTTTCCTGTCACCACAAATTGTTGTGCCACCGCCGATACGGCCATAGCAAACGATAGGATGAAGAGTAAAATGTTACGTTTCATATATAATGTTTAATTTTCTTCCTGTTTAAGAGTGAACGAGCCTACTCATTTACTCGCTAATTCGTTCACACGTAATTATGATAGGGAAAGAGGCAAAAAGTTTAACTGCAATTTCTTATTTTACCTTAAAAATCGACGAAATGTCGGTTTCTGTCGACGAAAGCAAAACGAAAAGTTGCATGTTACTAACTTTGTCGTTACTTTTGTTGCAACGCTTTATACAACACGCCTTATGATAAAATTAGCCAACTACATATCAAAAATCGAGATTTCAAGCCTTTGGAGCGGCCACAAACACATTATATGGCAATTACGCCCCGACGTAAACGTGCTAAGTGGCCACAATGGTGCGGGCAAGAGCACCATTCTCAACCGCTTAATTCAGCACCTGCGCACCATTCCTACTACGGGCGAAATACAAGGCAATACACGCTTTGGCGTGAAGATAGACTTTGATCCAAGCGATGCCACGGGCATTCATTACGATGTCATTCGGAGCTTTGACCGCCAAATGGTAAACTTTAAGAACACCAGTGCCATATCTGACGCGCGCATCGTCACGGAGCTAGACTGGCAGCTTTACCTCATTCAGCGTCGCTACCTCGACTATCAGGTGAATGTAGGCAATCGCATGATTTCACTCCTTACGAGTGGCGACCCCGAAGCACGTGAGAAGGCTACCGAAGCAGCTAACCTCAAGACGCGCTTTCTCGACATCGTAGACGAACTCTTTGCTGAAACAGGCAAACGCATTGACCGTCAAAGCAACGAACTCTCATTCATTCAATACGACGAGCAGTTGCCTCCTTATTTGCTCTCAAGCGGTGAGAAGCAGATTTTGCTCATTTTGCTCACAGCCCTTACGGAAGACCAACAGCACTACGTACTCTTTATGGACGAACCAGAGGCCAGCCTACACTTTGAGTGGCAAAAGAATCTTATCTCATTGGTGCGCGAACTCAATCCCAACGCACAGGTAATCCTTACCACCCATTCGCCCGCCCTCATCATGGACGGCTGGGAAGACGCCGTAACGGAAGTGGGAGACATCACTATATAAAACCTAAGTACGCAAAGCTATGAGAAAGGCAGCCTATCGCAAAATGAGAGAGGAGCGCTTAAAACGTCAGCAACAAGGTCGGCCCTATAAAGTACAAAGCGAAAGAGGCTATAACGAAAACGCTTCGCGCCACACCTCAACCCCTGAGACCGAGAGGAAACACTCCCACCTGACTGCTTACCTTAACTCCTCCTACATTCATGCCATGAACCAGTTGGGCGGACAACACGCCCGCCAGCGTATAGTGGCTTACGTTGAGAGTTATGACGACGTATTCTTCTGGAGCAACTTACTGCGCCCTCTCGAAACGGATAAGTACTTCTTCGAAGTGATGTTACCCTCACGCACCTCACTGTGTAAGGGCAAGAAGATAGCTATGGCCAACGACTTAGGCAACCGGCTCGGCCACTGCATGATAGCTTGTGTCGATGCTGACTATGACTACCTGATGCAGGGGGCTACGCTCACATCGGCCGAGGTGTGCAATAATCCTTATATATTCCACACTTACGTTTACGCTATCGAAAACTTTCAATGCTACGCGCCAGGGCTACAAAACGTGTGTGTCATGGCGACGCTGAACGATCACCACATATTCGACTTCGAGGCTTTCCTTCGCAACTACTCCGTCATTATTTGGCCCCTCTTCGTGTGGAACATTTGGTGCTACCGCTATGGCACGTATAAGCAATTCTCGATGCTCGACTTCTATCACATCGTTCAGCTACAACAGCTCAACTTCTATCATCCCGAACAGACGCTCGAACACCTTCGCCACTTGGTCAATGCTAAAATCAACCGATTGCAAAAGCAGTTTCCACAAGGACGAACGACTTATAAACCGCTGCGCGAGGAGTTACTGCAGTTAGGACTCACGCCCGAAACTACTTATTTATATATGCGTGGTCACGATCTATTCGATGGCATAGCAAGTCCGCTACTCTGCATAGTATGTGAACAACTGCGACGAGAACGAGAACGCGAAATTCGCCACTTGGCCGAACACAGTGTGCAGATGCAAAACGAACTTTCAGCCTATCAGAATGCCACAGGCAGCATAGAAGAGATGCTGCGCAAACATACCAGTTTTACTGACTGCCCACAATACAAACGCATACAGAACGATGTGCGCCACCTTATCGCACAACTCGAAGCAACACAACAAACGACTACGAATGACAACACTGAAAATAAAGAACATGGTATGCAGCCGCTGTATCATGGCGGTGACGGAGACGTTGGCGCAACTCCACTTAACGCCTAAGAGTGTGGCCCTGGGCGAGGCGCAGGTGGACGAAGCGCTCTCGCCCGAACAAACAAGCCAAGTGGCTGAAGCCTTACGCCAAAAGGGCTTTGAATTGGTCATGGACAAGAAAACCCAAATCGTAGAAGATATTAAGCAAGCTATCATTACGATTGCGCGCACCGAAACGGGGGGAAACTCCGAATCGTATAGTACGTTATTGGCCGAAAAGTTAAAGACGGACTATGCCACGCTGAGCCGCCTATTCGTAGCAGCCGAGGGACGTACGATCGAAAAGTTCTACCTATTGCAACGCATCGAATACGTAAAGGAACTCATCGAATATGGCGATTTGAGTATAAAAGAGATAGCTTGGCGCACAGGCTTCTCAAGTGTAGCCCACTTATCGCGCCAATTCAAACAACTCACCGGACTCACCCCCACGGCCTATCGCGACCTTGGCGTGTCCGACCGTAAGGGATTAGATAAGGTATGAAACGCATTCTCGTCCAATATAAGTGGTACATAGCCGCTGCAATCGTAGTCGGCATGTTGACAATGCTTTTCTTTCTCGACCCTTCGCGCTACGTATTGATGCCCAAATGTCCGTTCAAGCTCATCACGGGGTGGTCGTGTCCAGGCTGTGGCATTCAGCGTTGCTTACATGCCTTGATGCACGGCCGTTGGGCCGAAGCGCTGCATTATAACTACTTCCTTGTCTACTCCTTGCCTTACTTCCTGACCGTAGTCTTCACAGAGTGGGGAACAAAGGGCTTATGCCAACAGCGCTGCAAACGTATATTTGAAGGCCGTGAAGCCATCACCCTTTATTGCGTATTATTTATCGTATGGGGAATAGTTAGAAACGTCCTATCACTATAACGCATTCTTGAAACGTTTTGTAGAGGTCTGTAAATTGCAATTAGGCAGATAAATTGCAATTTGTTATTATTGTACTAATCTTTTACCTTTTTGTAACATTCAGACATTTTTTAGCAAAAAAACTTACGAAATATTTGTTAAGAATAAAAATAGTATTACTTTTGCCGATGTAAAACAATTTAAAACGACAATCACATGTTGACAAACGCATTCTACTTTTACGGTTTTTATTTTTACTTTGCCGAACAAGCAGAGCGGGATGTCGCATGCCAACATCAATAACTTGACAACGAACAATTAAGTCCCGCTCCTATATGATAGGAAGCGGGACTTTTTGTTTAAGACCACACTATGAAGAAAATCGCTATACAAGGCATCAAAGGTTCGTTTCACGACATTGCCGCACATCAATATTTCAACAACGACGACGTAGAACTCATCTGCTGCAACACGTTTGAAGAGATATTCCAACAAATGCGCGATGATTACTCTCGACTCGGACTAATGGCTATCGAAAATACCATTGCAGGTTCGCTGCTTCACAACTACGAGTTGCTTCGCGAAAGTGGCATGACGATCATTGGTGAATACAAACTGCATATCGAACACAGTATCATGTGTTTGCCCGAAGACGATTGGAGCACGATTACAGAAGTTAACTCTCACCCCGTAGCCTTGATGCAATGTCGCGACTTTCTGTCGAGTCACCCCGAATTTAAAGTGGTTGAAGCAGAAGACACGGCTGGCGCTGCCGAAATGATTAGCCGCAAACACTTGCGCGGACACGCTGCTATCTGTCATGCGGGCGCTGCCCCACTCTACGGACTAAAGGTGTTGGAACAAGGCATTGAAGACAATAAGCACAACTTCACACGCTTTCTCTTAATGTGCGATCCTTGGTCGGCCGACAAGATGCGCGACCTTCACCACACGAACAAGAGCAGCATTGTATTCACCATCACTCACGAAGAGGGTTCCCTCTCGCAAGTGCTGAGCATCTTCTCTTTCTACAAAATCAACTTAACTAAAATACAATCTCTGCCTATCATCGGACGCGAATGGGAATACATGTTCTACGTCGACGTTAGCTACGACGACTACGTGCGTTACCGCCAAAGCATCGAAGCCGTGCGCCCCCTACTTCGCGAACTCAAGATATTAGGAGAATATAACGCTAAATAATTTGCATATTTGCACATTAACTATGATACAACCTGCTGAACGACTGAAGAGCGTGAGCGAGTACTACTTTTCGAGGAAAGGGAAAGAAGTCGCTCGACTTAACGCTGAAGGTAAAGACATTATATCATTGGCCATTGGTAGCCCCGACATGCCACCTTCACCCCAAACTATTGAGACTCTTTGCAAAGAAGCACAGAAGCCGAATGCACACGGCTATCAACCCACTACAGGCATTCCCGAACTACGCGAAGCCATGGCAGGGTTTTATAAAAGGTGGTTCAACGTAACGTTAGATCCTAAAACCGAAATTCAACCGCTCATCGGTTCGAAAGAGGGTATACTTCATACCACCTTGGCTTTTGTCAATCCGGGCGAAAAGGTATTAGTACCCAACCCTGGCTACCCCACCTACACTTCTTTGTCGAAAATCTTAGGTTGCACCATTGTTAATTACAATTTGCGTCCTGAGAACGATTGGCAACCTGACTTTGAGGAGTTAGAAAGTATGGACTTAACCGACGTTCGCCTTATGTGGGTGAACTATCCTAATATGCCAACGGGAGCACCAGCCCGACGCGAAACTTACGAGAAGTTGGTTGACTTCGCCCGTCGTCACGACATTGTTGTTGTCAACGACAACCCTTACAGTTTTATCCTTGGCAAAGAGCATTTGAGCATACTACAAATACCTGGTGCTAAGGACTGCTGCATCGAATTTAACTCTATGAGTAAGAGTCACAACATGCCGGGTTGGCGCGTGGGTATGTTGGCCACGAATGCTACGTTCGTTAGTTGGATATTAAAGGTAAAGAGCAACATCGACTCGGGTACTTTCCGCGCCATGCAGTTGGCCGCAGCCGAAGCCTACCAAAACTCTGATGAGTGGCATCACGAGGCAAATGTCAACGTTTATGCTCGCCGCCGCAAACTGGCAGGTCAAATAATGGAAGCCTTGCACTGCCAATACGACACGAACCAAGTGGGTATGTTTCTGTGGGGACGCATTCCCGATGCCTATGCCGATGTGGAAGACTTAACCGAAAAGGTATTACACGAAGCGCGCGTATTTATCACCCCTGGTTTCATCTTTGGCTCTAACGGCAAACGCTACATTCGCATCTCGCTCTGCGCTAAAGAAGAGAAACTGGCCGAAGCATTAGAACGCATCAAAGAAGTTGGATTTTGAGCCAAATGTGTAAATGTGAGAATGATTTCATTTTCTCGCTGCATATTAAACACATGAAACTCACCAAACTCATAAACTTATTAAACTCATTAAACTAACTACTATATGGAACTCAATCTTACTCCCTTACAACTGACCGACCACGACGACAAGCGTCCCATCGTTATAGCAGGCCCTTGCTCTGCTGAAACCGAAGAACAAGTAATGAACACTGCCACGCAGTTAGCAAAGAAGGGTGTTAAACTCTTCCGCGCTGGCATCTGGAAACCCCGCACCAAGCCAGGAGGTTTCGAAGGCGTTGGCGAACCAGGCTTGGCTTGGCTCAACGAGGTGCAGAAGGAGACAGGCATGAAGGTCTGCACCGAAGTAGCCACCCGCAATCACGTTGAAGCCTGTCTGAAGGCTGGCGTTGACTTGCTTTGGATTGGTGCACGCACCGTAGCGAACCCCTTTGCCATGCAAGAGATTGCTGACACACTGAAGGGCGTTGACATTCCCGTCTTGGTAAAGAACCCCGTCAACCCCGACTTGGAACTTTGGATTGGTGGTCTTGAACGCATCAATCAAGCTGGCATCACCCGTTTGGGCGTAATTCACCGTGGTTTCTCTACTTACGAGAAGAAGCTCTACCGCAACCTCCCCATGTGGCACATTCCTATCGAACTGCGTCGTCGTTGCCCTGGTCTTCCTATCTTTGGCGACCCCAGCCACATTGGTGGCAAGCGCGAATTGGTAGCTCCCCTTTGCCAACAGGCCATGGACCTCGGTTTTGATGGTCTGATTGTTGAGAGTCACTGCAACCCTGATGCTGCTTGGAGCGATGCGAGCCAGCAGGTTACACCCGACGTGCTTGACTTCATTCTCGACAAGTTGGTTATCCGTAAGATTACAGAAACTACCGAAAGTCTTACAGCCCTTCGTCGTCAGATAGACGAGATTGACAACTCTCTCATCGAACTCATGGCTAAACGTATGCGTATCAGCCGCGAGATTGGTGAATACAAGCGCAAACACGATATGACGGTAGTTCAAACAAGCCGTTACACCGAAATCCTTGACAAGCGCGGTGCTCAAGGCGTACTTTGCGGTATGTCATCTGACTTCATTAAAGACGTATTTGAGAGCATTCATGAAGAGAGTGTACGTCAACAGATTGAAATTATGAACCAGTAATAGTAAATGTGCAAATGTGAGAATGTGAGAATGTGCAAATGCGAGGTTAATGTGAGAATGTGAGAATATTTTCCAACTTGCATTTTACCATTTCGCATTCCACATAAGCTACAAATCATTTGCACATTTGCACATTCTCACATTTGCACATTTCCAACGCATTTGCACATTTCCAACGCATTTGCACAATTCCAACGCATTTGCACATTAATATTCCCCAAAATGAAAATATTAATCCTTGGCGCAGGCAAAATGGGTTCATTCTTTGTCGACCTGTTGAGTTTTGATCACGAAACGGCCGTCTACGACGTTGACCCGAAGCGTTTGCGCTTTATGTACAATACGCAGCGATTTACAACGCTTGAAGAGATCGAAGCCTTTCAGCCCGAATTGGTAATCAACGCCGTTACACTAAAATATACGCTTGATGTCTTTCGCCAAGTTATCCCCCATCTGCCCAAAGACTGTATTATAAGCGACATAGCCAGCGTTAAAACGGGACTGCGCGAATATTACAGCACATGCGGCATGCGTTACGTCAGCACCCACCCCATGTTTGGCCCCACCTTTGCCAACTTGGGCGCACTGAACAACGAAAATGCCATTATCATTACCGAGGGAGACTACATGGGACGCCTCTTCTTCCGCGACCTTTACAACCACCTCGGCCTCCACGTCTGCGAATACACCTTCGACGAACACGACGAGACGGTAGCCTATTCGCTCAGTATTCCTTTTGTTAGCACCTTTGTGTTTGCAGCGGTCATGAAGCATCAAGACGCACCAGGTACCACCTTTAAGCGTCACATGCAAATTGCGCGTGGTGTATTAGGCGAGGACGACACGTTGTTACGCGAAATTCTCTTCAACCCACGCACCTCTGGTCAAGTGTCAAATATACGCGAAGAGCTGAAGGAGTTGATTGACATTATTGACAATAAGGACGAAAACGGTCTGAACAACTACCTAAAGAAGATACGCGAAAATATTAAATAACAGACACTTATAAAGGCTGCATTTGTCTGCCTAATTGGGGGGCGGGTTTGTAACCCGCCCCCCAATTAGGCAGACAAATTGCAGTTTATCGTATTCCTGTGCTTTCAATGCCACATAATTTTTACCGACCTTATTTTATTTGTACCTTTGTCGGCAAAGATGGTGCAGCTGAGCCGCAGCCTATCTTATAATAAAACGTTACAGATGAAACAGTATCTTGACTTAGTAAAAGAAATACTTGACAACGGTGTGGTAAAGTCAGACCGTACGGGGACAGGCACTAAAAGCATATTTGGACACCAAATGCGCTTTAACCTTGAAGAAGGTTTCCCTTTACTCACCACGAAGAAACTTCACCTAAAGTCTATCATACACGAGTTGTTATGGTTCTTAAAAGGTGACACGAATGTGCACTATCTACAAGAGAACGGGGTGCGCATTTGGAACGAGTGGGCTGATGAGAATGGCGACTTAGGCCACGTCTATGGTTATCAATGGCGGTCATGGCCAACATATAATGGAGGACACATCGACCAAATAAAAGAGGTGATACGTCAGATAAAAGAAACACCCGACTCACGTCGTATGATTGTTTCGGCATGGAATGTGGCCGACCTCGACAAGATGAACCTTCCCCCTTGTCACTTGCTCTTCCAGTTCTACGTGGCTGACGGACGCCTTTCGCTACAACTCTATCAGCGTTCAGCCGACACCTTCTTGGGAGTGCCCTTCAACATAGCCAGCTATGCTTTACTCTTGCAAATGATGGCACAGGTGACAGGACTCAAGGCTGGCGACTTCGTACACACAACGGGCGACACCCACCTTTATTTAAATCATTTAGAGCAAGCACAGTTGCAACTCACGCGCACGCCACGCCCACTGCCACGTATGGTTATCAACCCTGATGTGAAAGATTTGTTCGACTTCCGTTATGAGGACTTCCAACTCGAAGGGTACGACCCTTGGCCGCACATCTCAGCAAAAGTATCTGTGTAACCCATGATAAAGCAATCATTCATAGCGCAGATGACGCAACTCTTGGGCGAAGAAGAAACGCAACAACTGCTGCATGCGCTCACCGAAACAGAAGCGCCCGTTAGCATTCGTATCAATCCTCGAAAATGCCCAACGCAACTGCCTGAAGTCGTGACAAGCGTAGTGCCTTGGTGCGAACAAGGACGCTATTTGCTATCTCGCCCTAAGTTTACTTACGACCCCTTGCTCCACGCAGGGTGTTATTACGTACAAGAGGCCGCATCCATGTTCATCGAACAAGCCTACCGCCAAATCACCCAGGACTTTCAGCCCCACCGCGTGCTCGACCTATGTGCAGCCCCTGGAGGCAAAAGCACCTTGTGGCGTTCGTTGCTCAATGATGGCGACTTATTAGTGGCCAACGAACCGATACGACAGCGCGCTCAAGTATTAGCAGAGAACCTTACCAAGTGGGGACACCCCGATGTCATTTGTACTTCGGCCTATCCCGAAGAGTTCGCTCCGCTAAGTAGTCTGTTTGACGTGATAGCAACCGATGTACCCTGTTCGGGCGAGGGAATGTTTCGCAAAGACGAGGTGGCTACTGAGGAGTGGACTCCAGAGGCTGTCATCAGCTGTGCTGAACGACAGTGGAACATCGTCGAGAGCGTTTGGCCCACCTTGCGCCAAGGTGGCTATTTAGTATATAGCACTTGTACGTATAATCGCGCTGAGGACGAAGACAATGTACTTCGTATCTGTCAAGAGTTAGGGGCTGAATTAGTGCCTATCGCGACCGACCCATCTTGGGGCATCGTGGGCGATACCACGGGCAGAGAATTACCTGTTTATCACTTCTTCCCTCATCACGCTAAGGGCGAGGGCCTCTTCTTAGCCTTGCTGCGTAAAACGGCTGAGGCACCTCAGCTGAAGAAAAAGAAGAACAAGCGTCAACGCGGTGGTAAGCAGTCGACTGCCATTAAAGGTGGGGCTCAAGTGGCTGCTTGGCTCAAGCAAAATGAGACTTTTAAATTATTACGCATTGACGAAGCACACATTATGGCCGTTAGAGAGACACTTGCCGACGATGTGCAACGCATTTGCAACACGGTGCGAGCGCTTACGGCCGGCGTATTGTTGGTCGAAGAAAAGGGTAACAAGCGCATTCCGCAGCACGCTTTGGCCTTGTCAATGCAACGCAACGCGGAAGCTTTTCCAACGGTAGCACTCACACGTGAGGAAGCATTGACCTATTTACGCCGCGAGGCCTTAGTGCTTTCGCCTGATGTGCCACGAGGCTACGTTATCGCCACCTATCAAGGCCATAGTTTGGGCTTCTTGAATAACTTGGGCTCACGCGCCAACAATCTTTATCCGCAGGAGTGGCGCATTAGAAATTAATTTATTTTCGAGTTCTGTGGGTCAACGAATCAGTTTGTCACGCCAGGACAAACAGACTCGTTAACTTGTCAACTTAAAAAGCAATGACACTATCTATCATCTGTGCGCTCACCCAAAATAGCGCCATAGGCAATAAAGGCGGACTGCTTTATTACTTGCCAGCCGACCTGAAACATTTTAAAAATCTTACAACGGGCCACACCATCGTTATGGGACGCAAAACGTTTGAGTCGCTTCCCAAAGGCGCGTTGCCCAACCGCCGCAACGTGGTCATTACGCGTCAGACTGACTATGCTGCACCCAACATTGAAGTATTCCACTCGTTCGATGAGGCACTGCAAGCGTGTGCCACCGACGAAGAAGTCTTTATTATTGGGGGCGAAAGCGTATATGAGGCAGCCCTTCCCAAGGCCGACCGCCTCTGCTTAACCCACATTGAGGCTACACCCGATGAGGCCGATACGTTCTTCCCCGCTTACGATGCATCACAATGGATCATCGAAAGTGAAGAACACTACCAACCTGACGAAAAGAATAGATTGCCTTATAGTTTTATTAACTACATACGAAAATGAAGAAGACGCTACTCTCACTCTGCGCTGCCTGCTTTACGTTAGGCATTGCGGCTCAAACGAAAGAAGTTAAGTTTTCGCTGCTCGAAACAACTGACGTGCACGGCAACTACCTCCCCTACAACTTTATTACGGGCGAAGACGGCACTGGAAGCATGGCACGCGTTTATACTTATGTAAAGCAACTGCGCCAAACGGAAGGGAAAGACCACGTAGTACTGCTCGATAATGGCGACATACTGCAAGGTCAGCCCATCGCCTATTATTATAACTACATAGACACGAAGTCACCTCACCTTTGTTCAGCTGTGCTCAACTATATGCAATATGATGCAGGCACGGTGGGCAACCATGATGTGGAGACGGGCCATGCCGTTTACGACCGTTGGGTGAAGCAGTGTAAGTTTCCGATGCTTGGAGCCAACGTGATTGTCACTAAGAACGAGAAGCCCTATTGGAAGCCCTATACCATTATCGAACGCCAAGGCGTAAAGATAGCAGTACTGGGTATGATTACCCCTGGCATTCCTATGTGGTTGCCCGAAAATCTGTGGAGCGGCCTCCGCTTTGACGATATGCTGCAAGTAGCTCAACGATACATGCCCGAAATGCGAAAGAAGGCCGACATAGTAGTAGGCCTCTTTCACTCTGGCGTAGGCAAAGACAAGGGCACACCCATCGCTGCGGAGAATGCTTCGGTAGCAGTAGCTGAGAATGTGCCGGGCTTTGACATCGTATTCTGCGGCCACGACCACCGCCGTGCCAATCGTCGTATTGTCAATACAGCGGGCGACTCTGTATGGGTGCTTAACCCCGCAGCACAAGCGCACGCTATCGCAAAGGCTGACTTTACGATTACGCTTAACGGCAAGAAAGTGGTAAGTAAGAAGGTGGAAGGCTCATTGGTAGACATTGACCACCTCACACCCGATGCTGACTTTATGAAGACCTTTGCCACTCAATTCGAACAAGGCAAGAAGTTTACGAACGACCTCGTGGGCAAGAGCCAAAACACCATGGAGTCTGTACCCGCCTTCTTTGGGCCGTCAGCATTCATCGACTTCATTCATCAGATGCAACTTCAGATTGGTAAAGCCGAAGTATCGTTTGCCGCTCCATTAGCTATGGACGCTGTCATTCCAGAGGGCAACATCTACGTGCGCGATATGTTCAACCTCTATCGTTACGAAAATCTGCTCTACGTCATGAACCTTACTGGACAAGAGATCAAAGACTACCTTGAATACTCTTACAGCGGTTGGGTTAAGCAAATGGAAAATAAGGATGACCACATGCTCCTCTTCCGCGACAATCCCGAACAGTATGCTGATGCTTGGCAACGCTTTCAACGTCCCAGTTATAACTTCGACTCTGCTGCGGGCATTCGCTACACAGTAGACTTAACGAAGCCGACAGGTCAGCGCATCACCATTCTCTCAATGGCCGACGGTCAACCCTTCTCGCTCACACGCACTTATCGTTGTGCACTTAACTCTTATCGTGGCAATGGTGGCGGCGGACTCTTAACGCAGGGAGCACACATTCCCGAAAGTGAACTTACTAAGCGCATCGTTTGGAGCACAGAGAAAGACCTCCGCTACTATCTCATGCAAGAGATTAAGAAGCAAGGTACTATCAACCCCAAGCCGCTCAACCAGTGGAAGTTTATTCCCGAAGACTGGGCTACCACCGCTCGCCAAAAGGACGAACCGTTGGTGAAATAAGTGTAGAAGTAACAAGTTGACAAGTGATATTGCAGATAATTTATGGACAATTTCGCTTGTTGGCTTGTCAACCTATAGTTGCTTGTAAATAAACTCTCATAATATGGCAAATTTAAAACGATACCCAGTAGGATTACAGACTTTTGAGGAAGTTGTTAAACGTAATCTTTTATATATAGATAAAACGGAATATCTATATAGAATGACGCATGATGGTGGCAAGTATTTTTTCTTGAGTCGCCCGCGTCGCTTCGGAAAGTCGCTATTGGTTTCTACGTTTAAAAGCTATTTTGAAGGAAAGAAAGATCTGTTCAAAGGACTTGCCATTGAGCGATTAGAAAAAGAGTGGACCGAATATCCCGTGCTGCACTTTAGTATGGCGAGTGGAAAGCACATGGGGAAAGAGCAATTGCAACGCTATCTTCTCTATATATTAAAAGATAATGAGGAAAACTATGGCATTAGCAACGAAGCCACTGACCCCAATTTACGTTTGAGCTACTTGATAAGAACTTTATATCAAAAAACGGGGCATCAAGTAGTAGTGCTCATTGATGAATATGACGCTCCACTACTCGACGTCGTGCATGAAGAAACAAGTCTGAACGACTTACGCGACATCATGCGCAACTTTTACAGTCCCTTGAAAGATTGTGAACCATACCTACGCTTTGTCTTTTTGACGGGAATTACAAAGTTTTCGCAGTTGAGCATCTTTAGTGAACTTAACAATATATCAAACGTGAGCATGTTGCCACAGTATGCAGGGATATGTGGCATAACAAAGGAAGAACTTCAGATGCAAATGTCGGCAGACGTTGCAGCACTTGGCGAGAAGTTGGGTAAAACAAAAGAAGAAACTTTCGAAGCGTTGCAACAACTTTACGATGGATACCATTTCGCAAGTCAATCGCCCGATGTGTTCAACCCCTTCAGTTTGCTCAGTGCTATGGCAAATGGCGTGTTAGACTATTATTGGTTTACTTCTGGTACGCCCACTTACCTTATCAACATGATGCGTAAATTCAATGTTGACTATACCGACTTTGCCGAGGGTATAGAAGCAGAAGTATCTGACTTTGACGCGCCAACCGAAACGATGACAATGCTCACGCCGTTGCTCTATCAGAGTGGATATATTACTATTAAAGATTACGACCGTGAGTACAATTCTTATTTCTTAGGTCTACCTAATAAAGAAGTTAAAATTGGCCTGACGAAGGCGCTCATACCTTACTATATAACCCCCAATACACTTGCAACCAACAACACGGTGCGCAATATGGCACGTGCTTTGAACAAAGAAGATTTAAATCTGGCTTTGCAACATTTGCAAACGTTTCTCGGCACGATTCCTTATTGTGACAATACCAACTATGAGGGTCATTACCAACAAATGCTGTTCGTAATCTTTACTTTGCTCTCGGCTCACATGGTAGACGTTGAAGTTCGAACACCGAAAGGACGAGTAGACATGGTGTTGCGCACCAAAACGCATATTTATATATTTGAGCTGAAATTGGGAAAGAGCGCTGATACAGCCATGAAGCAAATCGATATAAAAGGGTATGCCACGCGATTTGCCAATAGTGGCTTACCCACGGTGAAGGTCGGCATTAATTTTGATATGCAGACACATAATATTACAGACTGGGAAAATTGAAAGATAATAAAGGGGCACGCTATCACATGCCTATGAAGTCGTCTAAACTTGGTACATTCTAATAAATAAAATATGAAAAAGTTATTCTTACTCTGTGCGACTCTACTACTGAGCCTCACACAAGCCCGCGCCGATGAAGGCATGTGGCTACTGAAATTGATGAAGCAGCAACACCTTGAGGACTCACTCCGCAAGGCTGGACTGCAATTGCCCCCTGAGGCATTGTATAGTGAGACATCGTCGTCACTCCGCGAGTGCATTGGTATCTTTGGTGGAGGTTGCACGGGCGAAGTAGTAAGTCCGGAAGGCTTGGTACTTACCAACCACCACTGCGGCTTTAGCTACGTACACGAGATGAGCGCTATTGGCCACGACTACATGAAAGACGGCTACTTCGCTCACAATCGCAGTGAAGAACTTCGCACTCCTGCTTCGCTTGGCTTTACCTTTGTATTGCGCATCACTGATGTAACGAAAGAGGTAAACGCTGAGGCAAAGAAGAAGAAAGCGGACGAGTTTACACGTCAAAGCATGGGTTTCCTCGAACCCCTTGCTGAGAAGATGCTGAAGAAGAGCGAGTATGCTAAGAAGAAGGGTATGCGTGCGCGCATCGTTCCTTACTTTGGTGGCAATCAGTTCTACCTCTTCTACGAACAGACCTTCCAAGACGTGCGCCTCGTAGCCAATCCCCCCTATAACATTGGTCAGTTTGGCGGTAATACCGACAACTGGATGTGGCCGCGCCATAATGCAGACTTCTGCATGTTCCGTATCTATGCCGATAAGAATGGTGAGCCAGCACCTTACAGCAAGGACAATGTGCCTTTGAAGGTGAAGAAGTACTTACCCATTTCGCTCAAGGGCATGAACGAAGGCGACTACACCATGATTATGGGTTTCCCTGGTTCTACCTCACGCTACCTCACCGCTGCTGAGGTGAAGATGCGCTGCGAAGCTACCAATGCTCCTATCATTTTGGCTGGTAACCCCTTGCTCAAGTATATGAAGGAGTTGATGGACCAAAGTGACGAGAAGCGCTTACTCTTGGAAGACGATTATGCTTCATGGGGCAATACGGTCAAAAACTTTGGCGGCATGAACGAGGCCGTTGAGAAAGAACACCTCATCGACGAGAAAAAGGCTGAAGAGGCACGCTTCCGCACCTTTGCCGCTCAGAGTGGTAAGGCTGAGTATAAGGATATTATCGAACGCATCGAAAAGCTATGCACTGCCTATACCGACACCATTTATGATGCCACACTTTATCGTATCACGTTGAGCGAGCAGGGTTTGTGGATGCGTCCTTCATTGGTTGATGCCTTCGCTACAGCCGTTAAGAGTGGTAAGCAAAAGGATATTAAGACGGCCAAAGCTGCTATCTTGGCTTACGTAGCTAACTATAAGGGCTTGAACCTCGATATTGACAAGGGGAAGGTTCAGTTGCTCGTTCCTTACTTTATGAAAGCACATAAATTGAAGGCGGCTCCCCAAGTGTTTGCCGAAAGCAATGACCTCCGTGCTACAATCAACAATATCTATGCGAACACGTTATTTACGGATAGCGCAAAGTTGGCCAAAGCATTAGAAAGCAATGATGCAGAAGCCCTGCTTAACGACCCCTTAGTAAAGGAATGCCGTTCTATCGTTGCCTACACCAACACGTGGAGCGAAAGTCAAATGCGTTATGCCGCTCAACGTAAGGAGTTAGACAAGATATATGTACGCGGCCTCTGCGAGATGTATGACTGGGCAAAGGCTCCTGATGCTAACTTTACACTTCGTATGACCTACGGTCACGTGAAGGACCTCGACCCTCGCGACGGCGTTCACTATAACTGGCGCACGGTATTAGACGGTATGTTTGAGAAAGAGAGCAAGACGGAAAGCGACTACTTCATCAACGAACGTTTGCGCAAGCTCTACGAGGCAAAGGACTTTGGCCGCTATGCACGCGAAGACGGTAAGTTGCCTGCTTGCTTCCTTTCTAACAACGACATTACGGGTGGTAACTCAGGTTCGGGCGTACTCAACGCTAAGGGCGAACTCATTGGTCTTGCTTTCGACGGCAACATTGAGAGTCTTTCTGGCGACTTGAAGTTCAATCCTCGTTTGCAGCGTTGTATCAACGTTGACATTCGTTACGTCCTCTTCATCATCGACAAGTTTGGTGACAGCACCTACGTACTCGATGAGTTAGACCTGAAATAAATAAGAGACTGAAGTAAGTAGATATTCAAAGCATTCTGCTACCGCGGGGTGAAAACCCATCCCCCAATTAGGCAGAAAAATTGCAATTTATCGAAGAGTTACGCGCCACGAACGCAAGCTAACTTGGGGGCGACGCGTCCTCGCGTCGGCATTGCCAACTTGGGGTTCGATGCCCCAAGTTGGCAATACATGAAGTATTGATATTCATGTATTTGTTAGTCAAGGC
>ERZ1023886.32-NODE-32-length-61803-cov-18.172265_pt1 | contig 61803 bp, 39 predicted proteins | sample MGYA00380395_ERZ1023886 | MGnify/ENA primary metagenome ERZ1023886 (study PRJEB33179, sample SAMN07449002) | human gut metagenome | biome: Human-gut; feature: Human associated habitat; material: Faeces | host: Homo sapiens | place: India: Bhopal | collected... | reverse complement strand
CTGCGGAGGCCGGAGACCTCCGCTACTATTGTTTGTCTGCAATATGCTGCGGAGGCCGGAGACCTCCGCTACTATTTTTTGTCCGCAAACTGCTGCGGAGGCCGGAGACCTCCGCTACTATATACGCTATTAAATACGCTGCTTACAGCCATCTCATCAGTATATCCCACACGGCGATGATATGGCAGACGCTGCCGGCGAGCACGAAGAAGTGGAAGACGGTGTGCATGAAGCGGCGCTTGCGCACGGCGTAGAAGATGGCGCCTGTGATGAAGCAGACGCCCTCGGCTATAATCCAGATGATTGCCGACGGGTCTACGCAGTGGACGAGTGGCTTGAAGGCTACAAGCACGCTCAGACCCATCGCTACGTAGCAGATGGTCTCCAGATTGCTGTGCCCCTTCAGCGACGAGAAACTCTTTATGGTGCCCGCGATGGCGGCAGCCCAGATGAAGGCGAAGAGCGCCCAACCCCAGTAGCCGTACTCGCGCAGGGCTACGAGCGTGATGGGCGAATAGGAGCCTGCTATGTGCCAGTAGATGGCGGCGTGGTCCCACTTGCGCAGACGCTCTTTCCAGGGCGACCATGCCGAGAGAGCGTGATAGACGGTGGAGGCGATGTAGCTCGAGAGCATACCGAAGAGGTAGAGTATCACGCTGGCTGTAGCCCAGCCGTTGCGCGCCCAGCCGCACCACACGAGCAGCGCCGTGCCTACGACCAAGCCGAGGACAATGCCCGCACCATGCGACCACGAATTCCAGACTTCTTCCTTATGATTGAAATAGATTTTCATACACTTTTGTGTTAGTTAAAACTGCTACTGATAGTTATCTCGCGTACAAAGTTAGCTGAAAAAAACCGATTAAGCGAAGCTAACTGAAATATATTTTACTCCGTCTACCTGCATGATTCTCAATATTATTGCCTAACTTTGCACTCGCAACGGTTCGCAACGCTCCCATTCTGACCACCCTGCAGGGGAGCTGTGCGATTAAAAGGGAATGGGGTGAGAGTCCCCAACTGTCCCGCAGCTGTGAGCCGCCCTTATATACGGGCGCGAACGAAAGAGCCACTGAAGCTATGCATCTCCTTGCAGGATGCGTGGGTATGGGAAAGAATGCCATACCCTCATATAAAGCAACCGTGCAGGATGCGTGGATATGGCAGGAATGCCATACCCTACTATGCTTTGGGAAGGTGTTCGCGTCTGGGCGGCGAGTCAGAAGACCTGCCGAAACATTTGCCGATGGAGTCATCGCCGTGCGCCTCGCGGATTGGGCGCGTATGACCGAAACACTTACATTATATAAATAATATGAAGAACTTTACACTTTTTGTTTCCGCCCTTCTCGGCGGAATGTTTCTAACTACATCTGTTTCTGCACAGCAGAAGGAGTACACCGACGGCGTGTTCATGCTCAACGAGGGTTCGTTCGGCAAGGAGAAGGCTACGCTCAACTACCTCGACAAGGCTGGCAAATGGGAGTATCGCGTAGCTCTCGCTAAGAACGGCGAGACTTACGAGCTGGGCACAACGGGCTGCTTCGCCACCATCGCCGACGGCAAGATGTACATCGTGTCGAAGAAGAAGAGCGTAGCCGACAAGGAGGCTAAAGACCCTACGCTCACCGTATGCGACGCCAAGACTATGGAGGTTTTGGCTCAGATCAACACTATCCCTAACGCCGAGGGTACGGCGGCTGCCGACGGCAGAGCGTTCCTCGCTGTCAAGGACTTTGGCAAGGGTTTCCTCAGCACTACCGAGGGTGTCTTCACGTTCAATCTCGACGACAACACCGTGGGCAAGCTCATCGCTGGCACCGACGGCTTGGCTAACAACCAGACGGGCAACATGGTGTACGCCGACGGCAAGGTGTATGCTGTCGACCAGCGCCGCGGACTCTTGGTCATCGACGCTGCCGAGGGCAAGCTGCTGAAGACCGTGAACAACGAGGGCGAGGGCTCGTACAACTCTATCGTGCAGGCTAAGGACGGCTCGCTGTGGCTCACTTGCAGCAAGTCGACAAAGGCTGTTTCACACATCGTGAAGTTCAACCCGTCTGACTACACAACCGAGACTGTCGAACTGCCCGAGGGCGTTTATCCTCCTACCAACAGCTGGGGCGCATGGAACCCCGACTGCTTCACGGCTTCCACCACCGAGAACGCTCTGTTCTGGAACGGTGCTACGGGCGACTGGTCGAACGGTCAGCACATCTACAAGTTCGATATCGACTCGCGCCAGACATCGCTCCTGCTCGACTTCACCGCTGCCGAGGAGAAGCCTTACGTCTATGGTGCGGCTTGCCGCATGAACCCTTATTCGGGCGACCTCTACCTGAGCGTAACCAAGGGTTCGGCATGGGGCGACGAGTCGGAGCTGCGCGTCTACGACGCTACAACGGGCACGCTGAAGCAGGCGTACCCGATGGAGAAGAACTACTGGTTCCCGGAGATGCCGGTGTTCGCTCTGAAGAGCAGCACAGCTATCTCGTCGGTTGAGGACAGCGCAGAGGTGCGCGAGGTGGCTCGCTACTCTGTAGACGGCAAGCTGCTGCAGGGCGCGCAGAAGGGTCTGAACATCGTGCGCTACTCTGACGGCTCGGTGAAGAAGGTAGTTGTAAAATAAGTTGAAAGTTGAGAGTTATGAATTTAAGGTTGAGAATTGAGAGTTGAGAGTTATGATATGCTCTATAGTTTATGCATTCAAGCACAAAACTTCTGTATCAATTATGGTAATCATAACTCTCAACTTTCAACTCTCAACTCTCAACCGAACAAACTCTCAACTCTCAACTAAAACCATATTATGCGAATAATACACTTCATAATACTACTCTTTTTTAGTACAATATCGGCGCACGCCCAGACCTCACGTCTCGACTCGGTTCAAACGATTCGAGACGTGGCGGTTGTGGGCGTGCGTCCTCATTATCTCACCCCGTCGCAGACGCTTGCGGGGACGGCGCTGCAGAATCTATCAACGACGTCGGTGGCAGACGCGCTGAAGTATTTCTCGGGCGTGCAGATAAAGGACTACGGCGGACTGGGCGGACTGAAGACCGTGAACGTGCGGTCGCTCGGATCGCAGCACGTGGGCGTGTATCTCGACGGCATACGCATCACCAACGCGCAGAACGGACAGATTGACCTCGGACGCTACTCGCTGAGCAACATGGAGTCGGTGGCGCTCTACAACGCCAACCGCAACGAGCGACTGCAGTCGGCTTCCGAGTATGCTTCGGCGGCTACGGTCTACCTGCAGACGCGCCGACCCGACTCTACGGCGCTCTCCGTCGAATACGGCACGGGCTCGTTCGGGCTGCAGAAGCTGAAGGCGTACCTTTCCTTTAAGAACATTCTCTTCGTCGACGCCGAATATCAGCGCACCGACGGCGACTATCCGTTCCGCTTCCAGTCGGCGTCGGAGGACACCGTGGGCAAGCGACGCAACTCCGACATCAGCTTCTACCGCATCGAGGCGGCGGGCTTCTACAAGGGCTTCACGGCGCACGCCTACTATTACAGTTCGGAGCGCGGACTGCCCGGTCCGGTGGTGCGCCGACTCTCCGACCAGTGGGACTCTACCGACCGCCAGTGGGACCGCAACTTCTTCGTGCAGTCGTCATACCGCCACGCATGGGACCGCTTCTCGCTGAAGACCAACCTGAAGTACGCCTACGACTGGTTGCGCTATCTGCAAGACCCGTCGACAAACGCCGCCACGATGTACTGCGACAACCACTACCGCCAGCAGGATCTCTACGCGTCTGTGGCTGCGGCGTGGAACTCGAGCTGGCTCTCGCTGACGGCAAGCACCGACCTGCGCTGGAGCGACCTTACGACCGACGTCTACCGCTCGGCGTATGTCTACCGTCTCGACTCTAAGTCGCTGCTCTCTGCCATCGCTTCCTACCGCGGTTTCGAGGGCAACATAGCCCTGCTCTACACCCATATCGGCGACCACTCGGCACGCTCCGCGCAGAGCGCTGCCGCGCTCTCGCGCTTCACGCCGATGTTCCTCGCCTCGTGGCATCGCCGTGCGTTCACCGTGCGCGCGTTCCACAAGCGCATCTTCCGCGCACCAACACTAAACGACCTCTATTATACGCTCGTGGGCAACGCGCAGCTGCGCCCCGAGTACACCTCGCAGTTCGACCTCGGTGTCGACTACAAGGACCGCCACCTTCACCTCGCCCTCGACGCCTACTACAACCGCATCGAGGACAAGATTGTGGCTATACCGATGAAATGCCAGTTTCGCTGGTCGATGGTCAACTTCGGCTTGGTGAAGTCGTTAGGTCTCTCCGCTACGGCGGGCTACGACCGCACATGGGGCAAGTTCTCAGCCTCTGCCTCTGCCAACTACACCTGCCAGCGCGACCGCGACTACTCCGCGCCCGACGACCCCGAGTATCGCAACACCATACCCTACTCGCCGCTGCACAGCGCCTCACTCATCGTCGACCTCGTCTACGACGGATGGAGCCTCTGCACCTCGTGGCTCTACACGGGCGAACGCTTTGCGCTCATCTCCAACAACCGCGACGACCTGCTGGGCGCATGGCAGACCGTAGACCTTAAGCTGAACAAGCGCTTCCGCATACGACGCCACTCGCTGCAAGCCACCGTGGAGTGCAACAACCTCGGCGACTCGCGCCACGAGGTGGTGAAGCGCTACCCTATGCCCGGACGCAACTGGAAGGCTACCGTGCAATGGCAGTTCTAAAAAAGTATGGCACACATTTTGCCAAGACGATATTTGCCGTTTCTGACCGCTCATATCTCGCGAAAAATCAAAAACAAAATCTGTTGCTCGTTTTTTGCGAGTTTTGAGTGTGCAGCCGTAAGTATTTCTGTTACAGACCGTTGCAGCGTTTTATCAGAAAGTGTGCAGTTTTTTGCTAAGAAAAACCCTGCATTTCGTGAGACTTTACCATGTAATAGCTATGCTTTTACAAGGTAATAGCTATGCTTTTACACGGTAAAGTCTCACGATAAGTTTGCAAAAACCGTCGTTTTACATCGAAAAGTGTCGGTTTTTATGGTTTTCGAGCCTGCCGCAAGTTGAAAAACGCTCGATTTCGGGTTTCAGATTCTCCAGAATGAAGATTTTCGGTGAAGTTTCCGAGTACGATATTTGCATGGTCTGCAACTGCGGTTTACAACTAAATATTGTATCTTTGCAAAATCAAAAAACGATTTATGAACATCTGCTCCATATATAAATCATTCCTCTGCGCTCTCTTCTCCGCTCTCCTCGCAGCCTGCTCGCTCGAACCAGCCGACGACACGTCCACGAAGGGTGAGCCTACAGCCAACGACGACCGCCTGCTCATTCTCTGCGAGGGTCTGTGGGGCATGAACAACGCCTCCATCTCGCTGCTCGACCACGGCGTGCTCACCAATCATTGGTTTCAACAGCAGAACCCCGGCGAGCGACTCGGCGACACGGCGAACGACATCCTGCAGGTGAACGACACGCTGATAGCCATCTCCGTAAACTGGTCGAACATCGTGCAGTACATACGCCCCGACGGCACCGCCATTGCCGCCACGGAGAACATACCCAACAACCGCCGTCTGGCTACCGACGGGCGCGGCTACCTCTACGTAACGTCGTACGCCGACCACGGCTATGTGGCGAAGATAGACCTCCGCACGAAGCTCGTCGTCGACACCTGCCACGTGGGCTACGAGCCGGAGGGCATAGCCTACTACGACGGGCGGCTCTACGTAGCCAACACGGGCGGCTACAGCACGCAGACGCAAGACCACGGCTACGAGCAGACCGTCTCGGTGGTCGATACGCAGACCATGCGCGAGCTGCGGCGCATCGACACGGGCTGCAAGAATCTGTACGGAGCGGTGGCAAAATGGCGCGAGTGGCTGTGCATCAATGCTGCGGGCGATATGTACAACACGCCGCCGCACACCGTGGTGCTGAATATGGCGTCGGAGGAGTTCCGCGTCTACGACTTCCCGTCGACGTACTGCTGCGCATCGCAGGGCAGGTTCTACTGTCTCGGCTCTGCCTACTCGCATCTCACGGACGAGTACGCCTACTCTACGCACACCATCGCCCTGCCGTCACTCGCAGCCTCTGAGGGTCTCGCCGACTACGCCGACGCCGACTCCGTGATAGCCTCAATGCAGTCGCCATACGCGATCTACATCTCGCCCTTCTCCGCCCACATGTACGTCTCCGACGCCCGCGCCTACGCCACCAACGGCTACGTCTACGAGTTCAGCCCCACTGGCACACTGCTCAACCGCTACCTGCTGCGCGGCGTCAACCCCAGCCGCTTCGTGGCGCAGTAGGGGGTGCACTTGTCTCCGCTCGGCTTTGCCGCTTGCCAGAGCAAGAAGTGCACCAACAGAGCAGAAGGCACCAACAGAGCAATGACCCACGCAACCGAAATAATCCTCCCACAGATTGCACAGATTTTCACAGATCCACTGGGGGCGTAGGAGGTTCCACGGAACACGCAGAACACACAGAACTCCAAACACACACCATCTGTGAGAATCAGTGAAATCTGTGGGAGAACATCCTCTGCCAGTCTGTTCTGTGAATTCCGAGTTCTGTGGGAGAACATCCTCTGCCAGTCTGTTCTGTGAATTCCGTGAAATCTGTGGGAGAACAAATATTTCCACGGAACACGCAGAACACACAGAACAACTTACTTGGTTGGTGCACTTGAGACAAGTGCACCCCCTGAAAAAGCACAACAAAAAAACAAGATTATGAAAACAACAATGATACTCCTCGCTCTGCCCATGCTGGCAGCGGCACAGACAACACAACACGTGAAAGTGCTCGAATACTGCCCCGCACCGGGTCAGTTCGTGGGCATGCTGCCCGCCATCGACGCCACGATGAGCAACGCCGAACGCCTTCAGGCATGCGAAGCGCAATTCGCCGACAACCTCCCCATCACGCTCGGATCCTTCGGCGGTTACATCACCTTCGGCTTCACAGAGCCGATAGCCAACAAGCGCGGCTCCGACCTGCGCATCCTCGGCAACGCCTACTACGCCGCCGCCGACCCCATATACGGCGCAGCCACCATCGGCGGGTCGATAGAGCCGGGCATTGTGTACGCCGGCGTGGGCACATCGCCCGAGACAGCCGAGTGGTACGAGCTGGCTGGCTCCGAATACTACACCACGGCTACGCCGAACGTCACTGTCACCTACCAGCGCCCCGACGCCGAGCAAGGCGAGCACACGCAGCCCTACTCCGTGTACGACCGCTACATACGGTTCCGCGCCGAGTGGACCGACCGCAACGGCGCTGAGCGCGACACCGTGGGCTACATGATGAAGAACGTGTTCCACAACCAGTCGTACTATCCCACGTGGGCTGACGCTGACGAGCTGACGTTCCGCGGATCGCGACTGCCCGATAACACCATCAACCGCGGAGGCGACGGCACCGACGCCGACAATCCGCAGAACTGGATAAGCTATCGCTACGCTGCCGACTCGTACGGCTACGTCGACGCCGCACCTACCGACGACCCGACGTACAACACGTTCGACCTCGACTGGGCTGTAGACCGCAACGGCAAGCCCGTGAAGCTCGCTCACGCTGACTTCATACGTGTGCAGACCGGCGTGCTGCAGATGTGCGGATGGATAGGCGAACAGTCTACGGAGGTGTGCTCCGTAGAGAACCTCCACCTGCGCGAGGGCTATGACGACAACCCCGTAGTCATCACGCCGCGACCGCAACCTACAGCCCTCAACCCCACTACCGCCGACCCCAACCGCCGAGAGGTGGCGCGCTACACCTTGGACGGACAGCGCATCACTACGCCGCAGAAGGGCATGAACATCGTGCGCTACTCTGACGGAACGGTGAAGAAGGTAGTGCTTCCTTAAAAAGAATGTCAATTTATAAGTATAATGCTGTCAAAATCGTTATTTTGACAGCATTATACGTTTTAATAATAATTTTTGTCTGCAAAATATCGTTTTCTTAATTTAAATTCAATACCTTTGCCTACGTAATGTTACCTATCTACATGTCCGAACATTAACCTACATGTAGACGTTTTATGATTTTTAATCCTAAACATAAATATATGGAGAGAACTTTACTTTATGCCTGCGCAGCAGTAGTTTGTGCTGTCACGGCTCCTACCATGAACACACAAGCCCAGCAAGCTGTGCCCTACACAGTAGACTTCAGTCAGAGTCAGGAAGGCTGGACAAGTATCAACCAGCTCACCACCGGCGGAAAGACCTGGGAGGCAAAGACCAAAGCACACGGCTTCTACGACGGAGGCAAGTATTACGACTGCGTCGGACTGAGCAGTACGTTCACGCCTAACACCAACGCCTGGTACGTATCGCCTTCGCTACAGCTCGAAGCGGGCAAGACCTACGAGGTGACTACCTTTGCGGCGTGCAACAGCGATATTACGCTGACGCTGAACATCGGCACATCTGCCGACGATGTTACGACTTACACTTCCCTGAGCGAACTCGCGCCTATTCCTACCACATACGACCCGAGTGCTGCCATCACCACTGAGGTGAAGGTGGACGCAAGCGGCGACTACCACTTCGCCCTTAACGCTACTACTACGGAAAACTACGCTCCATACGACTGCAACCTTTTCACTTTCTCTGTTACAGAAAAGGGCGCGTCTGAACCCGACAAACCTCTTGTTATAAATTCTTTCCCGTACGTTGTCGACCTCACGGCTTCTTGCGACGGATGGACAGCGTGCAACTATAACGACGACGGCGACACATGGCAGTTCTTCTCTGAAGCGGGTGTGGGCATGGCGTCAACACAGTCGGACGCCGACGACGCTTACGTATCGCCTGCCGTGCAGCTCACTAAGGGCTGCAAGTATAAGGTGGCTACAAACGTGCAGCTCTTCGGCAATCCGTCTGACAACTACCACATGACGCTCACCGTGGGCAAGGGCGAAAGCCTGGAGAAGGAGAACTTCTCACCCGTGCAGATTCTCGAGCTCAAACAGCATGGCTACAACGTGAACGAGGCTACTTTCGAGCCTGCGGAGAGCGGCGTCTACCGCTTCGCGTTCCACAACACTACAACCGCAGAGGTGACCAACAGCGCCGTAATCATCACAGCGTTCGGCATCGACGAGACGAAGAACGAGGTGGTGGAGACCGGCACAACCGTGTTCAGCGACGACTTCAGCGCGGCTGACGCTATGGACAAATGGACTGCTGCTGACGCTAACGCCGACGGAGTGACGTGGGGCGTGAGCGAAGGCATCGGCGGAATCACCTACGACAGTGGCAAGCCGGCTGCAAAGAGTCCGGCTGACGACTGGTTGTTCTCGCCGGCTGTGGGCTTGGTTGAGGGTCAGAACTACTTCCTCACCTACACCGTGAAACGCCAGGGCGCCTTCGACGACGACAATCTCACAGTGGCTATGGGCGAGGCTGCAAAGGCTACAGCGATGGCTACCGTGCTGGGCGAGCAGACCGTGAGCGCCAATGCCGAGAACGTATCGACTACCATGCGCATCGTGGCTGAAAAGAGCGGCGACGCCTTCTTCGGATTCCATATCACTACGCCGTCTGCAGACAACGGACAGTTATCGCTCGTGAACATCGAAGTGAAGGCTGCCGACAAGGCTAAGCCGTGCGCCGTAGAGAACTTCGAGGCTAAGCCGTCGTTCCAGAACAAGAACGTGACATTCTCTTGGACCAACCCCGTGCTCGACACCGAGGGCGTGGCTCTCAACAAGCCTTTCAGCGTGCGCCTCTACGACGGCGACAATCTCGTGGCTTCGGTAGACAACCAGAAGGCTGGCGAGAAGGGCAGCTATGTATATACTCCTTCGCAGTTCGGCGGTCACGTTACATACAAGGCTGAGGCATATATGGACGGAAACGCTTCGGAAGCGGTGTCTACAACCGTCAATCTCGACGACTTGCAGGGCGATGAAACGCTCGTAAAGAAGTTCGACGTAGACCGTCAGAAGGCTGCCGATTGGGTTATCGAGGGCGACTGCCAGGCATGGAAGTACGACTACTCTGATATCTTCATCTACGACTACCGCAAGGGCACCAAGGTGGCTGACGAATGGCTCATCTCGCCGGCTGTAGAGCTTAAGGCTAACGAGCGCTACGTGCTGAAGTACGAGCTGAAGACCAGCATGACTTACGGCAACAACCTCTTCGTAACCATCGGCAACGGACAGACCAAGACCGCTCAGACCAAGACCGTGGCAGAATACTACGGACTGGAGCAGAACGGATTCGCAGAGTATCAGACCGACCAGTTCACTCTCAGCGAGGACGGCAACTACAACATCGGCTTCCACGTAACCAACTCCAACTACTACGTGAGCATGCACAACCTCCGCATCTACCACGTGAGCGCTACTACCGGCTTGGAGCAGGTAGAGAACGGCGCTGCTGCTGGCTTCAGCCGCGTCAGCGTTTACGACGCTTCAGGTCGTCTGGTTTGCAACAAGGCTGCCGCTTCTGTTGCAGAGGCTGTAGAGGGTCTTGCTGGCGGCATGTACGTCGTTAAGACCTTAGGCGCAGACGGCAAGACTTCTACCCTGAAGGTGCTGAAATAGTAGGTAAGCGTATACGTTTCATCATATCAAACCACACACATACACTATTGAGTATATGAAAGGACACTTCAACTTCATGGCGGGCGCAAAGAAAGCGCTCGCCGTTGTGATAGCATTAGGCATGTCTACAACAGCTTATGCGGACGACTACTTCAAGCGCATCAGCATGGAGGGCGTCGAACTCGTAAGTTCGGTAACATGGGGAAAGGTAGACATCAACACATACATGACTCCGGGCCTCTATGAGTTCGGATACGACAACCGTTTCGTGCCCGACAAGACGGCTCCGCTGCTCAGCATCGACGCCTTGGGCGGCTGCGTCTATCACGACGGAAAGATATACGCCAACGAGTTCAGCAGCAGAAGCCAGTACGAGAAACCCATGTGGCGCATCTATGACGCTAAGACATACAAGCTGCTCTCTGAACATACGCTGAAGGACAACTGCGAATGCACAACCACTTCGCTCGCATACGACCCCACAGCCGACTGCATCTATGGCTTCGACGAGACTTATACCGAGACCTACGTGGTGCGCGTCGACCCCGAAACGGGCGAGATGACACGACTCGGCGATATGCAGGACCGCAACTACAAGTTCTTTGCTATGGCGTGCAGTCCGAAGGGCGAGCTCTTCTGCACTTATCTCAACAAGCAGACCAACGATGTCTATCTGGGTCGCATACGAAAGAGCGACGGTAAGGTGGCAATGATTCGCGGCATCAACGCTACGAACCTGCTGCCCGGCGACTCGTTCATCAACTCTACGTACGACCAGGCGATGTTCTTCAACAATTCGACGGGCAAGCTCTACTGGATGTTCCAAAGCTCGAGCATGTATCTCTACAAGTCGTACGTGGCTATGTTCGAGGTGAACACCACAACAGCCGAAGCCAGTCTCGTAGCTTACATCGAAGACGAGCTGCAGGGTCCGGGCGCTTTCTTCATTGAGCCGGCAATGAAGGCGCCGGCAATCGTCGAAGACTTCGATTGGACTACCGACTCGCCGGGCGCTAACTCGGGCACTATAAGCATGACAATGCCGAAAACCGCTTACGACGGCACTCCGCTCACCGGAAAGCAGAAGCTGGTTATCCTGAAGGGCAGCATTCCGTTCGTTGAGGAGGAGCTCGAACCGGGAGAGAAGTTCAGCAAACGCATGGAGAATATGCGCACGGGCTGGCAGGATCTGAACATATACGTGAGCAACGCTGCGGGCGACGGCCCTACCGTCCTGCGCCCTATCTTCGCAGGCTACGACACGCCGAAGGCTCCGTCTAACGTGAAGCTCACTGCCGAGGGTCTGCACACCACACTCACTTGGGATGCGCCTACCATCGGCGTCGACGGACACGTCATCGACAAGGCGTCGCTAACGTATACCGTAGTGCGCTATCCGGGAGAAATCACCGTGTCTGAAAAGCAGAAGGAGTGCAGCTTCGAAGAAGACCACCCCGGCGATATGACTCGCTATGTATATAAGGTGACGGCGTGGGCTGGAAAGACCAAGGGCGAAACGGCTATGTCGAACAACATCGTGATAGGCACACCGCTCGACGTGCCTTACGACGGAACGTTCAAGACGGCTGCCGATATGTACAACTACTTCACAATTCTCGACGAGAACCAGGACAACTACACATGGGCTTACGACATCGACAACCGACTGGCTGTGTATTCGTACAGTCAGGAGAACAACGCCGACGACTGGCTCATCTCGCCTCCTATCAACTATAAGAAGGGCAAGTCGTACACGCTCAGCTTCAGCGCCTTCTCTTCTTCGAAGACATACAAGGAGTCGCTTGCCGTAACCTTCGGCGCTGACAAGACACCGGTGGCGCAAGAGGATGTATTGCTCAGCCTCAACGAGCTTCCTGCCGACACCGAAGAGGACGCTCCGCAGAGCTATTCGGTAGACTTCACCGTGCCTGAGGACGGAGTTTACTACTTCGCATTCTACGCTTGCTCGGAGAGATTCCGCGAGTATCTCAGAGTGAAGGATATCAAGGTAACGGAAAAGGGTGCAACTGCTGTGCACAGCCTTGCTTCTGACGGCGATGTAACGGTTAAGGGCGGCGACGGTGTGCTCGAAGTGCGCTTGGCAAATGCAGCCAACGTGAGAGTTTACAACCTCGCTGGACGCCTCATGGCCGACTATACCGGCACCGAACTGCACATGCCGCTGCCTAAGGGCGTCTACATGGTGGTTGCGGGCGAAAACCGCACGAAGGTGGTTGTGAAGTAACCGAACACAAACAAACACATACACGTATCATGCTAAAATACAGAAACATTTTATCATTAGCATTCTCAATAGCCGCCTTGCTGTCGCCAGTCAGCAAGGCGGCTGCAATGCCTGCATACCCTAAACCGATTAGCGTAATGCAGCCGAACGGCAAGTCGGTAACAATCTGCCTCAAAGGAGACGAGCACTTGCATTGGGCACAAACAACAGACGGCTACACGCTGCTGCGAAACACGGAGGGCTATTGGTCGTTCGCACGTCAGGACAAGAAGGGCAATCTCGTAGCTTCCGACCTGGTATACGACAACAGTTCGGCGCTTGCGCTGAAGCATGGCATAAAGAAAAACCTGCGCTTCTCTGCCGAACAGATGAAGAAAGCGCCTTCGAGACATAACAGTCGCAGCGAGATGCTTGTCGACGGCACTTTTCCTGCCACCGGAAAGCACAAACTTCTTCTGCTGCTCGTAAACTACAACGACACGAAGCCAACTTTCACCAGAGAAGACTTCTACAAGATGATGAACCAGAACGGATATAAAGGCATCGGAAGTTTCCGCGACTACTATCTGCAGCAGTCGTATGGCAAGCTCGACATCGATGTTACCGTCACCGACTGGATTAATCTGCCGAAGACTAAGGGCACATACGGACCAGACGGTGCGCCATACATGATATATGACGCTCTGAAACTCGTCACCGACACGCTCGATCTGAGAGACTTCGACAACGACGGCGACGGCATTCTCGACGGACTTGCCGTGATTCATCAGGGCACGGGTCAGGAGGCTTCTGCCGACGCCAACGACATCTGGTCGCACAGCGCCATCATCTACGGACAGACGTTCAACGGCGTATCCGTACGACGCTACACCATAGAGCCTGAATGTCTCGCCAAGAACATCAGTACGATAGGTGTTATATGCCATGAGTTCGGACATGCTCTCGGCGCGCCCGACTTCTACGATACCGACTACGCATCGTCCGGCGGAGAGTTCTGCGGAACGGGCGTTTGGGACCTGCTCGGAAGCGGCGCTTGGAGCGGCGAATATGGTTCGCGTCCTACGGGCATCAACGGATGGCAGAAGTATGTGTGGGGATGGACCAACCCCGTGACGCTCAACAACGACACCGTTGTGGCTGACATGCCTGCCGCAGACGTGCAGCCCGCAGCCTACCGCATGGAGACGGGCACGCCGGGCGAGTATTACTTCATGGAGAACCGCCAGAATACGGGCACCTTCGACGGCAGTCTGCCTGGACACGGACTCATTGTTTATCACGTCAGAGAGAATATCGTTAAGGACAAACTCATCGCAAACACTATCAATGCAACATATCCGCAGGGTCTTTACACGGTATGTTCAGACGCTGGAGTAGATCCTGACGAGAATGCGTCGTCTTACGGCGACGTTAACAGCGGTGCCTGCCCGTTCCCTGGCGAATACGGACACACGGCGTTCGGCGACAACACGCTGCCTTCAGCGAAATCATCCGACGGCAGATCGTCTTATCGCCAGCTCAGCAAAATCAACGAACGCGACGGAAAGATCGGGTTCAGCTTTACGCACCTCGCAGAGCCGGTGAAACCGCAGCAACTGCAAGCTGTAGCGAACAGCGGCAATGTGGTTCTGACCTGGAAGCTGGAAGGTGTGGACGCAGCGAGCGTAGATCACTTCAACATCTACAGAAACAACAAGAAGATTGCCGAGACAACCGCAATGACGTACACGGACAGCACGCCGCTTGGTGGTACGGAGATGACTTATCAGGTGGATGTAGCATATAAGGACTCGCGACTTTCGCACCCGGTTTCGGCTACTATAATGGTGCCGTCGAACAAAGTGGAGTCGGTGCAGGCGTCTGTTGACGGCAACACGGTGCAACTCTCTTGGAGCACGGAGGCTGCACTCTCGCGCGCCGACATATTCAGCGGCAACATCGTCACTACCGACTGCTACGGCGAGACCGTGGAGTTTGCCAACTGCTACACACCGCGCGACCTCAGCACTTATGTAGGTGCAAAGATTACGCGCATGGCGTTCTTCCCGTCGCAGGGTCCGTCGGAGCTCACGGCTTCGTTCAGAATATACGAGGGCGATGCCGACGGAAGCAACATGACGCTTGTTTCGGAAAGAAGCATTAAGGAGTTTGCCGCGGGACAGCGCCGCGACCTCAAGCTCACAACGCCCGTAACGATAAAGGCAGACAAGACTTACTGGACTGCTGTGAAGTGCGTAGGCACTCAGGGCGTGGTAAGCGTGGCGTGCGACAAGACCAGAGAGGCTACGCCGGCGCTCGGCAACCTGCTCATGCGCGACGGACGCTTCGTGGAGTCGGCTGACGCCGCAGGCAACTTCTATGTCGGAGCCACACTAAGCATGCCGGCTGCTGACAGCGGCGTAGACTACGCAGAGGCGCCCTCGTTCGAGTTCAACGCATCGACAGACCTCTTCTACCCTACTTGCTTCTTCGTGGAGTGCGACGGAAAGGCGGCGGCTTACACCACAAAGCACGAGAAGACTTTCACGGATGTAGCCAACGGAACGCACGTTTATAAGGTATCGAGCTACTATAACGGCGGCAATCTCTCTACCGGAATATCGAAACTCGTGACCGTAACCGGCGTTACCGGCATAGAAAGCACCGGCTGCAGCGAAGCAACCATTAGGGCTGAGCACGGAAACATCGTCGTAGAGGGCTATAGAGGCGCCGTACGCGTCTGCAACGCTACGGGAGCTACAGTTTACCGCTCTACCGCAAACGGCGCAACAGAGCGCATTTCTCTGCCCAACGGACTATACGTTGTGTCGCTTGATATGGCGGACGGCGTGCATAGCGTGAAGGTAATGGTGGAATAACACGCAAAAAAGAGCGGAATAATACACAAAGAACAGCGGAATAATACACAAAAAAGGCATGGCTCAATAAAAGCCATGCCTTTTTTGTGCGTTATTGTTCTCTCCACACCCTCCGCTTTAACCACATTTGTAGTATAGGATCGCTTATTGCCAGAGTTTTTGGAGCAACAGTTGTAATAATATCCTTTTCAGTAAGCGACTTCTTCAGTCGGGTGATGTTGGCAGCAGTTCCGAGTTGGTATTTCTTTAGAACAGCAGATTGCGTGAATCCCGTGTTAACGCCATTGGCAATGGCATGAAGGAAGTTCATTTGATATGAAGACATATCTTCTGTCTGTTGTATAAAGAGCGGCTCACAAGCATCAAGAAGTCGGTCTATAGCATTCTGTAGGTCGGTCTCAGTCGCTGTATCATCAGTATGAAGCCACACAAGCCATGCGAGCTGTTGCACATAAGAAGAGTAGCGGTCTGTGACACGGCATATCGACTGCGCCAGTTGCTCTGGGATATGCTTGCCAGTAACCTCAAAACGCTGGCATATAAACTCTGTCCAATCGGCCTCGCTTATCTTGCCCAGATAGAACAAGTCGCCAAAGCGATAGAAAGGATAACTGCTGTTTTGGAACATTCGCTCCATCATGTGTTTCTTGCTGCCATACAAGCAATAGCTTACATGCGACTGCAACTGCCATACGCCACGCAACTTTTTCTGGAATGTCAGCGAATCGGGGTATTCTCCTATTTGCTGGAACTCGTCTATGCACACCACTATTCTATAACCCTTCTCCTGTGCTATCAGCTCCGGCAGACGCAACACCTCCTCGGTTGTGTTGTTGCTGGCATTGTACTCAAGCGATACAGAGAAATCATTGTAAGGATCCATGCCGAAACTAATCTTAGGAACAAAACGGCTAAGAAACACCTTGGCGTTCTCCATCCATTCCTCCCATTTGGAGGAAGTAGCACGTACAACAGCTGTGGCAAACGCATTTATGAAGTCGGCTTCCGAACGTGTACCAAAAGCATCTATACGCGCAATACGAATATCATCGCTACCAACAAGCGAGCACACGCGGTCGACAAGCGAAGTCTTACCCATACGACGCGGAGAAATAAGTATGGTGTTCACTCCGTAAGTGAAATTGGCTTTAAGACGGTCGGTCTCTATACGGCGATCGGTGAAAGTGTCGCCTTCTACACGTACGCCAAAGACAAAGGGAGATTCGAATTTATTTGCCATAAAAAAAATTGCATTAACGGTTAGATAATGCAAATTTACACAATTTATTCGTTTTAAACAAGGTTGTTTAAAACAACCTTGTTTAAAACTGTATTTAATCATTGCTTTGCTGTATATTGTCAGCAATGATACGGGTGATAGTCAGAGTTTTATTTCTTCACGAACTTTCTTGCTCCGAGGTCGGTCTTCACGATGTAGAGGCCGGCAGGAACGTTGCTCAGACTGAGCGCTGTGCTTTCAGCAGAAGCCTTCGCTGTGGCTACGGTCTTGCCTGCGACATCGCTTACGAGAACAGTCTCGCCGGCGTTCGCCGTCCAATCAGATTGCGTTCGCCGTCCAATCGGATTGCGTCCGCCGTCCGATCGGGTTGCGTTCGCCGTCCGATCAGATTGCGTCCGCCGTCCGATCAGATTGCGTCCGCCGTCCGATTGTATAATCATAGAATGTACACACTCAGCACCAAGTCGGATAGTAATACGTATTGTTGCTTGCTGCGGAGGCCGGAGACCTCCGCTACGGCTATGGCACATATAGATACAAATATTGCTGTCCGCTTTTACCGAACAGTAAGGTTCATCCAACATTTGAAGTGAAAATAATTTGTCTTTTATTGCAAAAACAAAGATAACCAAAAGGGCTGACACCTCGTGAGAAGTGTCATCCCTAATTTATGTTGCTTGCAAAAGTTTCACCAGACAGCAATAATATGCGCATTTACTATCTGCGGATAACAACCTTTTTATTATTGATGATGTATGAACCAGAGTGGAGGGCTGGCATTCTCTTCAGATTTCTACCAATGAGTTTGCCATCAATAGAGTATATTGTATAACTGTCACTCTTAAGCTCGGTTATGTCCTCGATACCAGATGTGTTACCTACATATACTTTATCAGACGCATTTGACTCTCCAAGATTATATACTACGGATACCTGGTAGCCACGACGCTCTTCGCCAATGTTCTTGTCGGTAAAGTTTGCCGATTTAACAGTTTCCCCGTTTATCTTCTTGCCATTGCAGAACACATTAAATCCATCGACAGACAGAGCATAGAGCACAGATACATAACTGATATCATCTACCATAATACCATCTTTGAGTATTCCAGTATAGTGGATGGCAAAGTATTTTGCATCTGCAGGCATTGTGACCTTGACCTGCTGCCATTCGCTTGGAGCCTCGTCGGCTTTGAGCACATTGAAGGCTGACGGATCCTGCGTTGTTGTAGAGTACATGATTTCGTATGTCTCTCCCGAGATGTTCTTGTCTACCTTCTTCAGATAGAACGACACTTCGGTGCCTCCCTTTATTGCCGGAGAGATAAGATAGTCGTCGTTGTACGGCTGTGCGCCATCCATACTAATGTTTGCATACCATGCTATGAGGCACTTGTCCCCGCTGTAGGGCATGAGGTTAGAGGCCGACTCCTCGTCAAGATCGAGTTCTTTCGGACACCATACCTGGAATGCCTTGTTATCGTTTTGATAGTCGAAGTACGGGAGGTAGCTGAGTTTGCCGCTGCCGAGCTTATCGCCGTCATAAGTAATCCATTCGCCGAAGTCAGATATTGCAAACGAATCGTAGTCTTCCATTCCGTCTACCGTTGCCTCATCGGTTTCAGGCAAGACTGGAGCCGTCCATGTGAGGTTCGCATCGTTACCCTCCTTCTTCGCTTTCAAATTGGTTACACAAGGAAAGCTTGAAGCCTTCACGTCAGTGTATATATAAGCAGAAGAGTTATTGTCGACATCCTCATCCTTATCATATACCACCTCAGTCATGAACTCTACAGACTTTCCTGCTGTTGGTGCATTAACGTTGGCATGAAGTTCCAATGTCTTGGTCTCGCCTGGTTTTATCTCATCGCCATCAATGGTGCTGACAACCTCGCTGTTCTGCTTCAGCACTATGGTGTAGTCCTTTGCACTCTTGGTTCCTCTGTTCGAGTACGTCACAGAGAAAGCGCAGTCGTCGTTGATGTTTGCATTCTCCGGTCCAGAGAAAGCTGTCACAGCCAGGTCATTGTCCTTCTGTTCGTCAAAGTGAATATTGTCCACATAATAGCACATCCAATCGTTGTTGGTGTATCCTCTTAAGGCCACCAGGATGTATTTGCAGTTCTTGTATTTTTCGAGTGATACGCGGTGTTCTACCCATCCGTATTTATCGTTTGCAGCCGTGAATGTGTCTATAGGCTCTTCGAAGTCGCCACCGTCCGGCGCTACCTCAATCATAAGCTTTGTCTGCTTGTTGTCAGATGCGACAGAGTTCGCTTCCCAATGGAACATGTAGAAGCTGAAAGTAGGCTTTGTAGTGCCTTCCATAGACACAGCCGGAGTGATGAGTCGGCTGTCAACACAACTTTCTCCCCACTTGTTTGTAAACTTTACGAATCCGCGGTCGTTGTCCTGCGGCGAGCCGCCACCGTCGTCAGATCGCATGGTTTCCCATCCGAGAGAGCCCTGCACGTTCTTGTACGACCAAGGATTAAGGTTGAGACGGCCGTTCGAGAACGATTCGTCAACGGGGAACGTGTATGGCTTGCCGACACCAATGAACTGTGTGGCGCCCTTGCTTCTACCGGCCTTGTTGTCGGCTGTCACAGCATAATAGTACACTTTCTGCATATCCTTCACCTCCTCCTCTATGCTTGTGTCGGTGTAGGTGAGGTCCTTGATGTTGGTGGCAATAGGCGTGAAGTCATTCTTGCTTAAACTGCGCCATATAGTGTATGAGATATCGTTAATATTGAAGTATCCGCCGTTTTCGCCCTTTTCAGGAGCTTCCCATGTGAGCTTCACGTGCATGTTTCCGTCAACAGTTTTGATCTTGAGATTTTTCACTGGTTCAGAAATGTCAAATCCTGCCCATACTGACTTGCTCACGTCAATACCCATCTTGCCATTGTATTCTGCTACAACCTTGTAGGTATTATTGCCGTTCACTGCTTTTACGTCCTTAAATGATATAGGCTGTCCTGCATCGAGGGTGAGTTTCTTTATCTCGGTGTCTTCGGTCACGGTGTTCTCCTCATCGCCATCCTCGCTCTCCAGCGTTTTCACTGTGTATATGTGAATGTTCATGCTGCCGCTGATAGCCTTTCCGTTGAGCAACTTTTCAGGAGCCTTGAAATGCAGATTGACAGCGTTGGCGCCGTTCTGGTCTGCCGCTACGACAAATTCGCTTACAGCCTCCGGCACGTCCGACTCTATGCCCTGCTCTATATTAACGTTGAAAAGATTGAGGTAAGAGCTGCTTGCATCGCTGTAGTTGAGGAAACCGATATAGTAGTTGCCGTCCTCTTCCACTGTGAATGTGGTATCGTGTGTTGTCTGCCATGTGTCGTAGACCCCGTTGAGATCGATTATTTCGGTCTGCCCATCGGGTGTTGCTGTCTTGCCAACAGTCACCTTGAGGTTCGAGGCCGCGCCCATATTGACGTCAAACTTGAGCTTGTACATGTGCTTTCCGTCGAGGTGTATTGCCGGTGTGAAGAGCCAGTCGTTTCCCTTGTTCTTGCCGTTCGAACAATACTGCATGAGTTTCTCGTCTTCTTTCCAGAACCATGTGGCCTGGTTGTTCTCTCCGTCGTTGTCCACATCTACAATAGTGTAGAGCTGCTTGCACATATCTCCATCACTAAAATTCTCCGAGTAAGGCAGTTCGCACGCGCCTATAGAAAGCACGTCGTTCGATGTGGCGCTTCCGCCTTCAGTGCCGTTGCTGTATGCAGTCACTGTATAGCTGTATTTTCCGGTAGTGTTCGGCAGAGTTTCCTTGAAGGTCGTATTCTTAATATTCTTGGCAACGACAGTAGAAGAAGAATCGCCCATGAGTCTCGTCACATTGTAGGTTACTTCGTCAGGATTGATATATCCGTCGTTTAAACCCACCGTAGGTGCATCCCAAGTAAGGGTTGCCACCTTGTTGTTGAGTGTAAGATTCACGTTTGACGGTGATGTTGCTACGTCCTTACCGATGAACACGGTAGTTGTGACCTTGCTGCTCTGTCCTGCTTCATTAGATGCGTTCGCGAAGAGCGAGTAGAGCTTGTTGGCGTCGAAAGACACGTTTTCTTTCTTCACTGTAGCACCTGGAGCCACGGTCTGTTCCGTCAGTATCTCGTCGCCTGAGCAAATCTTCACCTTCACCTGCCCGTTGATGGCAGTGCCATCGGCAGCCTTTGTTGGAGCCTTGCATTGGATAATGCCAACGGTGCCACCGTTTACATTGGGCTTGAATGACAGTTCTGTTACGGGCATCGGAGCCTTATCTGCAATTTCAGCCTTCTTCACGTACAGTCCGATAAACTCTTCGTGATTCGGCATGTCGCAGATCTTGTATGCCGTGGCAGTTGTAGTGTTCACCTGAAAGAGTGCAGAACTGTCATCGTTCATAAAGCCCCAATAGAGCAGTCCTGAATTCGGGTCAAATGTCATCGACTGCGAGAACTTCGGTCTCTGCTTCGTGTCGCCGATGAGTGTTGAAGCGCCGGTGGTCTTGTCTATCTTGTAGAGCATACCGAAGTCGGAGATGCCGTATAGAACACCGTTCGGAGAAGCAGCCAGTGTAAGGTACGAACGCTCCAGGTCTGCAACCTTCTTGAAGTTGCCGTCCTCTTCATTCATTGTACTAAGGATATACGGACCACCGTAGTTCTCGCTTGTCACGGCATATATCTTCTTTGTCTGCTCGTCGTAGGTTACAGCCGACGAATTTACATAGTTCTCCCACTCAGTGGAAGGCTCCAGAACCTTTTCCACTTCCCATGTCTCCGGATTATATATGCTGCATGCCGCATACATCACCCATCCCCATGCTTCTTCCATGTAGAAGGTGTAGTATTTGCCGTTTGCATATACAGCTGCCTTCGACTTAAATCCAGCATCTGTCTTCACTGGACTGACGGTTGTGGATGGCATTGCCTGGAAGCTATAGATACCATACTGACTTTCTGCGGTCATTGTCTCTGAGAATACAAGATTGCCGTAGAGATTGCTGTTGTCACCAACCGATTTGATGAAAGCAGGTCGGTTGTCGTTGGCGACTTTGAATTTTCTTTCTCCGTAGAATGGAGAGTCTGACATGGTTTTTACCGTTGTGATTTGCTTTGCATTAGCCCTACCTTCATTCGGCTTCGGATATTTACCCAATTGCCCTTGACCGAATGCTGTAGTACACAACAAAAGGAATGCAGAAACAAGACTTTTTCTCATACGCTATCATTTTAATTAATAGATTATATTGGTACACAAGAGTAAAAGAATCACAAATATTTCCAATAAAAGAAATAGATATTTTCAATAAATCTCCTAAAAAAAAAAGAACAGACTACAATGTCTGAATGCTAAAGACTTATGATAGGTTTTAAGAAGAATCCTTAGCGGGGGCATGCACCCCTGCTAAGGATAAAAGATGGGTTTTTATTTCTTCACGAACTTTCTTGCTCCGAGGTCGGTCTTCACGATGTAGAGGCCGGCAGGAACGTTGCTCAGACTGAGCGCTGTGCTTTCAGCAGAAGCCTTCGCTGTGGCTACGGTCTTGCCTGCGACATCGCTTACGAGAACAGTCTCGCCGGCGTGTGTGCCGCTAACGGTGAGAAGATCGCCGTCGAGACGAGCGTCGAAGGCTACGGAGCCGTCAGAGGTGAGAGCTACGGATGTCTCAGAACCCTTCACGTTTGCCCATGCCACGAGGTTGAGACCTACACCCTTGTACTCGGCGTCTAGAGCGTCAACCGGACAGTAAGAACCGTCGGGAACGAAGGTAGATGTCTCTGGAACGGCTGTAGGCTGAACGTAGAGCGTTGTAACCTTGCTGCGGTGAGTGAATCCACCGAAACCAACTTCTGTGCGTGAGAGGTTAGCATCAGGCTCGTCGAACCAGAGTCCGTCAGAGAATTCGAAGGCAACGTAGAACGGTCCGTCGGCAACGATAGGCTTGTCGAACTGTATGCCGCGCATCTCAGCCTCAGAGAGTCCGAGTGTGCCGAAGAGTCCCTTCATTGTAGAGGTGTAACGTCCGAACTCCTTCGAAGTGTCGGGCTTGCCGTCTTTCTCGCCGTAGAGCACGATGCTAACGGGCTCGTTAGCCTGCTCGTTGTAGCAGCGGCTTGCCAGGTTGTAGTAGCAGAGATAGAGCGTGACGCTCGTCACGGCGTACTCGTTTCCTGCCGGAAGGTCGAAGCGCTCGGCGAAGTGCTTGTAGTAATGGTTAGCGCCCGTCACCCAGTCGCACGATGCTGTAGCGAACGAGGGCACCTTGCTGCGTGTCCAAAGCTGGTCTTCGTTGGGGTTAGAAACGCCTATCGGTAGCTGTGCTTTCTCGCCTCTTACAAGCTCTACGCTCACCTTCTCGGATGTAGAGCTTTCGCCGCGCTCGTTGGTTACGGTGAGCTTCACGTTGTAGTCGCCGTCCTGCGGGAACATGAATGTCGGGTTAGGCTCGGTAGAAGTCTCGGGCTGCGCGCCTGGCACCTCCCAAAGATAAGTGTCGGCGTCGGTGCTCTGGTTCACCATCTGCACCTTAGAGCCTTCGAAGGTGATGAGCTTGCTATTCATAAGGTCGAAATAACCGTTGAACGAGAACACGGCTCTCGGCTTAGCCTTAGCCTCGGGCGATGTAACGGTGAAGAGGTCGATGCACGCCTCGCCTGCGTATGTGTCCTCGCCGCCGAGTGCGAACGAGAAGCAGTAGTCGCCGTCTTCCTCAGGCGTGTACTTCACGGTGTGCTTTGTCCAAGCCTCGTTGGTGTAGCGCGGGAGCGTGAGCAGCGGTGTATGGAACTCGGAGTCCTGCTCGTCGCCTACGGTGAAGCTGAAGTCGCTGGCGTGTCCGTAGTCGAGGTTGCCCGGCATGTAGAGGTAGAACGACGCTGTGTATTCTACGCCTGCCTGCATGTGGAAGTAAGGCGTATAGATGCGGTCGTCGCGCTGTACGCGGCTCTCGGGTGCTATGAGATAGTAGGAGCCGTCGGCAGCCTTGAGGTCATCGGTGTTGGCTGTGATGAACGTAGAGGTGCCCGTTGCGAGCCATCCCTTCGGCACGTATGTGGTGCCGTCGTAGTCCTTGTTCTCGTTGTCGAACGACTGCGAGTAGGGCAGTTCGCAAACCACCTTGTCGGGGTCGCCTGGGTCAACGGTGCTGCCGCCCGGCTCGTCGCCCGTAACCTCAAAGTCATCGAGTGCTACGTAGCCCGAGTTGTAGAGCTGACTGGTTATGTTTATCGCGAAAGCATATTCGCCGTCGGCTTCTGGGGTGAAGGTGTATGTCTGCTGTGTCCACTCGCTGAGAACGGTCTTGCCGGTCTCGCCTACGAGCGTTGTTGCAGCCTCGCGGGTCTGGTCGGTGCCCACGTAGAGCGCCACGTTATTGTTGTAGGCAGCAGGAGCCACGCCGCCCGGCATGTGCAGCCAGTAGCTCACGGTGTATGCTACGCCTGCCTTCAGCGTCAGCTTGCGGGTGTATACCCAGCTGTCGCGTCCCATGCTCGATGATGCCATCGTGCCGAGCACGTACGAACCGGAGTGGTTGCCCGATCCGAGATACGATCCCTCGTAGCGCTTAACGGGAACGGCTGAGGCGTCGCCGAGCCATCCGTCGGGCAATGCGCCGCCTGCGCTGAACGTTGTCTCGTCGTCGAAGGTTTCAAGATAGGAGAACTCCTTTGCTTGTGTGGATGTTGCAAACAATCCGAAGAACAATGCAACTGCTACTTGTCGTGTAAATATTTCCATACGCAACTTACTTTTTGTTAATGATTTATTACTCTCTGCTTACAAAAGTAGTGGTATTATGGGATTTAAGATTAACAAACTGCGTTAATAAATATTAATCACACGGTTTTTAATAGATAACGATGCAAATAGTAGGAGGCTACGGCATTAGCTTTTTACTTTTTTACTTTTAAAACACGCAAATATCAGACAAGCAGGTGCGCTATTTCTTGCGAATAAGCGTCAGTCCGTCACGCATTGGCAGTATGAGCTGCTCCACGCGTTCGTCGGCAGCCACATAGTCGTTGAAGCGGCGTATGCCAAGCGTCTGCTGGTCGTGGTCGTAGGCTGGGTCGGTGACGTGTCCGTCCCAAAGCGTGTTGTCGGCGAGTATGAATCCGCCGGGTCGCAGCAGCGCGAGCACCATCTCGTATGTCTCCACATACGTGCGCTTGTCGCCGTCGACGAACGCCATGTCGAACGTCACGCCCAGCTCGGGTGCCTTCTCGTTGGCGTCGCCGATGATGAAGCTTATCTTGTCGGCGTAGGGCGAGCCTTCTATCCACGGGCGGGTGAAGTCTTCCATTTCGTCGTTTATCTCGAACGTGTAGAGATGCGCGCCTTCGGGCAGACCCTCGGCGAGGCAGAGAGCGCTGTAGCCCGAGAACGTACCCACTTCGAGCACGTTCTGCGGCTGCACCATCTCGACGAGCATCTTCAGCAGTCGGCCCTGCAGGTGTCCCGACGCCATGCGTCCGTGTATGGTGTGTATGTTTGTGGCACGATAGAGGCGATAGAGATAGTCGCCCTCGGTAGAGGTGTGTTCGCGTACGTATTTGTCGAGTTCTTCTGTCATTTTTTCGTTGTTGTCTGCTATGTTGTGTGTCAGAACTAAATATTTAACTGTAGCCTCCTACTCTTCCTTCATCGGGTCGCGCTCTGCGGTCCAGTCGAGCAGCGCTTCGAGAGCCAGTCGGTACGAGTTCATGCCGAAGCCACTTATCACGCCGAGGCACGCCGCCGCCATCATCGACTTGTGGCGGAACTCCTCGCGCTTATGCACGTTGCTGATGTGCACTTCGATGACCGGTGCGCTTATAGAGCGGATGCAGTCGAGTAGCGCCACTGAGGTGTGGGTGTATGCGCCGGCGTTGAGTATGATGCCGTCCGACTCGAAGCCTGCTTCCTGCAGCTTGTCGATGAGCACGCCCTCGATGTTGCTCTGATAGTAGTCGATATCCACGTCGGGATACTGACGGCAGAGCTGGTTGAGATACTGTTCGAAAGAGGTGTTGCCGTAGATGCTCGGCTCGCGTGTGCCAAGCATGTTGAGGTTCGGTCCGTTGATGATTGTTATTTTCATATAGGAGTTTTGAATTTTGAGTTTTGAGTTTTGAGTTGTTGCCTGCGGCAATTTTGAGTTTTGAATTTTGAGTTTTGAATTGTCGGCTGCGCCGATTAGGAATTATTCAATTATGAGTTTTGAATTCACAACTCACAATTCCTAACTCATAAATTCAAAATGCGCGAAGCGCACAATTCAAAATTCAAAACTCAACATTCAAAACTCATTACCATCCCGACGTTGCGCCGCCGCCTCCCGTCGAGCCGCCACCGAAGTTTCCACCGAAGTTTCCGCCGAAGCTGCCTCCGCCGTAGCCACCGCCGCGTCGTCCCATGCCGCCGAGCATTGCGCCGGTTATGAAGGCGGCGGCGTTGCCCGAGTCGTCGATGTTCTCGTCGCGTGTGAAGGTATGTCCGCAGTGGGGGCAGATGAATGTAGAGCGGCGCACGCGGCGTCCGTTAGTGAGTCGGAGCGTCTGGCGAGCCACGCACTTCACGCCCTTGTGGCGACACTTCGGGCAGCGCTGCTTCTCGCCGAGCAGTGCGATGAAGAAGATTGCCAAGCCCACCATCACCGCCACTGCGATAAGCGCCCCAAGCATGCCGTCGTCGTCAGCAGGTTCGGGCTTCATCGTGCCGTCGAGCACCTGCGCCGCAGCCCTCACGCCGTCAACCATGCCGCCGTCCCAGTCGCCCGCCTTGAAGCGCGGCACCATGCGCTGCATCTGTATGCGCTTCGACATGGCGTCGGTCATCGTGCCCTCCAAACCGTAGCCAACGGTGAAGCGCACCTTGCGCTGGTCGGCGACAAAGAGGATGAGCAGTCCGTTGTCGCTCTTCTTCTTGCCTATGCCCCACTGGCGGAACAGCTCGTGACCGAAGTTGAAGATGTCTGCCTCGCCAATACTGGGCAGCATCACCACAGCCGTCTCAATGCCCGTGCTGGCTTCGAGCCGTCCGAGCACGGCATTGATAGAGTCGCGTGCCGGGGCGGAGAGAATGTGCGACGGGTCGGAAACGTACTGACGCACGTCGCTCAGACGCACGTTGGGCACGTCCTGCAGCGTGTATTGCTTCGCCTCGCCCGCCGCAAACGTCAGCGTTGCGACGAGAGAGAGAATCAGTAGGCTTATGACTCGTGTTATTTTCATATTATTATTAACCCGTTTACATGTTGACTTGTCAACTCGTCAACTTAAAAAGATGTAATCTCCTTGTCAACTCGTCAACTATTAAAACCTAAAACTCCACCTTCGGAGCCTTCTCTGCACCAGCCTCAGCCTCGAAGTAGTTGCGCTTCTCGAAGCCGAACATCGAAGCGATGATGTTGCGTGGGAAGCGGCGGAGCGATGTGTTATACTCCTTTGCAGAGTCGTTGAAGTCCTTACGAGCCACGTTGATGCGGTTCTCCGTGCCTTCGAGCTGCGACTGCAGTTCGAGGAAGTTCTGGTTAGCCTTCAAGTCTGGATAGTTCTCGGTGATGGCGAGCAACTTGCCGAGCGCTGTCGTCACGTCGCCCTGCGCCTTCTGATAAGCCGCGAGCTGCTGCGGAGTGCAGTTAGACGGGTCTATCTTCACCTGCGTAGCCTGCGAACGTGCCGCCATAACCGCCTCAAGAGTCTGACTCTCGTGCTTAGCGTAGCCCTTCACGGTATTCACGAGGTTAGGGATAAGGTCGCTGCGACGCTGATACTGCGTCTCTACGTTAGCCCACTGGTTGCTTACGTTCTCGTCCATTCCTACAAGTCCGTTATACGATAATATGCCCCAAAGAGCTACTAACACTATCACCACAATGGTGATGATCAATCCTTTGTTCTTCTTCATAAATTATAATGTTGTTAATGGTGTGTGTGGTGTGGTGAGGTGGTGAGGTGGTGAGATGGTGAGATTTGTAATTCAACATTCAAAAACTCCCCACCAATTAATAATTAAAAATTAAAAATTAATAATTACTCAGATTTGTCCTGCTTCCACTTGTCTTACTATTCGCTCCGTGTATCGGTCTACGCCGTTCGGGTCGTACTTCTTCATGAGCGAAGCGCCGAAGAGCGCCGCGAACGCCTGGTAGAAGCCCGCACGTATCGGACCGAGGAACGCCTGCACAAGCTGATACGACGACGAGTCGCACTCGCGGTAGACCAGTTTGATAAGCAGTTTGCCCTGCGAGTAGGTGAGTTTCTTCATTCGTGGCGTGTACTCGGCTCTGATGCCTCGTTCCACGCGCTTCAGATGCTCGTCCTTCGCCTTCTTGTTGGGCAGCGTCTGCAGGAAGTCGTACGTCTCGATGATGATGTGGTTCACCTCCTTCGCTATCGGCAGCACCTTCTTCACGTTAGCCACAAGGCGGTTGTAAGCCTGGCGCTGCTTGTCGTTCTTGAAAACCAGTTGCGGGTAGACCGCGAGCGGATTCAGCTCTACATACTGTATGCTGTCGCCCTCGTACAGAGCCTTGCCCACCTTCACGAGCGGCACGAAGGCAGGCAGATCGGTGCCGTCGCCGCCGTCGGTCTCGCCGGAAACATCCAAACCTGCCTGCGCCATCAGCGCAAGATGGCAGAAGATGAATATAATAAGTAGTGATATCCTCTGTTTCATATACGACAAAAGTACATAGAAAAATCCAAATAAATAAAATTATGACTCACTTTTAAGCTATTTTTCAGTACCTTTGCATCTTATAGGCATATAAATTAATGTGTAAATTTTAATCTCTTATGATACACAACACAACTCTTTCGAGATTTTTCTACCTCTTATTGGTCTGCTTCGCTATGCTCACTCCGTCTGCTGCGCAGGCGCAAGACGTGGTTATAGAATGCGATTCTGCCGCTATTCTGCCGCCCGACACAGAGGCTGTGGCATCGGGTTGTGACGCCGACACTATGTTCAGCGTGGGCACAGCCCCCACAACGGCTGAGATAATGCCGCGCCGCGAGTATGTCACCATTACCGAATACAACGACCCTACCCACCGTGTGCGCCCTGCCGAATGGATTGTGCCCGGCGTGGCTGCCGTTGGCGGCGCCCTCTGCGTGAAGACAGCGTGGGGCAAGCAGTTTCGCAAGTGGTCGCAGGAGAAGCTCTCTGACGAGAAAAGCAAGAAGGTGAGCGTAGACGACTATCTGCGGTTTGCGCCCGCAGCGGCGGTCTACGCCTTGGATGTCTGCGGCGTGAAGGCGCAGCACAGCTTTCTCGACCGCACCATAATGCTCGGCATGTCGGCTGTTACGATGGTTGCCGTCACGAAGGCGGCGAAGCTGGCGTTCAAGGAGCATCGTCCCGACGGCACCGACGACGACGCCTTTCCGTCTGGTCACAGCGCCATCTCGTTCATGTGCGCCGAGTTTCTCTGGCAGGAGTATCGCGCTTCGAAGCCGTGGATAGGCTATACGGGCTATGCGCTCGCTGCCGGCGTGGCTTATCTGCGCATCCACAACAACCGCCACTGGGTGAACGACGTAGTGGCTGGTGCGGCTGTGGGCATGCTCTCCACGAAGTTCGCCTACTGGCTCTATCCGAAGCTCTTCAAGGAGCACAAGCGCGGCGTGAAGAAAGCCGTGGCTTTCGGCGCTCCGTTCTATAGCGGCAAAGAGGCGGGCGTGAACTTCGCGCTCATGTTCTAAAACTTTAATAATAACAATAAGATAAACAAATAAAAAACTCAGAACACATGGCTCAGAAAAAGAACGACGACGGACTTACGCCGATGATGCGACAGTTCTATACGTTTAAGAAAGAACACCCAGACGCATTGTTGCTGTTCCGCTGCGGCGACTTCTACGAGACATACGCCGACGACGCTGTAGAGGCGTCGAAGATACTCGGCATAACGCTGACGCGACGCTCCAACGGCAAGAACCAGAGCGCTGCGGCGTGCGAGATGGCAGGCTTTCCGTACCACGCTCTCGACACTTATCTGCCCAAGCTGATACGTGCCGGAAAGCGTGTGGCGATATGCGACCAGCTCGAAGACCCGAAGCTCACGAAGACACTCGTGAAGCGTGGCATAACCGAGCTGGTTACGCCGGGCGTAGCTATGGACGACACCGTGCTCAACTACAAGGAGAACAACTTCCTGGCGGCGGTGTGCATGGCTAAGACGGCGTGCGGCGTGGCGTTTCTCGACATCTCTACGGGCGAGTTCCTCACGGGTGAGGGCACGTTCGACTACGTGGAGAAACTTCTGAGCAGCATTCAGCCTAAAGAGGTGCTCTACGACCGACAGCTGAAGCGCGAGTTTGAGGAGCGCTTCGGCTCGAAGTGGTGCGTATTCGAGCTCGACGACTGGATGCTTACCGAGCAGAGTTCAAGACAGAAACTGCTCTCCCACTTCGGCACCACAACGCTGAAGGGCTTCGGCGTAGACCATCTGCACCTCGGCGTGACAGCGGCTGGAGCCATCCTGCAGTATCTTGAGATGACGCAGCACACGCAGATCGGCCATATCACGTCGCTCGCTCGCATCGACGCCGACCGCTATGTGCGCCTCGACAGCTTCACCATCCACTCGCTGGAGCTGCTGCAGTCGATGCAGGACGACGGCGTGTCGCTGCTCTCCGTCATCGACCGCACCTGCACGCCGATGGGCGGACGTCTGCTGCGCCGCTGGACGATATTCCCACTGCGCGACGTGGCTTCTATCAACAAGCGCCTCGACGTGGTGGACACGTTCTTCCGCAAGCCCGACTTCCGACAGACTGTAGACGAGCATCTGCACCGCATTGGCGACATAGAGCGCATCATATCGAAGGTGGCTGTGGGCAGAGTGTCGCCCAGAGAGGTGGTGCAACTGAAGTACGCGCTCGGCGCGCTGAAGCCTATAAAGGCGGCGTGCCTCACCAACGACAACGCCGAGATACATTCCATCGGCGACCAGATTAACCTCTGCGAGGCGCTGTACGAGCGCATCGACCGCGAACTGCAGCAGGATCCGCCGCAGCTTGTGGCTAAGGGCGGCGTGATAGCTGCGGGCTTCTCGCCTGAGCTTGACGAGCTGCGCTCCATCTCGCGCGGCGGACGCGACTATCTGCTGAAGATTCAGGAAGAGGAGGCGCAGAAGACCGGCATACAGTCGCTGAAGGTGGGCTACAACAACGTGTTCGGCTACTATCTTGAGGTGCGCAACACGTATAAGGACCAGGTGCCGCAGGAGTGGATACGCAAGCAGACGCTTGCCAACGCCGAGCGCTACATCACCGAGGAACTGAAGCAGTACGAGCAGAAGATTATGGGTGCCGACGAGCAGATTCTGGTGCTCGAGACCCGTCTCTTTACCGAGCTTGTCACCGATATGCAGGCGTACATACCGCAGATTCAGGCCGACGCCAACATCGTGGCGCGTCTCGACTGTCTGCTCTCGTTCGCAAAGACTGCCGAGGAGCACCGCTACGTGCGCCCGGTGGTTGAGGACGACAACGTGCTCGAGATACGCGCCGGACGCCACCCCGTCATCGAGACGCAGCTGCCGCTTGGCGAGGAGTACGTGCCCAACGACATCGAGCTCGACACCGAGCAGCAGCAGATAATGATAATCACCGGTCCGAACATGGCTGGTAAGTCGGCGCTGCTGCGCCAGACGGCGCTCATCACGCTCATGGCGCAGATGGGCTGCTTCGTGCCTGCCGACTCGGCTCATGTGGGTGTCGTCGACAAGATATTCACCCGCGTCGGAGCGTCTGACAACATATCGCTCGGCGAGTCGACCTTCATGGTCGAGATGACCGAAGCGTCTAATATCCTTAACAACGTGACGCCGCGTTCGCTCGTGCTCTTCGACGAGTTGGGCCGCGGCACGTCTACCTACGACGGCATCTCCATCGCCTGGGCTATCGTGGAGTATCTTCACCAGAACCCGAAGGCGCAGGCGCGCACGCTCTTCGCCACTCACTATCACGAACTGAACGAGATGGAGAAGAACTTCAAGCGCATAAAGAACTACAACGTGTCGGTGAAGGAGCTTGACGGCAAGGTTATCTTCCTGCGCAAGCTGATGCGTGGCGGATCGGAGCACTCGTTCGGTATTCATGTGGCTGAAATAGCGGGTATGCCGCGCTCGGTCGTGAAGCGTGCCGAGCACATACTGAAGCAGCTCGAAGCCGACAACGCCAGCGTAGGCGTGGAGTCTCACAAGATTGTCGGTCAGCAGAACAGCAACGGCATGCAGCTCTCGCTCTTCCAGCTCGACGACCCTGTGCTCTGCCAGATTCGCGACGAGATCATCGGTCTCGACATCAACAACCTCACGCCGGTAGAAGCGCTCAACAAACTGTTCGAGATAAAGAAGATAGTGACGGGGCGCAGCTGAGTATAGCTTTGTTTTCTTTAGGGTGCACTTTTTAGGGGGTGCACTTCTTAGGGGGTGCACTTGTCTCAAGTGCACCAACCAAGATAAAACTGCACCAACCGAGATAAAACTGCACCAACCGAGATAAAACTGCACCAACCGAGCAAAAACAGAATAGCTACGACGGAAACTGAAAGTAAGCAGTGCATAGCGGAAAGATAAGACCTGTAGCTTGGTCGGTGCACTTGAGACAAGTGCACCCCCTAAATAAAGCCTTTCTACATAAACCTCACAAAAAGTCATCGTCACCCGGACGCAATCCAATCAGACGGCGAACGGAATCCAATCAGACGGCGGACGGAATCCGATCGGATTGCGTTCGGGTAACGGTGATAAAAGCTTAGGTAGTGTAAACATATCCGTGACACATAGTTCTGTTTACACTGCCGCAGAGGGTGCGACATTGTTAATATACTACGCACAACCGCTGCAGATTTTCCTCAAAACTATCCTTGTCTATGGCGCCGTTCTTCAGCGCCGAACGATAGTTGTATATGGTCTGCGGCGAGTAGGACAGTATGCCGGCTATCATCGAACTCTCGGTGATGCCGAGCCTTATCAGCGCAGCCACACGCAGGCTGGGTGTCAGCTCGTTGTTCTCCTTCAGCTCTACCTGCGCCTCGGGCGTGAGCAGCGTGTTCAGCTCCGTGACGAACGTGGGATAGAGCGAGAGAAAGATGCTGTCGAACTGCGAGAAGAAGGTCTGGTTCTCCTCGGCGGTGCGCTTCGACGAGGAGAGAATGCTCAGCAACTCCTTCTGCTGGTTGGCTTTTATCTTGCGTATCACCATCTTGCGCTGATTCTCCAGCTTCTCTATATACAGATAGCACAAACTGATGTAGGCTTTCGCCATATACTCGCGCTTGGTGTTGGTCTGCTCAAGCTCGTCGATCGATTCCGTAAGAGCATCATTAGATTTAACGAGTTCGTCGTTAGTCTCCTTCTGCTTGTAGTTGATGGCGCTCAGCTGTTCGGTCTGAGCCTTCAGATCCTTTTCGTTCTGCTGCATCAAGTTGTTTTTACGTATGATGCGCATCGTCTCTACAACTATCACCAACAGCAGCACTATAATGGATAACATAAGTACGATGTGCCACTTGCCTGCGTTTTCCAGCGCATGGTTGTAGGCAGAAAGTATGGTGTGCAGGTTGGAGTAAAGATCTATGCGTCGTGGTCGGCTGCTGAACACGTTAGCGTCGTTCAGCGAGACGTTGATATACCGTTGTGCTTTGCGCACATCGTGCTTGTATAGCCTCAGAGCCACCTCCTGCAACGCAATGCCCTCGTTGGTTGCCGACATCACGTCGCTGATGGCAGCAAGCAGCAGGTAGCGCTCCTGCAGCTCCGGCTGATGGTGTCTGCCGTAGACCTTCGCCAGAATGAATGCCGACTTGCCGTACAGCCAACTGTCGGGCTTCAACTGCGACATGGCTTTGCTCAGGCACGCTTCTATATCCTTGACGCCGCCGTTGGAATGGGCGAGCTGCACACCCTTCATATAGTAATACTGCGCGTCTTTCTGCGGACTATACAGCAGGGCGTTGTCCATATACTTATGGAAGAGCCGATCGTAGCGCGGACCGTACTCGGTGTCGTGGGTCGAGAGTTTCAGATTGAAGTAGAGCGCGCATTGTGCACAGTTGTAAAGGTAGTTGAGTCGGCGGTCGGTTGGCGGCACCTCGATATTGTCGAGTATCTCCTTCGCCTCTATGTAGAAACTGCGTGAGACGAGCAGACGCGCCTTTATAATCTGAAACTTCTTGTAGCAATCAGAATCGTTGGTCTGCCTTGCCAGGTAGATACCCTTCTGCGTGTACACCATAGCCGAGTCGTAGATGTACGGAGAGTATTCGTTCACCAGTCGCTCGTACATCTGCAACTTGACTTCCTTGTCGGTGACGTATGCAGAGCCAAGTTTTATCTGCTCTATCTTCTTATCCTTTTGGACATAATAATCCGTACGATGAGCTATTACAGAATCCAAACGTTCGTACAGCTCATCGTTGTCAGCGTGCAAACAGAGAGTTTGTTTTAGTACGGGGGGGGGAAAATTAACTACTCCAAAGGCTTGCGCGCAAAAAGTTATCACTAAAAATAATAGTTTCATAGCTTTTTTTTCAGTATTGGGGAATTAACTGCTACAAAGTTATGTAATTTCTTCTTATTTTAAATAAGAATATAGAGAAAATTTTTAGTACTATTGTATTTAATGTCTACTATTGGCCTTTTTACGAACAGCATAAACAGCTGATTGTTCGACAGATACGCTTCTTGCCATTATAAAAATCTACCTAAAGACTACCATACGGCTACCAAGCGCGCAGTTGCTCGGAAAAGCTTGATAATTTTGCACCCAGAAAAAGATTATTACCCAAATGAAAAGATTTTAGGACAACGATTTTCAGTAAAAAGATTTTTCAGAATAAATGCAATTTTTAGTAATTCTAACATAATTATGAAGTATCTAAAGTCATTGACATTAAAAATGTGTGTCATTGCAGCTGCCCTCTTGTTGGCATCGCCTGCAGTGGCTGTAAACTCGAATGGGAGGGGTACTAAAGTAAAGACTGTATATCAGGATACAGACCCTTCAGCTACTAATTATCTTAAAAATCGTAGAGCCCTCGTAGGTCCGGGCTGCACCGTAAACAGCGTCGGTGACGGCGTGAAAGTGCTTAGTGGGATGAAAAACCTGCAAAACATCTGCAACGACAACTTGGACGACTATGCAGAGTTCATAGGTCTTGCTGACGCTGCTGTAGCAGGAGCACCGGTGTTCAGCGTGAAAGACAACCAACACTACTATGCCGGCGGCATGGAAGCAGGATTCACTATCTGTGCAAACTCAAAGAGTGGTTTGCTTTCGCTTGATCTGGCAAGCTTCTTTAAAATCCAGTTCCTCAAGGACGGAGAGAACGTTGGCGGACTTTGCGACATCGAAAATGCAAAGAATGTAACAGGTATCGGGTTGTCTTTGATTACGATTCCTGGTTCTGATCTCATAACGAAGTCGTTCATAGCGAAGGCTCCCGGCGACTTCGACGAAATCAAGCTTGTTCGTTTGGGCGTGGTTGCTGATGCCCTCGCTACATTCAATGTCAAGTATGCTTTCGTAGGTTCGGCTCGCGAATATACTATTACTAACAATAAAGAGAATGGTATATCGAAATATGCAACAGACTTTGGAAGAGGAGAAATCAAGTTGGAAACAAAAGAAACCAGTCCAAGTGGCGTAAAACCCATTGGTGGCGATAATGTTATCAATGAGGATTTGAAAGATTCATATGACTTAATTTATAATCTGGTTCTTGTAGCAACTCCTCGCCCTATCACAGTGGTAAGCAAGCCTTCGGACAATAAAGAAACTTTCCCTGCCGGCACGGAAGTGGGATTCAAATATAACAGCAAGTCTTTATTAAGTGTTGACGTTGCAGGTGCTGTTCTTATTACATTGTATGACAAGGATGGAAAAGAGGTGGGTGAACCATATAATGTTTCCCTTTCTGTTTTGAAACTTGGACTTTTGGAGTTTAATGATGGCGTTGAAGCTGTTGTAAAGTCACCAGTGTCATTCTCGTCAGCAAAGATAGAATTGCAAGGTCTTAAGGTTCTCAAGTTAGGTGCGGAAACAGTCAACTACGCCTTTGTGCGCATGGCTCCCGATTTGGCTACCCACCACTGCTCTATCGAGGCTACAGCAAGCCACAACGTATGCGGATGCGAGAACGAGTATCAGCTGCAGCACGGCGACAAGGTGAAAAACATCACATGGAGCATCGTTTCGCAGCCTGACGACTCAAACATCTCGCTCGACGCACAGACTGGCATGGTGACAAACATCTACGTGCCGGGCGACTATACGTTCAAGGCTACAGCAGCAGACGGTTGCACAGAGACCACAACAATACACTACGCACCCTACTATAACTCTGCCGAGCACGGCGTAACGCTGCTCGTAAACAACAAGAACGAAGCGGACAAGTACGCTCTGAGCGACAAGAAGGGCGGTTCGCTGATTCAGATATTCGGTGACACACAGAATGCTAACGCAATTCTCACATCTGACCTGACAGACTTCGCCTATACAAATCCAGGCGTTGAAATAGCAACCAATATGGGCATCGTCGGCGTAAAGTCGGTAGACGGCTCTAATCTTGCAAAGAACGTCGCTACAGACCACGCAATGAAGGTGGGCTTCGTAGTTTCTTCTAAAGCTACCGGACTCACTGCTGATGCTCTTAAGTTGTACAACATACAGCTCCTGAAGAAAGGCAATAAGGTATATGGCGACGCAACAACCCATTGGAACGGTATCTCGGCTGGTCTCATCGGTTCTGAAAAGACAGAGAAGGGACGCTTGAGCATCGACGTGCCGGCTGGCACCGACTTCGACGAAATCGTACTCTACAGCAGCGGACTGCTCGGCGTAGACCTCGATAAGCTCAACGTCTACTATGCTTATGTGAGCGACGAGACAATGGAGAACGCTGCAAACAACGCTCTCTACGGCGCAGAGATTGTGTCTGTCGATAATACAGACGCTTCTATCGACCTCGCAAATACAAAGATTGTAAGTGTGGCTACAATAGGTAGCGGTTTGACTAACATGAGCAACCTCATCGACAACGACATGAACACATACATGACGTTCCCGCTCGGAGTGGAATTGAATGGTGCTGCCGTTATGGTGAACGTCGGCAAGATAGTAAACCAGCAACAGAACGCTGGCAAGGCTACAGAGGAGGAACAGAACAAGCAGGGACAGAAGATTGTCTTGGCAACCAACCAGCTCACACTCGGACTGGGTGTAGACCTTATAAAGGTGCTCAAGGTTACAACATATCTCGACGATGCAGAGGAGCCGCAGGAGGTACTGACCGACTGGAAGGTGCTCGGCGCTGATGTGATCGGAACTGGAGGCAAGGGCTACGTATCGCTCGTAACAACAAAGCCTTTCAATAAGCTGAAGATTGAGCAGGTTAAACCAGTATCTGTGGCTAACACCTTGCAGATTGGCGGCATCGCTCTCACAAGCAACATCAACGAGGACGGCACATCAACCGACTGCCCTGAGGAGTTCCTCGTGCTCGATGAGGACGAAACACTCGACGACAACCGCTCTCTCACCAAAGCAACAATGGTGTTCCACCGCACATTCACTAAAGGCAAGTGGAACTCGCTCATTCTGCCGGTTGATATGACTGCAGACCAGGTGAAGGCGGCATTCGGCGCAGAGGCTAAGATTGCAAGATTCAACCGTCTGGAGGACAAGTGGATATACTTCGATACGCAGGCTGAGAATAATCTTCATATCGAAAAGAACGTGCCGTACATAATCAAGCCGAAAAAGGAGCCGACAGCTGTAAACAGAACATATAATGTAGGCGGCGAGAATACGAAGCACATCAATGGTCTTGTATACACCGTGACCGGTATCGCATACAACAACCAGACTGCAACGCTGCAGCACGAGGACACAGAAAACGGTATGACGCACTACGGTTCGTACAAGAACCCGACTTGCGTTCCTGCCGACTCATACATACTGCATCGCTCAGGAGACATGGTTCACACAGCTGTAGAGCATCCAAGCATAAAGAGCTACCGCACATGGCTGCGCGAGACTACTCCGTCGGGTGAGACTCTGCAGATGCGTGTTGAACAGAATGACGGTCCGTCTACCGGCATCAAGGTTATCGAGGAGGCTCCTCAGAACGCAAACGCCGTGTACAACGTGAACGGCATGCGCATGAACAGCAGCAACACCGACAACCTGCCGAAGGGCGTCTACATCATCAACAACAAGAAAGTGGTTATCAAGTAAAAAAAAACGATAATTATGAAGAAGAAATATATAGCTCCTTCCATCGAAATCATAAACATGGAGCCGACAAGCATCATGGAAGTGTCTGGTTGGACTCCTACAGGTAACAAGAACGATGGTTCCGGCGTGACAGAGGAGGACAAAGACAATCCGTTCAAAGACGACGAATTCTAAACAAGGCAATATACTAATATAATATTGCATATAAATCATTTTGGTAAAATCTAATAGAAAATCAAGTTAGAAAGGGAGGCCTGGGAAGGTCTCCCTTTTTATTGTCATTTATTGCTGTCCGGTAAAACTGATAATGTGGTCAAAGACGGGCTGAAAGCCCAACAATCACATAGCCCAGGGCAGCGCCCTGGGTAAACATTATACTCAACATCTACATTCGCCCTGAAAGGGCAAAAGCCTAATTATTAAGGTGTTGCCCTTACAGGGCGCACTACTCAATATATACACTCAATTCCCAGGGCGCTGCCCTGGGCTATGTGATTGTTGGGCTTTCAGCCCGCATAGTATACAGGCAAGCCCATTTAGTAAATATTGCTATAAAACACTGAATAACAAAGCAATATAAGGGTGAATAATTGTTTACCAGACAGCAATAATTGAAGATCTTGAATGTTTTCCTTTATCGGGATTGCTCAAGTAATCTTGTAGCAATAAAAACAAAAAAAGGAGGCGATAAAGCCTCCTTAAACGTTGTCCTAGGCGGATTCGAACCACCACAAACAGAACCAAAACCTGTTGTGCTACCATTACACCATAGGACAATGCGACTGCAAAGATACGCATTTTTGTAAAAACAGCCAAACGAATCGACTGTTTTTTTACATATATGGGGTAGAGCGAACGAGTCGCCCTACCCCACATTTTATATCGTTAACCGTTGTTTCGTAACTACTACTTCACTGTGATGAGGTAGTAGTTCTTCTTGCCGCGCTGCACGAGCAGATACTTGCCGTCGATAAGGTCTTCGGCAGTAACCACCTGGTCGAACGCTCCGAGCTTCTCCTTGTTGAGCGATACGCCGCCGCCCTGCACGAGCTTGCGCATCTCGCCCTTAGAGTTGAAAATCTTCACGTCGTCGCGTGTGAAGAGGTCTACAGCGGGCTGTCCGAGCTGATCTTTCGGCAGCTGGAAGTGGGGCACGCCCTCGAAGATAGAGAGCAGCGTAGCCTCGTCGAACTTCTGAAGAGTCTCCTTTGTACCCTTTCCGAAGAGGATATTTGAAGCCTCCTGAGCGGTCTCGAGGTCCTCGCGAGAGTGAACCATTGTTGTCACCTCCTCAGCCAGACGCTTCTGCAGAACGCGGCGTCCCGGGTCTTCGTTGTGCTCAGCTATGAGCGCGTCGATGGTTTCCTTGTCGAGGTCGGTGAATATCTTGATGTACTTCTCAGCCTCTGCGTCGCTCACGTTGAGCCAGAACTGGTAGAAAGCATACGGAGTGGTGCGAGCCGGGTCGAGCCAGACGTTGCCGCTCTCGGTCTTGCCGAACTTCTTGCCGTCGCTCTTGGTGATGAGCGGGCAGGTGAGGCAGTAACATTCTGCGTCGTTGCCGAGTGTGCGGTGGATAAGCTCTGTACCGGTGGTCATGTTGCCCCACTGGTCGTTGCCGCCGAGCTGCAGGCGTACGCCGTACTTCTGATACTGGTAGAGGAAGTCGTAGCCCTGGAGCAGCTGGTAAGTGAACTCTGTGAACGAAAGACCGTCGCGAGCCTCGCCGTTGAGGCGCTTCTGCACGCTGTCCTTCGCCATCATGTAGTTGACGGTGATGTGCTTGCCCACTTCGCGAGCGAAGTCGAGGAAGGTGAAGTCCTTCATCCAGTCGTAGTTGTTGACGAGCTCAGCCTTGTTAGGCTCTGTGCCGTCGAAGTCGAGGAACTTAGACACCTGCTTCTTGATAGCCTCCTGGTTGTGGTAGAGGGTAGCAGCGTCGAGCAGGTTGCGCTCCTGGCTCTTGCCAGAGGGGTCGCCAATCATACCGGTAGCACCGCCTACGAGCAGGTAGGGCTTGTGGCCGCAGCGCTGCAGATGGCGCAGCATCATGATGCCACAAAGGTGACCGATGTGGAGAGAGTCGGCTGTAGGGTCGGTGCCCAGATACGCAGACACCATGTTGGCATTGAGATACTCCTCAGTGCCGGGCATAATCTGCGCGAGCATACCGCGCCAGCGCAGTTCTTCAACGAAATTCTTTGTCATTATTGCTGTTGTTTTTTTGATGATTGCTATTGCTTTAGGGAGCGCTTAAGCCGCCTTTTGGGAGCGTTTAAGCCTTTCTAAGCCTCTTTAGGCCTCTCTAAGCCTTGGGGAGGACTATTTAGCCTTGGAGGACTTATTGCTGCTAACTAAGCCCTCCCCGACGGGGAGGGTTGGGAGGGGCTTTTTAGGGCACGGGGTCGTAGCCTGAGCCTCCCCACGGGTTGCAGCGCAGTATGCGCCAGATGGCGAGCGCCATGCCCTTGAAGAAGCCGTGTTTCTGCAGTGCCTGGCGAGCATACTCTGAGCATGTCGGCGTGAAGCGGCAGGAGGGCGGCGTGTAGGGCGTGATGCAGACCTGGTAGAAGCGTATGGGGAGTATGGCGAGCCATACCAGTGCGCGAGAGATGTAACGGGCGCAGCGCGAGAACAAACGTGAGATTTTCATTACTGTTCTGCGTTTTCGGCTTCTTCTGCCATGTCCTTGCCAATCTTCTCTGCTATGCGCTGCAGCAGGTTTGCTGTCTTGCGCTCCACTTCCTCGTAGCTGCGCAGGTTGTGGTCGGTCCAGATGAAGCAGAGCGAGAGCGTCTTGCGCTGTTCTACGGTTTGGAGGGTGTCGATGAGCACCTGCTTGTTGCGTCTGTAGGCTTCGCGTACGAGTCGCTTCACAAGGTTGCGCTTCACGGCGCGCTTGAAGAATCGCTTCGGCACACTCACCATCATCTGCGCGAGCGGTTCGTGTGCGTCGCCATCCTCGGTCATGAACACCACACGCAGCGGAAAGGCAGACATCGACTTTGCTCCGCCTCCTTTGAAGAGGCGGTCAATGAGCTTCTTGCTGTTTATGCGCTCACTCTTTGGGAGCTGTTGTGATGATGTCATAAGGTGGTGGTGTTATGTTGAGATGTTGTGGTGTTGAGATGTTGAGATTTGATGATGAAATGGTGTTATGGTGAGATGTTGAGATTTGTCTATACCAATAAAAGGTAATGTCACCATCTCACCATAACAACCCAACAACATCTCATGTCACCATCTCACCACCTCACCATCTCAACCTATTTATTATTCTCAAGATAGTAGCGCAAGGCGCTTGTCATCGACGGGTGTTCCTTTGTAGGAGCCTCGAGGTCGAGTCGGTATCCGGCGTCGGTTACTGCCTTGGCTGTAGCCGGTCCGAATGTGGCTATGCGCACGTCGTTCTGCTCGAAGCTGGGGAAGTTCTTCGTGAATGCCTTGATGCCCGAGGGACTGAAGAAGACGAGCATGTTGCAGTCGAACTTGGCTGCTTCTTCCTCGGTGAAGTCGTTGCTCACGGTGCGGTACATGACGCACTCGGTGTGGTTGAGTTTCTTCGAGTCGAGCAGCTGCTTTACGTCGTCGTTGTGAACGCTGCTCATTGGCACGAGATATTTCTCGCCCTTGTGCTTCACCATTGTGGGGATGAGCGAGTCGAGCTTGCCGGTGTTGCCGAAGAACACCTTGCGCTTGCGATACTGCACATACTTCTGTATGTAGAGTGCGATTGTCTCTGTTACGCAGAAGTACTTCATGTCCTCGGGGATAGTGATTCGCATCTCCTTAGCGAGTTTGAAGTAGTTGTCGATAGCGTGGCGCGAGGTGAACACCACCGCTGTGAAATCGAGAAGACCTATCTTCTGCTGTCTGAATTCTTTTGGGCTGAGCCCTTCTACTTTGATGAACGGACGAAAGACGAGTTCCACGCCGAAGTCCTTTGCGATGTCGAAGTAAGGCGACTTTTCGCTTGACGGTTCAGGCTGTGATATCAGAATCTTCTTTATCATTTTTATATCTTGAAGCTTAAATATTTATCATTTTTCGGGGGTGTGGTCGCTTTTGTCTTAGAAATTCACTTTCAGGCAGTTGGCAATCATTGTCAGCGAGCCTATCAGCGCCGCGAGAGGTGCTAGTTCAAGCGTGCAAAAGTACAAAAAATTTTGCAGAAAACCGCCTCTGTGCCTAAAAAAGATGATGTACGACTTGTAAAGGGAGAGCAACTTGAAGAGTGCTATCACGAGGAATGTGCAGACGAGCGTGGTCTGTACCGGCATCTTGAAGTAAGCCTGGAGCATCACCACGGGGAAGAGGCATACGCCCTCCATTCCGAGGAAGAAGAGGTTTGACTTCATCCAGAACTCGTTGTTGCGCTTGTTGAAGAACACCCATCCCACGAGCCAGTAGAACAGCGTCTTGAGCGTCATGTAGGCGAAGACGGTGAGCGAGAATATGGCTATCACCTGGTAGTGGTCGACGACGAACGTGTCGGCGACGTATAGCTGCGTGTAGAAGAAGTAGACCAGACCCAGCAGCAGACACGTCTGCAGCACGAGGAAGAACTGGAAGCGCAGCTCTTCGGATGTCTCGGTTACGGCGGTCATGTTCTCGCTTACGGGCGGTCGGAAGAACTCCTTGGCCTGTCGCAGTATGAAGCGTCGCGACTTGGTGTATGCTATAAGCGCTATGCAGAAGCAGAAGATGAGCAGCAGTGTGATGATGTTGTCGCGCGCTATGGTGTAGGGCATGGGGTCGCCAGCCACGCCGATTCGTCCGCCGAAGAGGTCGGGGTTGAAGAACGGCTTGCCGGTGAAGTACGACTCGCGGTAGTATTGCGGCAGGTTGACGTCGCGCCACGAGTGTCCGCGTGTGTGTCCGGGCAGGTGCAGCGTGTCGGGCTGCTGACTCCATGTTATCTCCGACGGGCGTATGTGAGCCTGGATAGCGGAGTCCTGCTGTGCAGGCGTGGCGTCCTTGGGCAGCCATCTCAGCACTTCTGCCGGCGTGAGCTGGTGGTGCTGGGATACGGGCTTGGCGCCGACGGGCAGTCCGTCGGCGCCAAGAACTATCTCCTCTGTATGTATGGAGTCGGTTGTAATCATTTCACCATTCTTTAGATTCCGAATTCCTTGCGGATATCGTCTACGCGGTCGAGTTTCTCCCATGTGAAGAGCTCCACCTCCATCTCCTTTGTCTCGTGATAGCGCGATGTGAAGGTCTTCTTCACTACCTCGTTCTTGCGGCCCATGTGTCCGTAGGCAGCAGTCTCGCGATAGATAGGCTGGCGCAGCTTGAGATCCTTCTCGATGGCCTTCGGACGGAGGTCGAAGAGCTTCTCAATCTTCTTTGCAATCTCGCCGTCGCTCATCTGCACGCGGCTGCGACCGTATGTGTTGACGTAGATGTTCACCGGCTCAGCGACGCCGATGGCGTAGCTCACCTGCACGAGCATCTCGTCGGCAACGCCTGCCGCTACCATGTTCTTTGCGATGTGGCGTGCTGCGTATGCTGCCGAGCGGTCTACCTTAGAGGGGTCTTTGCCAGAGAAGGCTCCGCCGCCGTGTGCGCCCTTGCCGCCGTATGTGTCGACGATAATCTTACGACCGGTGAGACCGGTGTCGCCGTGGGGGCCTCCGATTACGAACTTGCCAGTCGGGTTGACGAAGTACTTGATGTCGTCGCCGAAGAGTGCGAGCACCTTCTCGCTGTGTATCTCTGCCTTGACGCGCGGCATGAGTATGTTGAGCACGTCGTCCTTGATCTTGGCAAGCATGCGCTCGTCGTCGGTGTCGAACTCGTCGTGCTGTGTAGACACTACGATGGTGTCGATGCGCTGCGGTATGCCCTCCTCCGAGTATTCTACCGTAACCTGGCTCTTAGAGTCGGGGCGCAGGTATGTCATCTGCTTGCCCTCCTTGCGTATGTCGGCGAGCACGCGCATGATGAGCTGTGCGAGGTCGAGCGTTACGGGCATGTAGTTCTCGGTCTCGTTGGTGGCGTAGCCGAACATCATTCCCTGGTCGCCGGCGCCCTGGTCCTCTTCCTTCTCGCGGCTCACGCCACGGTCGATGTCGTCCGACTGCTCGTGGATGGCTGTGAGCACACCGCATGAGTTGCCGTCGAACTGATACTCCGACTTTGTGTAGCCAATCTGGTTGATGGTCTTGCGTGCGATGTTCTGCAGGTCGATGTAGACGTTAGAGCGCACCTCGCCCATGATTACTACCTGACCGGTTGTCACGAACGACTCGATGGCGCAGTGTGCGTTTTCGTCATAAGCGAGGAACTGATCTACTAAAGCGTCTGAAATCTGGTCGGCCACTTTGTCTGGATGGCCTTCTGAAACTGATTCTGAAGAAAAAAGATAATTCATTTTTCCAATTTTTAAATTTAAATAAGTGGAAAAACACCAAATTACCGCTGTCTAACCGTCGTTATCCTTTTACGTTTCGCGTTCTTACATTCGCGGTTAGCGTTGCAGTTTTAGCATTTTTTTGTGTGGTTGCAAGCAGCCAAATTCTTCCACAGGGTTATACATGTTTTGTTATCGGGTGCAAAGGTACGGCTATTTTTCGAGAGAGCGAAATAAAAACGCATAAAGTATTAGGTTTTAACGCAAAATTACCCTTTTTCCCTTTTTCGGTATACTTATTACGGATAAGCGGCGAAGGGCGTTGTGTATTATGAAAATTTGTAGTAACTTCGCAAAGCGATATCAGCAAACTGAGACAGTTCAATAGGTATATATACACACAGATTCATATATGAAATCAGACAAGAAGAAAGACGCGTTACTCTCGATGATACGTCATGGCAAGCCTATGACGCTCGGCGAGCAGGCGCGACTCGTGATGTTTCTCGCCACGCCGGCTATTCTGGCGCAGCTCACGACGACGATGATGCAATACATCGACGCGTCGATGGTGGGCAGCATGGGTGCGCAGGCGTCGGCTTCCATCGGACTGATGGAGACGACGATGTGGCTGCTGGGCAGCATCTGCTCGGCGGCGGCAGCCGGATTCTACGTTCAGGTGAGCCATCAGTTGGGCTCCAACGACCCTCGGCGGGCTCGCAACACGCTCAGACAGGGCATAATGTCGGTGCTCGTGGTGAGCGCGCTCATAGGCTTGGTGTCGCTGGCGGTGAGTCCGTTCCTGCCCGTGTGGCTGGGCGGCGGCAGCGACATCACGCCCACGGCTTCTGCCTACTTCGCCATCGTGGCTACGGCTCTGCCCATATTCCAGTTCTCGATATTCGGCGCCGGCATGCTTAGGAGTTCGGGCAATATGGTTGTGCCGAGCGTGATGAGCGTGGTGATGATGTCGCTCGACGTGGTGTTCAACTTCTTCCTCATCTTCCCCACCCGACCAGTGCAACTGCTTGGCGCAGAAGTAACTATACCGGGCATGGGTATGGGCGTAGTGGGTGCGGCGATAGGCACCGTGTCGGCTGAGCTGGTGGCTGCGGCAATCACGATGTACATACTCTGTTTCCGCTCCAAAGAGCTGTCGCTGCGCATCGACACGGGGCGCTTTCTGCCCACATGGGGCGTGGTGAAGCGCGCGCTGCACATCAGTCTGCCTATGGGATTGCAGCAGACCATCATGTGCTCGGCTTACGTGATGACGACCATTATCATTGCGCCGCTGGGCACGTTCGCCATCGCCGCCAACTCGTTCGGCGTAATCGTGGAGAGTCTCTGCTACATGCCGGGCTACGGCATCGCCGATGCTGCTACGACGCTCGTCGGACAGAGCATCGGAGCCGGCAGGCACGAACTGATGAAGCGCTTTGCGTGGCTGTCGGTGGGCTTGGGCGTGACGGTGATGGCTGTGATGGGCGTGGTGATGTACGTCGGAGCGCCCGTAGCAATGGCTATGATGACGCCGGCTGAGGAGGTGCGCCGTCTGGGCGTGGAGGTGCTGCGCATAGAAGCGTTCGCCGAGCCGATGTTCGCCGCTGCCATCGTGAGCTACGGCGTGTTCGTGGGCGCCGCAAAGACGCTCGTGCCGAGCATCATGAACCTCGTCTCGATATGGGGCGTGCGCATATCGCTCGCCGCTCTGCTGGCGCCGTCGATGGGACTGCGCGGCGTGTGGATAGCTATGTGCATCGAACTGTGCTTCAGAGGCTTTATATTCTTAGTGAAACTCAAATTCTGGAACATTCAAACTTCATGCAATCATTATGGAAAAGATCAGTAACAAGGTTTTCGGCGGAGAGCGTCCGCTCTTCGAAATACACAACGTGGAGCTTGACCACGTGCGCATCACCTTCGGCGAATCGGGCGTAAAGGAGTGCAGCAACATCGTTTGCCGCAACTGCTACTTCGAGGGCAAGTACCCGCTGTGGCACGTGAAGGGGTCGGACATACGCAACTGCTATTTCGCTCCGGGCTCGCGCTCGGCGATATGGTACTCGGACGATATGCACATGGAGGACTGCGTGATAAACGGTCCGAAGTTCTTCCGCGAGATGAAGAATCTGTCGCTGAAGAACGTAACCGTGAACGATGCCGACGAGACGTTCTGGGGCATCGACGGACTGACGCTGGAGAACGTGGTGCTGCACGAGGGTACGTACCCGTTCATGCACTGCCGCAACGTGAAGGTGGACGGACTGGTGTCGGACGCAAAGTATGTCTTCCAGTACTCGCGCGACATAGAGATTCGCAACGCGAAGATAGACACGAAGGACTCGTTCTGGGAGGTGGACAACGTGACGGTGTACGACTCGGAACTGAACGGAGAGTTTCTCGGATGGCACTCGCGCGGACTGCGACTCGTCAACTGCCATATATCGGGCGAACAGCCGCTCTGCTACGCCAAGGACCTCGTGCTCGAGAACTGCACATTCGACGCCGAATGCGACCGCGCGTTAGAGTATTCTACCGTACAGGCTGACATACGCGGACATATCAAGAGCATAAAGAACCCTGCGTCGGGACGCATCGTGGCTGACAGCATCGGCGAGATAATCATCGACGGGAATATCAAGAAGCCTGCCGACTGCGAGATTCTGACGCGGGCTTAGCCACAAAACAGATTGTTATAGACCCAATAACAATGGTCTATAAACTAAACATCGTTTGTCTATAAACATAAAACAAAAGACGTAAGCTATGGAATACGACTTTTCAATACCCACCGACCGACGCGGCACCGACTCGTATAAATGGGATTCGGCGCCAGAGGCTGACATCATTCCGCTGTGGGTGGCGGATATGGACTTCGAGACTTTCCCCGGAATCACCGAAGCCCTGCAGCGACGCGTGGCGCACGGCATCTTCGGCTACACACGTGTGCCGGAGGCGTACTACGAGGCGGTGTGCCGCTGGTTTGATAAACGTCACGGATGGCGTATCAACCGCGAGGATATCATCTACACGTCGGGCGTGGTGCCGGCTGTGTCGGCGGTTATCAAGGCGCTCACGCTGCCCGGCGACCAGGTGATAGTGCAGGGACCGGTGTACAACTGCTTCTTCTCCTCAATACGCAACAACGGATGCGAGATGGTCTCCAACTCGCTTATATATAATAAGGAGGAACTGCGCTACGAAATCGACTTCGACGACCTCGAACGCAAGCTCAAGCACGAACGCGCACGACTGATGCTGCTCTGCAACCCGCACAATCCGGGCGGACGCGTGTGGACGCGCGACGAACTGACACGCGTGGCGGAGCTTTGCCGCAAGTATGGCGTGCGCGTGGTGTCGGACGAGATACACTGCGAACTGACGCTCTACGACAACGAGTACGTGCCGTTCGGTTCGCTGCCCGACGAACTGAGCCGCGATTCGATAACCTGCTGCTCGCCGTCGAAGGCGTTCAACACCGCCGGACTGCAGATTGCGAACATCGTTTGCCGCGATGCTGAGGTGCGCAACCGCATCGACCGCGCCATAAACATCAACGAGGTGTGCGACGTGAACCCGTTCGGCGTGATAGCCCTGCAGGCTGCCTACAGCGACGAGGGCTACGAATGGCTCACGCAGCTGCGCAAATACATCTCCGCCAACTACGACTTGCTGCTGGAACGCTTCGCTCGCGAACTGCCCAAGTGCAAGGTGATGCGCATGGAGGGCACGTATCTGGCGTGGATTGACTGCTCGGAACTGCATATCTCGTCGGACGAAATAGAGGAGATGCTTATGCACGAGAACAAAGTGTGGGTGAATGCGGGCAGCATGTACGGCGCTGAAGGCGCGGCGTTCATACGCATCAACATGGCTTGCACCAGCGAACTGCTCAACGAAGGCATAACACGAATAGTGAACGGACTCGGCGCTTACTGATTTCTGCCAACTAAATAATAAAGAAAAACATACTCTATTATAAACAAAACATAATAGGGTATACAACAAAACAGTAGCGGAGGTCTCCGGCCTCCGCAGCAGTTGAAGAGAACACTTCTTTTCAGTTTGTGTCGTTGACTGCTGCGGAGGCCAGAGACCTCCGCTACGATTGTATAAGAAATAATTATCCTACCTGCGAACCAGGCTTAACGTTGCCAGCCACGGTGGTTACGTTAAGTGTTCCGTCGAAGTTGACGGCAGAGAGAATCATACCCTGGCTCTCAATGCCCATCATCTTGCGCGGAGCGAAGTTGGCTACGAAGAGCACATCCTTGCCGATGAGCTGCTCAGGCTCGTAGTAAGCCGCGATGCCCGAAAGGATGGTGCGGTCTACGCCAGAGCCGTCGTCGATAGTGAACTGCAGGAGCTTCTTCGACTTCTTTACCTTCTGGCAGTCCTTGATATGACCAACACGGATGTCAAGCTTCTCGAAGGTGTCGAAGTCTACGTTCTCCTTGATAGGTGCAGCCACATAGTTGGCAGCCTCGTTAGCCTTCTTTGTGTCCTCCAGCTTCTTGAGCTGAGCCTCGATAGCCTCGTCCTCAATCTTCTCGAAGAGCAGCGCCGGTGTGCCGAGCTGATGACCCGGCTTGAGCAACTCTGTAGAGCCGAGCTGAGCCCAGTCGGTGTCGGTAATGTTGAGCATCTCGCGCAGACGTGCCGAGCTGAACGGCAGGAACGGCTCGAAAGCAATCTCGAGGTTAGCCACGAGCTGCAGAGAGAGGTAAAGTATGGTCTTTACGCGCTCCATATCGGTCTTTGCTACGTGCCACGGCTCGCAGTCGGTGATATACTTGTTGCCGATGCGTGCGAGGTTCATAGCCTCCTTCTGTGCGTCGCGGAACTTGAATGTGTCGAGCAATGCCTCCACCTTCTGCTTCACGTCCTTGAACTCCTCGATAGCCTTGAGGTCTACCTCCTGAAGCTCGCCGCACTCGGGCACTACGCCGTTGAAATACTTCTTTGTGAGCTGCAGGGCGCGGTTGACGAAGTTGCCGTAGACAGCCACCAGCTCGTTGTTGTTGCGGTCCTGGAAGTCCTTCCATGTGAAGTTGTTGTCCTTTGTCTCAGGCGCATTTGCCGTGAGCACATAGCGCAGCACGTCCTGCTTGCCGGGGAAGTCGACGAGATACTCGTGGAGCCATACAGCCCAGTTGCGCGATGTAGAAATCTTGTCGTTCTCGAGGTTGAGGAACTCGTTAGAGGGCACGTTGTCGGGCAGGATATAGTCGCCGTGAGCCTTCAGCATGGTCGGGAAGACGATGCAGTGAAAGACGATGTTGTCCTTGCCGATGAAGTGGATGAGGCGCGATGTGGGGTCCTGCCACCACTTCTGCCACGGTCCCCACTTCTCGGGCTGTGCGTCGCAAAGCTCCTTGGTGTTAGAGATGTAGCCGATTGGCGCGTCGAACCATACGTAGAGCACCTTGCCTTCTGCGCCCTCTACCGGTACGGGGATACCCCAGTCGAGGTCGCGTGTCATAGCACGCGGCTGCAGATCCATGTCGAGCCACGACTTGCACTGTCCGTATACGTTTGGACGCCACTCCTTGTGGTCTTCCAGAATCCACTGCTTCAGCCAATCCTGCCACTTGTTGAGCGGCAAGTACCAGTTCTTTGTGGCTTTCTTCACGAGTCCGTGACCCGGGTTGTTCTTGTTTGTAGGGTTGATAAGCTCATCGGGTGAGAGTGTGGCGCCACACTTCTCGCACTGGTCGCCGTAAGCGCCTTCAGCGCCGCAACGCGGACATGTGCCGACGATGTTGCGGTCGGTGAGGAACTCGCCAGTCACCTCGTCGCAGAACTGCTCTTCTGTCTTCTCTACGAGCTCGTGCTTGTCGTAGAGCGTGCGGAAGAAGTCGCTTGCGAACTTATGGTGAATCTTAGATGTAGTACGGCTGTAGATGTCGAACGAAATGCCGAAGTCTTCGAACGACTTCTTGATAAGGTTGTGATAGCGGTCTACCACCTCCTGAACCGTGATGCCTTCCTTGCGTGCGCGGATTGTTACGGGCACACCGTGCTCGTCGCTACCGCCGATGAACATCACTTCCTGCTTCTTCAGGCGCAGATAGCGCACGTAGATGTCTGCAGGCACATACACGCCAGCCAAGTGACCGATGTGTACTCCACCGTTGGCGTATGGCAAAGCCGCTGTCACGGTGGTGCGTTTGAACTTGTTCTCTTCCATTATATTATGTTTTTATATTTCGGATGCAAAGTTACTGAAAATCGTAGAGAAATACAAAAAAGCGCAGCTCCTTTATGGAGTTGCGCTTTTATTATAATTATGTAGGCGATGTCTGTTACTTCACTTCAACAGCCTCTGCCATTGCTGCTTCCTCGTGCTTGATCTTGCGACCGAGTGTGAGGTAAGCCACCGGAGCAGCCATGAAGATAGAAGAGAGTGTACCGAAGATTACACCGAGCAACATTGCGAACGAGAAGCTGCGAGTGCTCTCACCGCCGAAGCAGAAGATACAGAGCAGCACGATGAGTGTTGAGAACGATGTATTGATAGTACGTGCGAGGGTCTCGTTCAGCGACTTGTTGAAGAGCTCCTGCAGATCCATCTTCTTGTGGAGTGTGAGGTTCTCGCGGATACGGTCGAACACAACCACCTTATCGTTGATAGAATAACCTATAACGGTAAGGATAGCACCGATGAAGGTCTGGTCGATCTCGAGTGAGAACGGCACTACATCCCAGAGGAGTGAGAAGAATCCGATAACGATTGTTGCGTCTACGGCGAGGGCTACTGTAGAGCCTACTGAGAACGCTACGTTGCGGAAACGTACGAGGATGTAGAGGAAGATGGCTGCGAGGGCGAAGAGCACGCTGATGATAGCGCCGTGTGTGATGTCCTTAGCCACTGCCGGTCCTACCTTTGTAGACGATACGATAGAGCCACCTGCGCGTACGTCAGGGTTCTTGAACGCCTCAACGCTGCCCTGAGTTACGAGACCTGCGCCGTGGAGACCCTTGTAGAGAATGTCCTCTACCTCGTTATCGATAGCCGGATTGTTCGACTCGATCTTGTAGTTGGTAGAGATACGGATTGTCTTGCCGTCTGTACCGAGTGCGAGAGCGTTTACTGTTGCGCCCTTGAAGAGCGGTGTGAGGGCTTCCTTCACCTGCTCAGGCTCTGTCTGCTTCTCGAGCACTACTACATAATTGCGACCACCGGTGAAGTCGATACCCTTGCTCAAACCGCGTACGAAGAAGCTGCCGAGCATGATGAGGATTACGATGCCGAACACTGTGAACGATGTCTTGTATGACGACATGAACGCGAAGTTCTTGTTTGCCATAAAGTTGCGTGACACGCGTGTAGAGAAGTTCTGCTTTGTCCACTTGTCGTGCTTCAGACGGTTCTCGTAAACGAGGCGTGTGAGGAACACTGCGGTGAAGAACGAGCAGCAGATACCGATGATAAGTGTGGTAGCGAAGCCGCGGATTGGACCTGTACCGAACACGTAGAGGATGATACCGGTGATGATTGATGTCAAGTTAGAGTCGAAGATGGCTGAGAAGGCGTTGCTGTAGCCGAGCGAGAGTGCCTGCTTTGTGCCGAGACCCTTCTTGAGTTCCTCCTTGGTGCGCTCGTAGATAAGCACGTTGGCGTCCACCGCCATACCGAGGGCAAGCACAATACCGGCGATACCAGGCATTGTAAGGGCGGCCTGGAAGGACGCCATGATACCCATGGTGAAGAAGAGGTTGAGCAAGAGAGCGCCGTTAGCTACCATACCCGGGATGAAGTCGTACATCACTACCATGTAGATCATCAGGATGATGAAGGCGAAGATGAACGAGATGAAACCCTGCTGGATTGACTGTGCACCGAGTGTCGGACCTACTACTTCCTCCTGAACGATGTGTGCCGGAGCCGGCATACGACCAGACTTAAGAGTGTTAGCCAAGTCCTTTGTATCTTCGATTGTGAAGTTGCCAGAGATTGACGACTGACCGCCAGAGATCTCGCCGTTTACGCGCGGAGCAGAGTATACTGTGCCGTCGAGCACGATAGCGATTGCCTTGCCTACGTTAGCCTTTGTGAGGGCTGCCCAGCGGCGTGCGCCGTCAGAGTTCATTGTCATTGATACCTCAGGCGAGCCTGTAACGTTGTTGAACTGGTCCTTAGCGTCTGTCACTACGTCGCCCTCGATAGGAGCGCGTCCGTTGGTGGTTGTCACCTTAATGGCGTGGAGCTCGTAGATGTTCTTAGCCTGAATACCGTCAGCCGGCTTAGCGCTCCAGAGGAGGCGGCAGTCGGCGGGGAGAATCTGCTTGGCGAGAGCCGAGTAGATAATCTTGTTTACCTCTGCTGTGTCGCGTGCCGAAGCGTAGCCTACGAGGCTGAGCGCGCCGTTGCCCGAGGGCTGGAAGATAGAGAAGAGCGGGTTCTGCTTCTTAGACTCAGCCATAGCTGCTGCGTCGTCTGCCTTAGCGTTCTTCTTTGTCTTGAAAGCTGCCTTTGCCTGAGCCTTTGCTTCTGCCTTCTCGGCTGCTGCTACGGCTGCTGTGTCTGTAGTTGCCGAATCGGCTACTTCCTCCTTGGCGCCAGAGCGGTGGTTAGCCTCGCGCTGGTTGAGCTGTGAGAGGTAAGGGATGATTTCGTCTGAGTTGTATGTCTCCCAGAACTCAAGGTTTGCACTACCCTGGAGGAGCTTACGCACGCGCTCCGGCTCGTTGATACCCGGCATTTCTACCATGATGCGGCCCTGCTGACCCTCGAGCTTCTGGATGTTAGGCTGTACGACGCCGAACTTGTCGATACGTGTACGCACTACGAGGAACGAGTTGTCGATGGCTGCCTGCACTTCTGTGCGGAGCACCTTCTCTACGTCCTTGTCAGAAGAGTTGGGCGAAACCTTGCCCTGGAGCTGCTGTGTAGCGAAGATCTCTGAGAGATGGCGTCCCGGAGCGTTCTTCTTGAAAGCGTTGATGAAGAGTGTGATGAAGTCGCTCTGCGACACCTCGTGCTCTGCGCGAGCCTCTTTCATCGACTTTACGAAAGCTGCGTCTACCTTGTGGTCGGCGAGGTTCTCGAGTACGTCGGGAACGCTCACTTCGAGGATGACGTTCATACCGCCTTTGAGGTCAAGACCGAGACCGATCTGTGTTTCGAGACACTTCTGATAAGAGTAGATGCCAAGATACTTCACGGAGTCCTTGTAGTCCTGCTGTGCGATAGGATCCTTTATCTTCGCAGCCTGGCTGTCATAGTATTTTGTGGCAGCCGAGAACGAGAGATAGAAGATACTTGCAAGCGTCAAAAGGACGGCTGTTACAATTACAATACCTTTGTTCTGCATTTTTTTGATTTATTTTTTTGTTATTATTATTTTTTCGCTGTGTATGTGTACAGATAGCGTGCAAAGTTACAGATTTTTTCAGTTAAACCGAAATTTATAGCTTTATTTCTTTGTTTTGCAAAGGTTTAAGGGTTTAATTAGGGGAAAATAGGGCGGTTTTTTAAAGATTTTTATAATATATAAGGTGAAAACGGGCACTAAAACGCCGCACAAATATAAGACAAGAGGCTTCGACCAAAACTCTCAATTCTCAACTGAACAAACTCTCAACTTTCAATTCTCAACTCGACTGAGTTTGCATACAATCGGATAATGATCCGACGCCTTTATAGTGTTGTCCACACGACACTCGTAGGGCGTCCAGTGCTCAGAGCACATGATGTTGTCGATGCGCACGTAGAAGCAGTTGTAATGATACGAGATACCCGGACCGTTAGCCGACGCTATGTAGCAGTCGGTGAGCTCGGAAGCCAGTCGGCGGTGAGTATATGATATCGGCGAGTCGTTGAAGTCGCCGGCGAGTATTATGCTCTGTCCCTTATGCTGCGCAACATACTCAGCCACAGCGTCTGCCTGTAGCGCACGCTTCGCCGACGCCACGCCTAAGATGCTCCACAGGCGGCGCGTCTCCAGTTTGCGTTCCTCGCCCTCCATGTCGCCCTTCAGCATCGACTTGAAGCGCGTGCGATCCTCGGGCGAGAGGCCCGTGGTCTGCAGATGCGCCACGACGACGAGCGTAGTGTCGCGCTCGCCCGTCTTCACCTTGTAAGCCATGGTGTTGTAGGTCTCCTTGCCCGAATACCAGCCAGATATGCGCTCGTGCCCCACGATGGGCAGTTTGCTGTAGATGCGAATCAAGTCGCCGCCCTCCGGACCGTCCGACGCGTGCTGCTCGCTGTACTCGTAGTGAGCGTTCATAACAGAGTCTACCAGTTCGCGCACCCTACCGTAACAGTCGCCCTCCTGCATGCAGACGATGTCGGCGTCCTCGCGCACGAGATAGTCGAGAATCTCAGACGACTGAGTGAAGTCGGTCCATGTCTTGAAGCAATAGACGTTGTACGATATCACCTTCAGCGCCCCCTCCGGCGCCGACGACGGCACGTTAAGCGGCGTATACGTGCGCACCGGACCGAAACATACCACCAGTCCGCCCAGCGCTATCAGCGCCCCACGCTTGCAGAACACCAGCCAGAACACGAGGAACGCCACATTGAGCACGAGGAACACGGGGAAAAGCAGTCCGACGTTAGCCACGAGCGGATGAGCCACAGGGTCTACCCTATCGCTGTAGCCTACAGCCAACATAAAAAGCACCGTGACTACGTTGAACGCTGCCACGATGCGAAAGATTATTGATTTTATATTTTTCAAAGCGTGTAAGTCTGTTTTTATTTTCGGTTGCTTGCGTCGAAGAGCTGCTGCTTCTCCTCACGCGTGAGCGACTCGTATCCGTTGCGGCGTATCTTGTCGAGAATCTCGTCAACGCGCTCCTGCTCAGCCTTGCGGCGAGCGTTGTAGTCCCAGTCGCTCTCGGGTCTGCCGGCATTGCCTCCGCCGCGCACGGGTCCGTTGTCCTTGCGTCCGGTGCGGCGCTCCCACGAGGCACGCATCGAGTCGAAGAACTGCTGTCCGCTGCGACGGCTGTAGCGAATGTCGGGATGGCGTCGCCAGTAGCGTATGAGGAAGAAGCCGAACACCATGCCGCCCAAGTGAGCCAGATGAGCCACTCCGTCGCCCGTCGTAGAGAAAGCCATGAACAACTCTATCGCAGCATAGCCCACAACGAACCACTTTGCCTTGATAGGCACAGGCAGCGGGAAGATGAAGATGCGCTCCTCGGGATAGAGCATGCCGAAGGCAAGCAGAATGCCGTAGACGGCGCCCGAAGCGCCAACCGTTGTCCACATGTTGAGGAACGAGGCGTTAGCGTTAGCCACGAGCATCGTCTTGCCTATCGAGAAGTTGCTCATATTCTCGCTCGCCAGCAGGTAGAACTGCGCGTACTGTGCCAGCTCCTGGAACAGACCAGCGCCCACACCGCACACGATATAGTAGAAAAGAAACTTCTTCGGTCCCCATGTACGCTCAACGATACAGCCGAACATCCACAGCGCAAACATGTTGAAGAAGATATGGCTGAAGCCTCCGTGCGCAAACATGTACGTGAAGAGCTGGTAGATGTGGAAGTCGGGTGCGAGGAAGAAGTGCAGACCCAGAACATTGTTCAGGTCTACGCCAAAACTTCTGAACAAATACGTGGCGACGAACACCGCAACGTTTATTATCAGAAGGTTTTTCGTTATAGTCGGAATATTATTCATATCACATTAATATATTTGTAAAACACAGAAATTACGGCGGCAAAATTACGAAAAATCCACGTAAATAGGCATAAAACAGGCTCTCGGCGCCTTTTTTTTCAATTAATTATGCACTTTTTTCTGTTTTTTGTTTGATTTATGAAAGGAATAACCTAAATTTGTCATTGGAATTGTGTGAGTTACGCAATTTTTATTGGTTAACAACAAAAGAAACTAACATTTATAAACAAATAAAATATAGAAAATTATGAACAAGACAGAATTGGTAGAGAAGATAGCAGTAGGTGCTGAGCTCAGCAAGGCAGACGCAAAGAAGGCTCTCGAGGCTGCAGTAGAGGCTATCAAGACAGCTCTCGTAGAGGGCGATAAGGTACAGCTCATCGGCTTCGGCACATTCAGCGTTAACGAGCGTCCGGCACGCGAGGGCATGAACCTCCGCACAGGCGAGAAGATTCAGATCGCAGCTAAGAAGGTAGCTAAGTTCAAGGCAGGCGCAGAGCTCACAGCAGCTCTCAACTAAGCCGAGACAAAACTATCAGCAACAATACACAAAGACAACAGACACTACATCTGTTGTCTTTTTTTGTTTGCATATTGTTGGTTTTGCCCCAAATATTGTTATTATCTGTAAGATTAACACATGTATGGTTAATTAAACATAATAATAACCCCTCGTCTTTTGCGACTCTGATTTTAGTGATTAACTTTGTAATGCTTATTTAATATAAGTACACGCATCGAGCGTGTATGTATGAACACTAATAGAATAAAACAATTAATATTTTTTCATAAAGTTATGCAGAAAAAGAATCTTCTTTTGTTATCAGCAGCTTCAGTGCTGTTCATGACATCTTGTTCGAAGCTTGGACCGCTCTCAGCGGACAACTTCACAGTAATCCCTAACCCACTCGAGACAACAGCAGGCGAAGTGCCGGCTACTGTTAATGGTACTTTCCCAGAGAAGTACATGAAGAAGAAGGCTGTCGTTACTATTACTCCGGAGCTCCACTACGGCAATGGTCAGGTAGCTAAGGGCCAGAGCGCTACATTCCAGGGCGAGAAGGTGATGGGCAACGACCAGACTATCTCTTACAAGGTAGGCGGACGCTACACTATGAAGACCAACTTCAAGTACGTTCCTGAGATGCAGAAGAGCGAGATGTACCTCGCATTCGACGCACGCATCGGCAAGAAGCAGTTCAACGTACCTTCAGTGAAGGTGGCTGACGGCGTTATCGCTACATCTGAACTCTACAAGAATACCGTTACATCTGAGACCGGATGCATCGCTCCCGACGCTTTCCAGCGCGTAAACGCTCAGAAGCAGGAGGCTAACATCAAGTTCCTCATCAACCAGGCTAACATCCGCAAGAGCGAGCTCAAGAACAACTCTGTTAAGGAGTTCGTAGAGATGCTCAAGAAGATCAACGCCGACAAGGAAGGCTACAACGTAGAGAACGTCGAGATTCAGGCTTACGCTTCTCCTGACGGCGGCGTTAAGTTCAACGACAAGCTCGCAGGCAACCGCCAGAACCAGTCGGAGAAGTACGTTAAGAACACATTGAAGAAGACAAAGGTGAACGCTAACATCGACGCTCACTATACAGCTCAGGACTGGGACGGCTTCCAGAAGCTCGTTGCAGCTTCTAACCTGCAGGACAAGGAGGTTATCCTCCGCGTACTCTCTATGTACACCGACCCGCAGGAGCGCGAACAGCAGATCCGCAACATGTCGGCTGGCTTCCAGGAACTCGCTAACGGTATCCTCCCTGAGCTCCGCCGCTCACGCCTCATCATCAACTATGAGACAATCGGACGCAGCGACGACCAGATTAAGGAGCAGTACAGCGCAGACGCTACAAAGCTGAGCGTTGACGAGCTTCTCTACTCTGCTACTCTCGAGGATTCGCAGGCTAAGCAGGAGGCTATCTACAAGAAGACTACAGAGGTTTACCCGAACGACTACCGCGCTTACAACAACCTCGCTGCTATCGCTCTCGCTAAGGGCGACAAGGAGGCTGCTAAGCAGTACGCTCTCAAGGCTACATCACTCGGCGCTGCCGCTCCTGAGGCTCAGGCTAACCTCGGTATGCTCGCACTCGCAGAGGGCGACGTTCAGGGCGCAGAACGTCTCATCGCTAAGGCTTCTGGCTCAGAGAACGTACAGTCGGCTCTCGGCGCACTCAACATCGCTAAGGGCAACTACGCTCAGGCTGAGAAGGACTTCGGCAAGCAGAACACCAACACAGCTGCTCTTGCTCAGATCTTGAACAAGAACTACGACGCTGCTTCGAAAACTCTCGACAAGGTGGAGAACCCGAACGCTATGACCGACTACCTCCACGCTATCGTGGCTGCTCGTCGTGGCAACAAGTTCGCTGCTAACTCTTACCTCAAGGAGGCTCTCCAGAAGGATCCGTCTCTGAAGCAGTACGCTGAGCAGGACTTGGAGCTCTCGCTTCTCAAGTAAGACTTAATATACCCCGACAAAGGGTGTTGACAGATATTTGATAGAGGGTGTGGCTTTTGAGCACACCCTCTATTAAAAAACTCTTTTTTCTAAAATGAGAAAAACTATTATAGCTACATTACTCGCCCTGATTATGGTGTCATGTGGAACCGACAAACGTCACTTCAAGATAGACGGAAGGCTCCTGAACCTTAATCAGGGCGAGTTTTATGTATACAGCCCTGACGGAAGTCTCGGCGGAGTAGACACCATCAAGGTCCAGGCAGGACGCTTTACGTATAAGGTGGAGTGTAATAAGGAGATGACGCTCATGATAGTGTTCCCCAACTTCACCGAGCAACCCGTCTTCGCAGCGCCAGGAAAAAGCGTAGACATAAAGGGCGACGCCTCGCATCTGAAGGAGATGACCGTAAAGGGAACAAAGGCCAACGAACTGATGAACCAGCTGCGCGAACAGATTGCAAACGCTTCGCCGGCAGAGATACAGAAGTACGCGAAGCAGTTCGTGGAAGACCATCCCGAATCGATAGTAAGCATGTACGTAGTGCGCAACTTCTTCCTGCAGAAAGACAACCCCGACTTCGCTACAGCGCGACTCCTTATCGATAAGATGATAGAGAGTCAGCCCAAGAACAACGCGCTGAAGACGCTGCAGCAGACCGTGCGCAACCACACGCCCATAGCCCACAACAGCAGCGTGCCGAAGTTCGCAGCTTACGACATCAACGGCAAGCAAGTGAACAACGCCATGCTCGCAAAGGCAGACACGGCGGTCGTCGTAGCGTGGGCAACGTGGAACTACAACAGCGTGTCGATGCTGCAGACCGTAGCGCAGATTCAGAAGGAGAAGGGCAGCAAAATGAAGGTGCTCGGCGTTTGTCTCGACTATTCGCGCTCCTTATGCCGCACAGCGCTGCGACAGAGAGATATGGACGACATACCTACCGTATGCGACGGCAAGGCTGTGGACGGAGATGTATACAACCGACTCGGCATGTCTAACCTCCCCGACAACATCGTTATAGAGAAAGGAAGGGTTACGGCTACCGGACTCACGCTCGAACAGCTTAGAAAGAAACTCGGAAAGGAGTAAATAGGAGCCTACGGCATTCTTGCCGTAGGCATTGTTATAAATAAATGTAGACAGAATAAATAAAAAACCGAAACAAGAACTGATGAAACGTTTATCAAGACTCGTAGCCGTGGCTCTCGCATTGCTGGCTTATACAAACGCCGGAGCGCAGACCGGCGCACCTATCGACTCGCTGCTGTTCGAGACAGACCACCGCATCGACACGGCTGCCTGCGGCGAACTGCGTCTCAACTTCGACGCACTCTGCTTCTTCCGCGACAACGAGTACAAGGGCTACCTCACGAAGGGATACACGCTGCCGGGCTACCGACTGCAGCCTACCGTGAGCTACCAGCCGCTGAAGAACCTGCGCGTGGAGGTGGGCGTAAGCATGCTCCACTATTGGGGAGCCAACAAGTATCCGAACCTTAACTACAGCGACATCGCTACGTGGAAGGGCGACCAGACGCAGACCGGATTCCACATGCTGCCGTTCTTCAACGTGCAGCTGGCGGTCAACTCAAGGTTCAACCTCATACTCGGCAACATATACGGCGGATCTAACCACCGGCTTATCGAACCGCTCTACAATCAGGAGAACGCTCTCTCTGCCGACCCCGAGATGGGCGTGCAGATGCTGTGGCGCGGAAAACCGCTCGACTTCGACATGTGGGTGAACTGGGAGAGCTTCATCTTCGACAAGGACACGCATCAGGAGGCGTTCACCTTCGGTCTGTCCACACGCTTCAAGGTGAACCGCCCAGAACGCCGCACGCATGTCTACTTCCCGCTGCAGGTCGTTATGCAGCATCGCGGCGGAGAGATAAACCCCGACGCCGAACAGCGCCAGGTGAAGACCTGGATGAACGCAGCGGCTGGCATCGGCGCTACCGTGCACACCGACAACAAAATTCTTACGCGTCTGAACGCCGAAGCCGACGTGGCTTACTACCGCCAGGTGACGGGCAATCTGCTGCCCTACGACCAGGGAAACGGCTTCTACGTGAAGGCTGAGGCTGACATCTGGCGCTTCTGTCTGCGCGGAGCTTACTGGCACAGCTCTAAGTTCATCAGCATCTTCGGCAATCCGCTCTACGGATCGGTGGGCGTTCACGAACGCGACTTCCAGATGAAGCGCAACCGCACCGTTTGTGCGCAGCTGAGCTACGCGCAAGAACTGGGCAAGGGATTCTCGTGGGGCGTGCAGGCTGACATTTTCAACACGCTGCCCACGGACGACTTCACCGTAGGCGACAAGGTGTACCGCAACAACAACCAATTGAGTCTTGCTGCCGGCATCTATCTGCGCGTAAAGCCGTCGTTCCTGCTGAAGAAGTTTTAGGGAGTACACTCCAGGGGGTGCACTTGTCTCAAGTGCACCAATCAATCAATAGTAGTTATTTCCAGGGGGTGCACTTGTCTCCGCTCGGCTTTGCCGCTTGCCAGAGCAAGAAGTGCACCAACCAAGAAGTGCACCAATATTAAATTCTCCCACAGAATTCACGGAATTCACAGAACAGACTGGCAAAGAATATTCTCCCACAGATTTCACAGATTTACACAGATATTTACTCCCACAGAATTCACGGAACACACAGAACATTTTGCTTACATCTGTGTAAATCCGTGAAATCTGTGGGAGTTTCTTCTCAGCAATAAACTTCTGTGAATTCTGTGTATTCTGTGGGAGTTTCTTCTCAACAATAAACTTCTGTGAATTCTGTGAATTCTGTGGGAGTTTCTTCTCAGCAATAAACTTCTCCCACGCAGCCTTAATGAGGCTCCCACAGATTTCACGGAACACACAGAACAGACTGGCAGAGGATATTCTCCCACAGATTGCACGGATCCACACAGATATTTATATAACGTAAAAACTCCCACAGAATTCACGGAATTCACAGAACAATTTGCTTGCATCTGTGTAAATCCGTGAAATCTGTGGGAGTTTCTTCTCAACAATAAACTTCTGTGAATTCTGTGGGAGTTTCTTCTCAGCAATAAACTTCTGTGAAATCTGTGTATTCTGTGGGAGTCTCTTCTCAGCAATAAACTTCTGTGTAAATCTGCTTTCTATGTTAAAATCCAAATGTTTTGACCATTATTTTC
>ERZ1023886.29-NODE-29-length-63969-cov-16.846513_pt1 | contig 63969 bp, 34 predicted proteins | sample MGYA00380395_ERZ1023886 | MGnify/ENA primary metagenome ERZ1023886 (study PRJEB33179, sample SAMN07449002) | human gut metagenome | biome: Human-gut; feature: Human associated habitat; material: Faeces | host: Homo sapiens | place: India: Bhopal | collected... | reverse complement strand
TACTCGGGACTTGCACCCGTTAGACAATGCTCGTGCCGAGCATACCGAAAAAAGGCGCAACCCGTGCGGTTGCGCCTTTCTTATTATTTATAGTATAAGCCTGTCTAAGGCAGCGTTTAAGCCTGTCCAAGGCAGCGTTTAAGCCTGTCCAAGGCAGCGTTTAAGCCTGTCCAAGGCAGCGTTTAAGCCGAACTAAGCCTTCTTAAGCCTTCCTAAGCCGAGGAATCCGAACCAAGCCTTCTTAAGCTATCCTTAGCCCTCCCCGACGGGGAGGGTTGGGAGGGGCTTTTACTTCACGAGCTTCTGCGAACGGATGATGTTGCCGTTCTGCATCTTCACGAGGTAAACGCCTGATGTGAGCTGCTGAGCGTCGAACGATGTCGGGTTAACGAGGTACTTAACGAGTACGCCGCTTGCATCGTATACCCATGCCTTCTCTACGTTCTGGAAGTTGAACTTGCCGTCAGCTGCCTCTACCTTAGAAACGCCCTGGCTTGCAGAGTTGATAGCGTCAACTGTGCCACCAAGCATCTCCGGCTCGTCAGCCTCGCCCTGGTCGTGGATGTCAACACCTGCGCCGCGGCCCGGGTTGTCGCCAGTGATTTCTACGCCGAAGTCCATTGAGAAGCCCTTGTTGTGGAGACCTGACGGGAGGAAGTCGCCTTGGAACCATGCGTCAGAGAATACGATACGCAAACGGCTCTTACCTGGCTTTGCGTCCTCAGGAACGGTGAACTCGCAGTTTACACCTGTTGTCTGGAACTCAGGAGTAGCTGCACGGAGTTTGCCTGCAAAGAAGAGCATCTCGCCGTTAGCCGGGTCGTCCTGAATCTTGGCTGAGTTGAACTGCTTGTCGCCGTTGAGGTCTATCCAACCACCTGCGAAGCAATACTTCAGACCGTCAGAGAAGTCGGCGCACTTGATGTTCATCTTCACCTTCTGACCCTGCTTAACCTTGAGCACGAGAGCTGTCTGGTCGTCGTACTGTGAGCCGTCAGCTACCGGGTGGTCTGTGTGGTAGTCGAGGTTCTGGTCAGCGCCAGTTGTTGTAACGTCTGTTACGTAGCGCTGCTGGCGTGCTGTAGCTGCGCCGTCGCAAGCCGGGTTCATCTTGCTCTCAGGATAGTCGGCAACAGGTACCTCTGGCAACGAAGCTAAGTCGCCGCGTGTTACCTTAACCCACTTAACCTCTGAGTAGCTCTTCAGGTCGGTAGATGCCGAGCGTACGCCGATGTACGGCTCTGCGTTCTCCTCGAACTGGATGTCGCCGATGAATGTAGACCATGTTGTGGTGCGGCCGATTTCAGAAACCTTGCCATTCTCGCCGTTCTTGTAGAGCACCTCGAAGTGGTCGATGTTAGCCTCGTCGTTGTAAACGAGATCCCAAGCTGCACGCTTCTGTGCCTGTGCGTCCACGTTCCAGTAGATCTTGGCAGAGAGCTGTGTCTTGTACTCGTTCTTAACCTCTACGTTGAGGTCCTTGATTGCAGCCGGTTTAGCCTTAACGTCGTCGTTGATCTCGAGCTTGCCTACGTACATCTTGTAAGCGTCGTCGCTACCCTTAACGCGCAGACCGATGTGCTTGATGACGTCACTCTTAGAAACGCCATTGAGAGCCACTTTCACCTCCTGCCAGTTAGCGCCGGTGATGTTGCCTACCGGAGTCTCTACCCACGAGCCGTCAGCCTTCTGAACGATTACGTAGAGAGAAGAAGCGTTAGCGCCTTCCTTGCCGTTCTTAACGGCGATCTTAGCGTATGGGTTGCCTGCAGAAACGTTGAGGTCGGTCTTGTAGAGCACTACGTCTGTGCCGGCAGCTGTAGCCTTACCTGTGAGCAGAAGGCTGGTACCGCCGATGTACTGGTCAGCGAGCGAGAATGTAGCGTCGATATCCTTGCTAACCTCCTGTGTACCTGGCTTAACAACGAGCCAGCGGTATGTCGGAACGATGTCCTGAGTAGCCATATTGTACCAAGCGCCTGCTGTCTTCTTTCCCTTGTAAGCGTAGCGGTCGCCGTTGCCGAGGTTGAAGTTGGTAGCGAACGGAAGGTTGCCGAAGATTGAAGAACGCTCCGGAATCCATGTTGCCAGACCTGCGTAGGTCTGCAGCGGCTTGTTGCCGGAAGTGGCTGTCACTTCCCAATAGTTGCCCGTATTGCTTACAGCCGGACGCTCGAGCGGGTTACGGTTACCACCCGACATCATGCGCTCCTGCATGTACTGGTAGTTAGCCTGACGGTCGTAAGAGTCGGCACCTGTGGTGTAAGACCAGATACGGCTTGAAGCGTGCTCGCCCCAGAGGCAGATGTTCATCTGTTTTGCATACTCGTCGCTGTTAAGACGGTTCCAGCCGAGGTTCATGGTTACAATCCACGCACCGGCGTAGATACCTTCTGTAGAACCGGTAGCGTCGATAGCCACCTTAGCAGAGTTGCTGAGCTGGTAAGAGAAGTCGCCGCTCGAATAGTTGAGCATCAAGTCGTGTGTGCGGCCTTCTTTGTCGCCAAGCAGCCACTTTGCCTGCAATGTACTTGCGATAGAGCTCTGGCTTGTGTAGATACCGCTGCGGTAGTTGTCGAAACCGTTCTCCTTTGCCTTTGCCCAAAGAGCGCGGTGGAAGTTAACGATGTCATTCTTGTTGTAGCCTGCATCCTCCCAGTTGTAGTTGATACCGTCGAAACCGAAGTACATCAAGCAGTTGATGATAGCGTCTACATACTTGAAGTTGCCTTTCTCGTCCTTGTCAGTACAATACTTAATCCAGCTGCCAGCGCCTACACCACCTGGATTGCCAGTTGTGTCGAAGAACTTGATACCAGAGAACATGTTGGTACCGTTCTTGTGAGCAGCGTCGGTCCATGAAGCAGGAGCAGAGAAGAATCCGTGGTTCCAAGCACCGAAGAGGTTGGTGTAGTTCCACATTGAGAACACATCGTAGTCGAAGTTGGTTGACGGGTGACCTACATCACCGTCCTTACCCTGACCCATCGGGATGTTCATCCAAAGGTTGCGCTTCTCGTAGGTGTCCTTGATAAGACGGCTTGAGCGGTCGATGATGCCCTTGTTGCGAACGTGCGAACGGATGAACGCGATGTCGCTCTGCTGGATACCGGCTGCTGCGAACTCTGCTTCAGTAGGATACTTGCGACCGTCCTGATAAGCCTGATAGAACAGGTTGATGAGGTTCACGTCGTTGAAACCGCTGAAGTCGTAAACTGCATTTGACGTTGTGTCATCAGCAGCAAAAGCGTTTACACTCGGCATAGCTGACATGAACGCAGCCATAGCAAGCGTAGACAGAAGTACTTTTTTCTTCATGCTTTGTGAATTTGTTTTAGTTAGTTAATTAATTAGAAAATTCTTACCGTTAGTTAGTTATAATTTGATAACTCATAGATTTACGTTGATAAGATAACCGCATGCAGAATATCAAGTTTGCTTGAATATTATGCTGAGGTGCAGCTTATCTTTTGCAAAGATAATGCAAACCGAATGCAGAATATCAAGCTTGCTTGAATATTATGCTGAGGTGCAGCTTATCTTCTGCAAAGTTAGTAAAAAAATGGAAACCGCACTTCTTTTTAATGCTTTTTTAACGTAAAGAAACTATAGAAACCACTATTACCACAGCGCGGTAACGCCTTTACAGCATTGCGGTAACAACAGTTTAGGCACGCGGTAACAGCATTTCCTGTACGCGGTAAACGGTAATGCCTCAGGGGGTGCAGCTGTCCCCAGCTGCACCAACCAAGTTATTGGGCTCTTCAAGGGGGTACAGCTGTCTCAGCTGCACCAACCGAACTGCGAGTGTCCTCCCACAGATTGCACAGATGCACACAGAAGGTTATGGTGCGTGCGCTGCTTGGTTGGTGCAGTGGAGACCACTGCACCCCCTGAGATTGCAAAAAGAGTATCGATTTCTTTGTCGTTACGAAGTTTCGTTGTATATTTGCAATGTAAACAATACAAGTTCCTGCCTGTTTACACAATATGTTTTATGAACTACATGCCGCGTACGGATGAGGTGTCGAAATTCCGTACGGACATCGTATTGGCGGACAAAGACACGAAGTTGCAGGTATCCAACAAGATCCGCTTTATCTACTTGGCGCTTCCGCTCTTTAAGAACAAAGCGGAGGAATGTGTTACAGATTTTGAGAAATGGATTTACGTATTGAAGCATATGGAAGCATTAAGCAGAATGCCGTTCACGGCACAAAAAGAGATATTCAAACAGCTTGAGGACTATGCCGACAGCCACCGCCTAACAAAGAAGGAATGGGAGGCGTACGAGAATAGCCTCTGGGTTGTGCGCGACAATATGGCGTGCATGGCAGCTGCTGAACGTGAGGCAAGAGAGAAAGGCCATGCGGAAGGACGTGCAGAAGGACGTGCGGAAGGACGTGCGGAAGGACGTGCGGAGGAGAAGAAAGCCATTGCAAGAAATCTTCTTGCAATGGGATTAACCATCGAGCAGGTCGCTCAAGGCTCAGGCTTGCCAATAGAAGAAGTAAAGAGCTTACAATAACCTTTAGGGGGTGCAGCTGTCTCAGCTGCACCAACCGAACTGCGAGTGTCCTCCCACAGATGCACACAGCTGGAAGATAGGCTGGAAGATAACCTCATTTTTTAGGAATCTTCCAGCCTTTATCTTTCTGACATGCAGCACGTTGCACGCCGGCTGGAAGATATGGTAGATTTTTTCAGCTACTCGATTATATTTATGACTTTGTAACCCTTACACAGATACACAAAAATGCTCTAATCCCAAAAGTTATATGGAAATTTGGGATTGTAATCCCAAAAATTATATATAAATTTGGGATTAGACACAATTTAAGACAAAAAAGGCAGGGCTCCGAAATCGGAGTCCTGCCCATTTTTATATATACAAATCTAAACGTGCGGATTAGAAGTTAGAAGCTCCGTTATCCCACCAGAGGTGCTGACCCTGAGTATCCGAAGCACCCTCGCCGAGAGCTGGGAGACCAGTCTCCTCAATATCAGCCTTAGTCTGAGGATCGTCAGAAGCCCAAGGAATACGACGCATGATGTTCTCCTTTGTCTGTACCCAAGAATCGCCAGCCTTGATTGTGCCGTCACCATCGGCTACGCCGAGGATCGGGAAGAGCTTAGGATAGCCTACACGACGAAGGTCAACCCATGACTCGTAGCTGTACGGGAAAGAAGCGATGTACTTCTGAGTGATGATTTTCTCGAGCTTTGTCTCCTTAGAATCGCCCTCGTTCCACTTAACGCCAATCTTTGTTACGCTCGGCATGTCAGGTGTGAGACCCTGCGGGTCTACGTATGCAATACCCTTCGGAGCCTCTACATTCAGATAGTCGTCAACCAGCTGGTTGTACTTGTTGCCTGTGAACGAACGGCTCTCGAGAGCTGCGTAGCGGATGCCCTGCTCGTAGAACTGCTTAGCTGTACCGCCCATATTCCAGCCGCGGAGAGCGCCCTCAGCGAGGAGGAAGTAAACCTCAGAACACTTCATGAGATAGAGAGGAGCCTGAGTCTGTGCCAAGTATGCCTTGTCGAGCATAGAGTAGCCACAGTACGGGTTGTTGGCTGCTGCCTGACCCTCACCAGGAGCTACACCGTCACGCATACCTACGTATACAGAGTTAATCGGTGTTGTAGCCGGGCAAGAAGAACCCTCTACAGCCTGCGGAGACTTTGCGAGACCTACGCTGTTCTTTGTGAAGAGATACTTCATGTACGGGTGGTCGAGGTTCTCAAGCAGATTAATGAAAGAAGCACCCATAACAGCGTCGCTCCAGCCTGTGATTTCAACCAGCGGGTGGTCCTTGCCAGAGAATGTAGGATAGATAGCAACCTCGTTGTCAACGTCGGTGATGACACCGTCGCGAACTGCTTCCTCTGCCCACTCCTTAGCTGTCTCAGGCTCGATACCACTCATGTGGATAGCCATACGAAGCTTGAGCGAGTTGGCGAAGCGGATCCACGGCTCCATATCCTCCCAAGTCTTTGAATACGGATCGTTAACGATAGTGAGGTAGCCGTACATTACGTTAGCAACCTGCTCCTTGTAAGCCTGAGAACGGTTGTCCTTGTAGTACTTCAGACATGCAACAGCGTCATCGAGGTTCTTCTTAACACCGTAGTAGATTGTACGTACGTCGTTATACTTGAACGGCGACTTGTCGCGCAGAGCCTTGAACTCCTCATAAGGCATCGGACCGAAGAGGTCGGCGTTCTCGATAGCCGAGTAGTTGAAGAGTGTGAGGAAGATAGCCTTCAACTCTGGTACTGAGTCGATCTTCTCTGTGTTCAGCAGCGGAGCGATATACTGCTTTGAAGCAGCGAAACCGCTACCCGGACCACCGATAGAACCCTTACACAAGTCGTATGTAGAACGCAATGTGAAGTTAGAGTACGGGAAGTCTGAGTGAGGAACACAGAAGTACTGTACGTAGTTGTCAGGACCGAGCGAGTAGCAGAACTGGTAAGCGTGTGCCTCTGGAGCACCGCCGTCCTTACCGCCACGGATACCATAAACACCGGTCTGAGCAGTACGGATGTTATCGTCAAGTGCCATGATAGCCTCTGCAACACCCTCGTCAGAAATCACCTTCTTGTAGTCGATGACATCTGCTTTACCCGAGCCGATCACTGGAGGCACTTTGGTCTCGTTTGCGTTGAACTCGTCACCCGGGGTGTCGTAGTCGAGACATGACTGCATACCGAAGGCAGAGAGCGCAAGCGCAGCGTAAACAAATATCTTTGAATTTTTCATAATTCTTTTTTACTTTTTTGAATTGGTTTAGAAATTTACATTCAATGAGAAGCCGAACGAACGTGACGACGGCATATTGAATACCTCGAATGCACCGAGACCTGTGCCAGTAGAGAGCGATACGTCTGGGTCAACCGGAGCGTCCTTGTAGAGGAAGAACAAGTTGCGAGCGATGAACGAGAGGCTCAGGTTCTTGTTCTGGCCGAAGAGGTTGCGGAATGTATAACCGAGAGAGAGCTCACGCAGACGGAAGTTGGTGCCGCTGTAGAGGTAGCGCTCGATGTCCTGAGGAGTTACACCACCAACTGAGTTGTAGTAAGACTCGATAGGAACGATACGGCCCGAACCATCGTCGAGGCGGATACCGAGGATATTGTTGCCATAGATAGCGTCAGCGTAGATGTTGTTCTTCTCAGCGTAGAGGCGAGCGTCAGCTGTGCGCTGTGACAAGCCAGCACCGTCGAGGAACGACTCTGTCATAGAGAGTACCTTACCGCCGATACGACCGTTGATGAGGAACGAGAGTGTGAGGTCCTTCCATGTGAAGCTGTTAGACCAACCCATCTGCCACTTAGCATTCTGGTTGCCTACGAACTTGCCGTATGTCTTGCTCGACTCTGTCTCCATTGACAAACCACCCTTAGCGTTAAGAACGTAGTGGCCTTCAGCGTCGCGCTTGATGTCTGTTACGTACATGTCGCCCATAGCGCCGCCTTCCTTGTAGAGCACCTGCACACCACCTACGTATGTAGCGATGACATTCTCTTTGCCTGTATCCTCGTCGTAAGCTGTACGGAGGATCTTGTTGTCGTTGTAAGAGAGGTTGTAAGATGTCTTCCAACGGAGCTGACCGAACTTGAAGTCGTAGCCTACAGTAGCCTCAATACCCTGGTTGCGGATCTTAGCAGAGTTCATCGGGATAGACTTGCCAGAAGCGTTGGTACCAACGAGGTAGAGGTTAGACATTGTAGAGTTGTAGTATGTCAAGTCGAGGCTCAAGCGGTTGTTGAGGAACAATGCCTCGATACCGGTCTCGAAAGAAGCTGTCTTCTCAGGACGCGGATTCTTGAAGGTAGCCCATGAAGACGGAACCAACGCACCTGTCTCGAAGTTGCGTGTAGCACTATTGTAAACGATACCCGGGATAGAGTTACCTACCTCTGAGTAAGAAGCACGGTACTTCAAGTAGTTGAACCACTCTGGGAGCTGAACGAGGTTGCTTACGATAGCGTTCGCACCGAAGCCGAAGTAGCCGTAATCCTCAGGCGTACCACGGTCCTTGAACTGACGGAAGGCACGGTACCAGTCGCGACGGTATGAACCATCCAAGTAAACTGTCTCCTTCCAACCAATCTGACCTGTTACAACAGCACCCTTGTTCCAGTCTGAACTCTGGCTCGGAGATGTAGCTCCAGGACCACCGGCTGCTGTAGAGAAGTAGTTAGCCATTGTAGAGAGGTGCTCGCGGTCACCATAGTAGTATGTAGCTGTTACGTCATTGCTATGACCGAACGACTTGCGGATATGACCTACGTAACCTGCTGTTGCAGAAACGTCCCAATCACCGAATGTCTTGTTGTAGTTAAGCATGAAGTCGGTGTAGAGGTCGGTTGTCTTAGAGTAGCTCCACCAGTAGCGACCCAGGTCTTCCATAGAAGCCGGGAGCCATGTTGTAGCGTAACGCTTCGACTCGCTCTCGTACTTTGTGAAGTCCATACCCAAACGAGCCTGGAATGAGAGACCGTCGTAGATATCAAGCGAACCGGTGATGTTACCGAAGAAACGGTCTTCCTTAGCTACGCTTGAGTTCTGGTTAATAAGCCAGTAAGGGTTATTCTGACCCTGAGCTGAGTAAGCCCAATTCTGCATCGGCTGACCGGTTACAGTGCCCTGCTCCTTAACCTTTTCATAACCAACAACCGTATCGTACATAGGATGACCTTGATCATCTATTCTTTGTTTACCATTTTCATCCAACGCAGGCTTATAGAGAGTTCCTCTCTTGAAGTATGTCTGCAAGCCTGTCATCCAAGTACCATTATCTATGCGGTAGTTGTTGCGATAGTAGTTGAGGTCGATATTACGCGGCATCATGTACAAGTGGTAGATCGGGTTCATTGTGATACCACCACCAGGACGGTTCTTTGTCTTTGTCTGAATGTAGTTCATCGACACGTCGATAGAAGCGCGGTCGTAGAACTTGAAGTTCTGGCGGAAAGAGAAAGTGTGACGGTTGTATGAGTTATTGTCAATCATACCGTTTGCGTGAGAGTTACCATAAGAGAAGTAGCTGCTCATCTTGTCTGTACCACCTGAAAGGGCGATAGAGTTGTTTGTTGTCACACCGGTCTTGAAGAAGTCGGCAACGTCGTCCTTTGCACTGTTGCGGAGGTGTACCTCATTCATTGTCTCGCCGAAATGCTCGCCGTACATCGGAGTCTGGATGATAAGCTGGTCGTTATTACGAGCAGATACCTTATCGCCCCAGCTGCTGATGCTCATAGTGTGAGCGTTCTCGTCGATAGCAGCACCATAAACGTTCTGAATTTTCGGAGTTGTGAGCGGAGTGTCGAATGTTACGTTAGAAGAGAAGTTAACGCCTATCTTACCCTCGCGACCCTTCTTTGTGGTGATCATAAGAACACCGTTGGCAGCCTCAGAACCATAAAGAGCGGCAGCGTTGGCACCTTTCAGCACGTTGATAGACTCGATATCGTCAGGGTTGATCATTGAGAGAGCGTCGCTACCCTCAGATACGCCTGTTGTAAGCATGTTGGAACCTACCTGGCCGTGCTGCGAGTTGTTCATAGGAACACCATCGACAACGATAAGCGGAGTAGAAGAACCGAGGATTGACTTGTTACCACGGAGGATGATCTTAGAAGCACCACCTGCACCACCTGCTGACGGTGTGATGGTTACACCAGATACCTTACCCTCGAGAGAGTTGGCAACGTTCGGGTCCTGTACACGGTTGAGGTCAGAAGCCTTAACCTGCTGTGTAGAGTAAGTAAGTGAAGACTCCTTACGCTTGATACCCATGGCGGTAACTACGACCTCCTTGAGCACAGAGCTTTCGTCTTTCATGGTAACGTCAACGTTGGCACGACCGCCTACCTTTACCTCCTGCGGAGTGTAGCCGATATAAGAGAACACCAAGACAGCGTTCTTGTCCTTAACGTCGATTCGGTAGTTACCGTCGATGTCTGTAACTACACCAAGACCAGTGGCACCCTTCACTACGACGCTAACGCCGATGAGCGGTTCGCCAGTACCATCCTTAACAGTACCCTGAACGACAGCGCCCTGAGTCTGTGTCAAAGCATTAGGAGCTGCGTTGCCATTAGCCGAAGCATACTGCATAGGCAGACCTGCTGCGAGCATCGCAAAGGCGGCTTTCAGCACCATGTTGCCTTTCTCGTTTGATTTGTTGTTCATTGTTTGTTTTTTAATAAATGAATATAGTTGGAACCGGCAGGGCGGCGTCGCCGCCCGCCGGTTCACTATTCTTTGTTATTACTTCTTGATTACGTTGAGAGCCTTGAACGGCTTGCCGTCCTTGAGCACCTGTACGATGTACATGCCCTTACCACCCTGAACAGCTACGTTCACTGTCTCGCCGGCATCAGCACGGAAGTCATTGCTCTGGAGCACTGCACCTGCTGCGCTTACGATATTGATAGTGTAGAAGCCGCCCTCAGAGAAGCGGAGGTTTACGCTCTCTACGAACGGGTTAGGATAAACAGAGAAGCCTGCTGCGTCCTTAACATCGTTGATTGCGTCAACACCTGTGATAACGAGTACGTTCTCAAGTGCCTTCTCAGACTCGCCCCAGAAGTTGGTGAGCTTAACGCCTGCCTCATACTCGCCCGGACGAGCGAATGTTACGACAGCTGCCTTGTCGTCCTCAGAAGAGATGCGACCGCCGTTGAGCTGCCATGCGTGTGAAGTCTTAACCTCGAGTGTACCCTCGATGCCAGGATAACCTGTTACCTCGTTGTTTGCACCTACTGTCTTGTAAGATGCTGTAGAAGTATTCTCACCGCCAGAGCCGTTCATCACAACCATTCTTGCCTTGTACTGAGCACCTGCCTTACCAAGGTTAACGAATGTAGAGTCGCTCTTGTCCATCTCCTCGAAGGTGTAGTAGCCCATGAGTCCCTCAGGAATCTCATTAGCTGCATAGCCCTGCATTGCGCGAACTACCTCAGCGTCGCTAAGAGGCTTGTTCCAAACCTGAACCTCGTCGATAGTTGCGTTCAGACCTGCCTTGTAAACACCGCCACCACCGATGAACACGTTAGCGTGCTCAGAGGTATTGATACGAGAGTCAGAGCTGTTCTCACGCAGTGAAGATGAAGAGAAGTTGTTAGGACCTGCTACGCACTTGCCGTTGAAGTAGATCTTCTGCTGCTTGTCAGAAGCCTGAGTAACAACGATGTGGTTCCAAACACCCGGGTTGAGTGCGTAACCTGTTGACATCATCGACTCTCTCGGGTTGTCGTGAGCTGTCCAGCCGAAGGTGTTGAACGATACCTCGTTTGCAAGGTGGTTGCTGTTGCAGCCGTGCTCGCCAGCGTTGATCTGCGGACGAACCTGTACCCAGAGATCACCCCAGTTGTTGTGCGGCCACTTGTCTGAGATAGTGTTCTTCTGGATGAGGTTTGTACCCTGCTTGTCGTGAGCATAGTTGTCTACCTTAACCCAGAGAGCGTAAGAGTAAGCCATGCTTGTGTTGTTGCCACCGTCGAGTGTTACATCTGCCGGAATCAAGAGCATGTTCGGGTCCTTTACAACAAGACCGCGAGATACCTTACCCTCACCGTCGCGTGATGTGTAGTTAAGCTTGATTTCCTCGTTTGTCTCAGCTGTCTGCTTGTCAGCAGTTACAGTCTCTACAACTGGCACAGCACCTGTCTTCTCCGGAGAGATGATAACCTTGCCGCGGAATGTCTCTGTCTTGCCCTCTGCATCAACAACCTCAAGGTCGTAAACGCCAACCTCTGCTACAGAAGTTGTGAACGCATTGCAGTTGGTGTACTTCTCGCCTACCTGAGCACCTGTCTGTGCGTTGAGCAGACGGAACGACTGAGCATTCGGAGCGAACTGGTCCTCGTAGTAAACCTTGAACTGCTCGTTCGGCTTGATAACCTGGCGGTCGATAGCTACCTCTGTAGACGGTGTGTCGTATTCTACTGTCTGGTACTCGCTCCAAGAGATTTCGCTCTTCTGCAGACCGTCAGGAGAAACGGCGCGTACACCGAAGCGGCAGTCGCGCTTCTCGAGGTCGGCTACCATCGGAGCGTCGATTACGTAAGCTGCCCAAGATGTTGTAGCTGTGAGGTACTGCTCCTTCTCGCCCTTCTGCTGGAACCAGATCTCGTAGTACCATGTATCTACTTCGTCGTTGTATGTCTTCTCGCCGCCGGTCTCTTCCTTAGCAGCGTAGCGGATCTTGAAGTCGCAAGTCTTGTCCTTACCGCGGAGAACATCAATATCCTTGATCTTCGGAGCAACCGGTGCGAATGTCTGCTGTGGGTTGCGAACTGCGAGCTCACCAACGAGCATATTGTAGTCCTTAGCTGTGTTGTCGAGACGGATACCGATCATTGCGATCTCGTCGCCCGACTTCAGACCGAGCTTGTCGAGAGTAGTGGTGAATGTTGTCCACTGACCGAACTTCTCAGCTGCAGGAATGTCAATCTCCTTGTACTCTGTGAGCTTGCCCTTGAGAGCTACGAACAACTTAGCGTGTGTGTCAAGCTCGTTGCTCATCTTATATGTAAGAGAGATGTTGTATGAAGGCTCTGTCTTGAGCAAAGTCTTGAAGAGCTTTACACGAGATGTTGTTGTCTGACCCTTCAGGCGGAGGCAAGAGCCACCCCAGTAAGCGTCGTCCCATGTCAGCTCTGCCTGAGCGAGGTCTGCGCTCTTTGCGCTCTCGTTGCCGTCAACGATCCACCAACGCCATGTAGGCATGTAGTCCTGAGTAGCGATGTTGTGCCACTTGTGGTTGAACGTTACCTCACCCTCGTTCTTGAATGTAAGACCGTTACCGAGGTTGAAGCGTGTTACGAACGGAACCTGCTGGATAGTAGACTTAGCTGTTACGTAGCTTGCTACACCGTGGAACTTGCCCTTGAGGCTACCATTAGCGAGTGTTACGACGTCGCTCCATCCGAGGATGTCAGGAGTGTTGGCCGGGTTGCGGTTGCCACCGCTGAACACCATCTCCTGCTTGTCGAGGTAAGCCTGCTGGATAGCCACGTCAGATGTACCGTAGTCGGTAGCGCTCTGGTGGATAAGACCCTGTGAGTGAGCACCCCAGAAGCCTACAGAAGCCTCTACGTCGTTGAGGTCGTTCCAGTTAGAGCTTGAAGAGTGGAGCGCACGACCCTGGATATCGAAGCCCTTGTAGTAGTCGTACGGGTCGCGACCAAGGCTCTTAGCCATTGCTGCAGAGTTCTTGAGAGCACCGTTACCGGTGTTATAGTTAGAGAACAACATGTCGGTAACGATGTTGTCCTTATCACCGAACTGATTCTTGTTGTGAGAACCAAGACCAGAGTCGAATGTGATGGCACCGTAGTCGTTAGTACCGTCATACCAGTGGAGCTGGAACTTCCAACCAATCTTCTCTGCCTCCTTATGGCACGCAGCGAAGAAGCCCTGAATCTGCTTCATTGTAGCAGCATTAGCATGGAACTCAGAGTTCACACCAACGCCGTCGATGCCGTAGTACTTGAGGATCTTAACGAAGCGCTCAACGTTTTTGTATGTGCCGTCAGAGTTCTTCTTTGTCAGCTCGCCGAAGGTCTTGCCCCAACCGCTTGCTGAGTTCACGTTTACACTTGCAGCCCAAGGAATTGAAGCAACGCAACCTACCGCTACACCATTCTTGTGAGCAACGTCAGACAGACCGCCAGTTACGCGGAACCAAGGTGCTGTCCAGTTGCCGTGGATGCTGAGGTATGACCACATAGAGAAGTTGTCGCCCTCGAAACAGTAGCGTGGAAGAGCCTTCCAAGAAGACGTTGGGTCGTCGAGCGGAGTCCAGAGACACATCTTACGACCCGGCTTAGCCTGCTTGCTAACCTCTGCCTGATAGTCGTCAGCCTCAGCGATGCGCGGCAATGGGCGAACGCGTGAGATATAGAACTGGTCGTCCATTTCGCTTACCTCGCGCGGAGGTGTGCCAGCTTCCCAGTTCCAGATGTTCTCGAGGAGGTACTGGTCGCCCTTGTCCTGGATGTCTAACGGATGAGTCGGAGTACGCTGAGCGTAACCGAACACGCAGCCACACAGAAGCATGGATGCGAGGAGTGTTGTCTTTTTGTTGTTCATTTAGATATTGTTTTGTTGATTAGGTATTTAGAAGCGCAAAATTGACGAGTATACAAGTATGCTATGTTTTTATACAAGTGGACGAGTGGACGAGCAAACAAGCTTCTTGCACACCTATATATAATATAAGGTATATAATCAGCTTGTCTGCTTGTCAACTCGTTCACTCGTCTATATATTTACTCGTTTACTCGTCAACTTATAGATTTATTTTACTTACGAATAAGTTTCACAGTGCGAACGGTCTTGCCGTCCTTCTTCACATTAAGCACGTAGATGCCTGCCTTAGCAAGGTGTACGTTAACCACGTTGCCAGCGTTGAGCTGAGCAGCCTTGCGAGCCACCTGCTCACCAGCTGTTGTGTAAACGCTAACTTCGTATGCGCCAGCCTCAGCGAACTCTACTATTGCGTCCTCGCCTACTGTGTAAGCCTTCATCTCTGCGCCCTCTACAGCGTCAACGCCAGTAGGATAAGCCACCTTGATTACAGAGAATGTCTTCTCTGCCTTACCAAGAGCGTTAGAGAGTGTAAGAGTTACGTCGTAGTCGCCACCTGTGCGGAACGAAACGTTTGCAGAACCTTCCTCGCCGTTACCAGTAATGTCAGCGAATGTAGCGTTCTTAGCAGTCCATGACGGCTTGGTCTCTACCTTGTATGTCTCGCCAGATACGAACGGAGAACCTGCGATGTAAGTCGGCTCAATCCACTGGAGAGTAGCCTGACCCTCGCTGCCGCCTGCAACCATATCCTGCATACCTGCCTTTGTGCCAGCAAGTGAACCTGCAGCTGAGAAGTAGTTGTCAGTAGCCTTCTTTTCGAAGTCCCAGAATGCCTTCACGCCAGCAGGGAGGTTGTTAGCGTTGAGGTCGCCCATAGCAACCTTAGCGTCTGCTGCTGTGACTGCCTTGTCCCAAACTACTACGTTGTCGATAACACCGTCAATGCCGTAACGTGAGAAGAGCGGACCACCGATGCAGAGGTACATACCGTTTGTGATGCCATAGATATCGTTCTCATAGTCTGGTTCTGTTGTCTTTGTGGCTCCACCGGTACGATCCCATGAAGTAACGGTCTGCTTAACGCCGTTTACGAACAGGTCGCTACGGAAGTTACCGCCATCGTTAAAATCAAAGGCCATTGTTATGTGTACCCAGTTGCCTACAGGCAGCTTAGTGTTAGCGTACTTATAGTGAAGCTCCTTGTTAGAAGTAGCGTCTGTACCACGGAAGTTGTAGTGATCGATGCTACCATCTGCGCTGATACCAGACCAGTTCCAACCCCAGTCTGTCTTAGGCCAACCATCCTGCTTGTTGTAAACGTTGAAGAGAGTTGTAGGATCGCCAGACTTGATGCCGTTGAGCTTCAACCAGAATGAGATAGAGTAAGACTTCTTGCCTACGAGACCGAGGTCTGCAGCAGCAACACCAAAGCGCTTCTCCTTAAGGTCAAGACCCTGTGAACCTGCGCCGTCAGCGTGACGACCTGTGTAAGCCATCTTAACGCTCTCGCCAGTCTTGAGAGAAACATCCTCATCGCTACCGTTAGCTGTGAGAGAGTAAATCTCAGGCAGAGCGCCTGTGCCCTCGCCAGTGATCTGGATGTAAGATGCGAATGTACGTGTGGTCTGCTTAGCAGCACCATCCTCACCATACTCGTTGCCAGTAACCTTGAGGTCGTAGCTACCGACGTCAGCAAGCGATACTGTCCAAGAGTTGCCTTCGCCGCTCTTAACTACAGCGCCATCCTTAACAATCTCCCACTTAGCAGCTGGGTGCTCAGGGTCGATGTAGCTGAGTGTGAACTCCTCGTTCGGCTTGATAGTCTTCTTGTTGCTCTGAATATCGTCATTGTAAACGTATGTAGCAGGCTCCATGTAGTTGCTCCAAGCGATTTCTGACTCTGTCTTGTGGTCGAGAGCTACTGCAGAAACACCGAGGCGTACCTTAGCGTTTGCCTTAGTAGTCGGGATTGAGTAGTAGAGACCAGCCCAAGAAGTTGTTGTACCCATGAGCATCGGCTCCTTGCCCTCCTCCTGAGCGTAGAGACGGAAGTGAGATGTCTTGACGTCGAGGTTGTAGCATGGCTCGCCAGCTGCCTTGTTGTTAGGCATGTTGAAGATGATCTTAGCGTCCATACCAGCCTTGCTGTTGTAGAGCATCTTGGTGTTAGCAGCGTCGATAACCGGAGTAGCCGGTGTAGCGTAGTTGCCACGAACGATAGAGAACTCGCCGAGCATGAGGTCGACGTTCTTAGCGTTCTTGAAGTTGAGAGCTACGAGAGCAAGAGTCTTGCCGTCGAAGTCAGAACCTACTGTGAATGTCTGCTTAACCCAGTCGTTAACGTCAGCTACGCGCTCTGTCTTACAGAGGTTGTAAGCTACGCCCTTGTCTTCGCTGCCCTCTGCTGAGAGAACGAGGTCGAGGTCGGTTGCGCCCTCGTTGAGCTTATAGCGAACAGTGATAACGTCGCCCTTCTTCAAAGCGTACTTTGTCTTGAAGAGGTGGAGATACTCGTTAGCTGTTGTACCGAACACCTTGAGTGTAGAACCTCCGAAGTAAGCGTCGTCCCATACGAACTGAGCGTCGAGGCCCTCAGCCGGAACGTCAGCTGCTGTACGTCCGAGGAGCTTGTTAGCGAACCAGAAGTGCCATGTCGGCAGGTAGTCCTGCATACCTACGTTGTACCAAGGTGTGCTGGTCTTGCGCTCGCCGTTAAGGTTGAAGAACTTACCGTTACCGAGGTTGAAGTAAGTGATGAACGGCTCCTCAGCGAGATCCCAGCTCAGCGGTGAGCGTGCTGTCATGAATGCAGCCATACCGTGCCAAGTCGGGTTGTATGCTGTGTACTGATGCTTGTCAACAATAGACGGAGTGATAACCGGGTTGCGGTTGCCGCCACCGAAGTAGCACTCAGTACGACGGAGGTAAGCGAACTGCTTCATCTCGTCAGACGAACCGAGCTCTGCACGGCTCTCCCAGAACATGTTGTATGAGTGAGCACCCCAAAGACCGATAGAAACACGCTGATCAGGCAGCAACGACCATGATGTACCGCCAGGCTCGCCACCCTGCATGTTCACACCGCAATAAAGGTCGAGCGGATCGCGACCGAGCTTCTCTGCATATGCTACAGAAGGAGTGAGCTGACCACGGTTCCAGTTGTAATTGAAGAAGAGCGATGTACGTACGTTGTCCTTGTCACCGAATGTCTCCTTGTTATGGTTGCTGAGACCACCGTCGAATGTAACCTGACCGTAGTCGTTTGTACCGTCATACCAGAAGTTCTCGAATACCGGGTTAACCGACTTCATCTTCTTAACGAGAGCTGCGTGGAATGTGCGTACCGGCTTCACTACAGAACCACCGTTGTAGAACTCTGAGTTGTAGCCCATACCATCGATACCATAGTACTGGAAGAACTTTGAAGCCTTGTCTACGTCCATAGAGCCGATACCCTTAAGACATGCCGACCAGCTTGCGCTAAGACTTGCGTTAGGAATAGAAGCAACACCAGAAACACCTACACCGTTCTTGTGAGCGACATCGAGGAAAGCAGCCGGAATACGTCCGAGAGGTGCTGTCCAGTCGCCCCAGTGTGTAACGTACGACCACATAGAGAATACCTCTGAGTCGAATACGCCGTTAGGAAGTGCGTTGAAGTCGGGGTTGTTTACCGGAATCCAAGCGATGAGCTTCTTGTCGTTCTTCGCATTGAGATCAAGACGCACCTGTGTAGCCTCGTTGCGGAAACGAGCACGTGGCTTTACACGTGAGATGTAGAAGTTGTCGTCTGCTGTTATCTGGCTGCCAGGAGTCCAACCCTGAATAAGGGTGTGGAAGTTTTCGCTGCCAGTGTTCTTACCAGCTTCTACATAACCTTCACGCATCTGCTGTGCGTTAGCGCTCATCACAGAAAGTACGAGACCTGCTGCGAGAGTCAAAGTTTTGCGGGAAAAATTCGCCATAAAGATTTGTATTTAGTAAATTGATTCAGTTTTTCTTAAACGAATGTATGTGTAAAAAGTTAGAGAATGGAGAGTATGGTTAGTACGCTTCCATTTGTTCTGCAAAAATACGCATTTTTTGTGAAAAAGATATAAATCAGATATTCCGTTTTTATTATATTAACATCTTTAACATTTCGGGCAAGGGCAGGGGGTGCACTTGTCTCTCAAGGGGGTGCAGTTACTACAAGGGGGTGCAGTTACTACAAGGGGGTGCAGTTGTCTCAACTGCACCAACCAAGTTAACCACACATTCTGTTCGGTTGGTCTGTTCGGTTGGTCTGTTCGGTTGGTGCACTTGAGACAAGTGCACCCCCTGAGTATGCACTTCTACTTGGTTGGTGCACTTGAGACAAGTGCACCCCCTGAGTATGCACCTGCAAGTGCCCCCTGAAAGCCACTACAGCAAATACTGTACGTTGTCTGCTACATATAATGAGTAGCTATCTTCCGGAAGTCCGTTAGGGTTATTAACAATGTATGCCAGTTTATGTGCGAAGTCATCTTCCCCACGCATCATACGATCGAACATCTCGCGCTGCCACACATTACCATCCGTCCCTACACATCGTTTTATCATTCGTGACGAATAGCGCTTCAACTTACTGACAATAGAGACAACGCTGTTTTCTCCTATCGGCGACAATAGAATGTGAACATGATTGGGCATTATGACGAAGGCATGGAGGTGATACGTCTGCTTGTCGTTGAAGAACAGAGCTTCCTCAACAAACTGCCTGCACTGCGCATTGCTCAACACACAACCGCCATATCCAATCTTCAACCACCCCTCCACTATTTCTTCCAAACGTTCTTCCTCTGCCGTCAGCTCTCCATCCTTTGTCTCGCACCGTCCTAACGCCTCGCGCATGAGTGACAACTCCTGCAGTTTGGTCTGAGGAAGTGAGTCGGCAAGGCGAAAAGTGATAAACTGCACCGCCTCTGGCTGAAACCAATGAGGCAAGTGACCACACCGAATAAGTATGTCGGAACGACGGTTTAGGAAGGTGATGTGGGGCATGATGGGGTTGGGAGTTAGAGGGTGAGATAATTTGATTGAGGGAGGGGCGCTTGCAGGGGGTGCACTTCTTGCTTGATTGATGCAGTTCTTGCAGGGGGTGCACTTGTCTCAAGTGCACCAACCAAGATAATGGTGTCACTTCTACTCGGTTGGTGTACTTCTTGCAGGGGGTGCACTTGTCTCAAGTGCACCAACCAAACTAACTATACAATCTGCTTGGTGCACTTCTTGCTCGGTTGGTGTCACTTCTACTTGGTTGGTGCACTTGGGACAAGTGCACCCCCTAAGTATGCGCTTCTACTTGGTCGGTGCAGTTGAGACAACTGCACCCCCTGAGTATACCACTTCTACTTGGTTGGTGCACTTGAGACAAGTGCACCCCCTGAGTATACCACTTTTTGCTTGGTTGGTGCACTTGGGACAAGTGCACCCCCTGAGTATGCACTTTTGCTTGGTTGGTGCAGTTGAGACAACTGCACCCCCTAAGAAGTGCACCCACTTATTAATTAGTCAGCCAGAGTGAAGTCGAGCTGTTTCTTTTCGAGGTTGGCGCTTGCCACCTTGATGCGTACCGGGTCGCCGAGCTGATACTTGTTGTGATGGCGGCGGCCCACAAGACAGTAGTTGCGCTCATCGAAGTCGTAGTAGTCGTCGTCGAGGTCGCGCATCGGCACAAGACCCTCGCAGTGGTTCTCGTCAATCTCGCAGTAGATGCCGTACGACTGTATGCCCGAGATGTGTGCGTCGTAGACGTTGCCCACACGTTCAGACATAAACTCCACTGCCTTATACTTTATAGAGTCGCGCTCGGCGTTGGCAGCAATCTGCTCCATCTCCGACGAGTGCTCGCAAAGCTCCTCGTAGTGCTCCTTGTTGGCAGAGCGTCCGCCCTGCTGGTAGCGTGTGATGAGTCGATGAACCATCGTGTCGGGGTAGCGGCGGATAGGCGATGTGAAGTGGGTGTAGTAGTCGAACGCCAGTCCGAAGTGACCGATATTGTGTATAGAGTACTTCGCCTTCATCATAGCGCGCAGCGCCACGGTCTGTATGAGATTCTGCTCGCGCTTGCCCTCGCACGCCGACATGAGCGTGTTGAGCGACTTGGCGAGTGCGCCCTTCGTGCCGTCGGTCTTCATCTTGTAGCCGAACTTCACCACGAACTCGCGCAGCGTCTCGAGCTTTGTCGGGTCGGGGTTGTCGTGCACACGATAAGGCAGCGTCTTCGGCTTCTTGCCCTTTGCCACCTTGCCTACCGATTCAGCCACGGTGCGGTTGGCGAGGAGCATGAACTCCTCAATGAGCTTGTTGGCATCCTTCGAGCGCTTGAAGTAGCAGCGCACAGGCTTACCCTTCTCGTCTACGTCGAAGTGCAGTTCCTCGCGGTCGAACTTCACGGCGCCGTTCTTGAAACGTGCAGCGCGCAGCTTCTTAGCCAGTCGGTCGAGCATGATGAGTGCGTCGGCGTTCTCACCCTTGTATCCGCCCTTAGGCGCTGCAGGTGCGGGTTCGCCCGTGCCGTCTACCACGCCGTTCTGCTCGAGCAGCTCCTGCACCTCCTCGTATGCGTAGCGGCGGTTCGACTTGATAACGGTGTGCACTATGCGGTATGCCTTCACGTTAGCGTCCTCGTCGAGGTTGAAGATTACGGAGAACGCCAGCTTCTCCTCGTCGGGTCGGAGCGAGCAGATGAAGTTGCAGAGACGTTCGGGGAGCATCGGTATGGTGCGGTCGACGAGGTAGATGCTCGTAGCGCGCTTCACCGCCTCCTTGTCAATCACGGATCCTTCTGTGACGTAGTGCGACACGTCGGCGATGTGAACGCCCACCTCCCAGAGACCTTCCTTCAGCTGTCGGATAGAGAGCGCGTCGTCGAAGTCCTTTGCATCCTTCGGGTCGATGGTGCAGGTGAAGACGTCGCGGAAGTCCTCGCGCTCGGCATAGTCCTCCGGCGTTATCTCCGCCGAAATCTTCTCGGCAGCCTCCTCCACGTTCTTCGGATACTTATACGGCAAGCCATACTGTGCGAGGATGGTGTTCATCTCCACGTCGTTGTCGCCAGCCTTTCCGAGCACGTCCACCACTTCGCCAATCATGTTGCGGTGGTCCTGGTCGGGCCACTCGACGATGCGCACCACGGCGTTGTCACCGTCCTTGCCGCCTTTCAGCTTGCGGCGCGGAATAATTATGCTGTTAGCCAGCACGTTTGCCGGAGAGATGAGCGTGCAGAGGTCGTGGTCGAACGAGAGTCGTCCGACGAAGGTGTCCTTGGCGCGCTCCAGAATAGCTATCACCTGCGCCTCCTTGATGTGGTTCTTGCGGCGAGCCATGCAAGCGAAGCGCACGCGGTCGCCGGTGAGGGCCCACATCGAGTTGCGTTCAGCCACGAAGATAGGCTTGTCTGAGTCGTCGGGCATGATAGAGTTCTTGCCGTTTGTCTTGCGCTGGAAGATGCCCTCCTGCACCTGTCCCTTCATATTGAGCTGATAGGAGTTGTCGGTCACTCTGGTGATGAAGTCGTCCCACGCCATCTCCTCCATGATGTCGATGGCGAGCATCTTCAGGGGATGAGTGTCGAGGTGGAGTGTGCGGAAAATCTCTTTGAACGTAAGCGTCTTTCCCGGATTAGCGGTAAAGAGTTCTTCCAGCTTCGGGGCGAGCTGTTTCTTGGTTAAGCGTTTGCCGCCTTTCTTTCCTTTTCCCATAGTTTTATTCTTTTATTCGGCGTGCAGTCGTGCGTAAGATTAGCCTTGCGGGTTAACGTTTTCGTAGACGAGTTGAAAGCTATATATATAATAAGGTGTAATTCGGCTCGTCATGGTTGCATATTCTGCCCGTCGTAGTTATTGTTTTACTTTGCAAATAAACAAAAAATATTTGGAATATCAATGCGATTGGCTTAGTTTTTTAGGCTTACATGGCATCTTGACGCTCGTATCTGTCTGCACAATCCTTTCAAATCACGATATACGGTCATAATATTAATCAGTTTTAGCAGATTCTAACTAAAAAAGGATAAATTTGCAGATTGTAACCAAATAACATCAAAATCTAAAAAATATGAGAAAAACATTTCTTACATTTGTGCTTACACTGCTCGCAGGAGCATTGTTCGCACAGCAACCCGCAAGAGTGAACGTTGCGGAAGGCACACTCGAAGGCGTCAACGAGTCGGGCGTAAAGACATTCAAGGGCGTTCCGTTTGCTGCTCCGCCCGTGGGCGACCTCCGCTGGAAGGCTCCGCAGCCCGTAGCAAAGTGGCAGGGCGTGCGACAGGCAAAGGAGTTCGGACCCAACCCTATGCAGGAGAATATATTCGGCGACATGAACTTCGGCACGAAGAAGATGAGCGAAGACTGCCTGTATCTCAATATCTGGACACCGGCAAAGGATATGAACGAGCATCTGCCTGTTCTTATCTACTTCAACGGCGGCGGACTGATAGCTGGCAGCGGCAGCGAACCGCGCTATGCCGGCGACGCTATGGCTCGCAAGGGCATCATCTCCGTTACAGCCAACTATCGCGAGGGCATCTTCGGCTTCTTCACCCACCCGCAACTCTCCAAGGAGACCGCATACAAAGGCTCGGGCAACTATGGTCTGCTCGACCAGGTGGCTGCCATCAAATGGGTTAAGGACAACATTGCCGCTTTCGGCGGCGACCCTGAGCGCATCACTATCGTAGGCGAATCGGCTGGCTCTATGTCCGTCAGCGCTCTCATGGCTTCGCCTTTGTGCCAGGGACTGTTCGCCCAGGCTATGGGTTCGAGCGGTTCGGTGATAGGAATGAAGAAGGTGTACACGCTGAAAGAGGCTGAGGCACGAGGTGTGGAGATGGCAAAGAAGATAGGTTGCAAGAACTTAAAGGAGTTGCGCGCCATGCCGGCTGAGGAACTTATGAAGAAGGCTGGCAGAAGTGGCGTCACTGTATACAACGTAGACGGCTATTTCTGGACAAAGCAGCCTTACGACGTCTTCGCCAATGGCGAGCAGACCAAGGTGCCGCTGCTCATCGGTGGCAACAATCTGGAGGCGAACGCCATGTTTATCCTCGGCAACAAACCGGCAACCGTTGAGAACCTGAAGGCTGCGGCTCGCAACATCTTCGGCGACGCTACCGACGAGCTTTTCAAGCTCTACGGACTCAACACCGACGCCGACGTAACAGGACAGCCGGGCAACGAACTCGGCGGCGACTGCTTCCTCGACTACTCTACATGGAAGTGGGGCAACATGCACAAACTCACCAGCGGACAGCCTGTTTACCGCTACCGCTACTGCCATCCACGTCCCGACATGCTGCTGAAGGACAAGGTGGCTGGTCTTGCCGGCGGCGTTCAGGACAAGACCGACGACACGCCTGCCGCTCCGCGTGCTACCGGCGCCGTTCACTCTGCCGACATCGAGTATGCTATGGGCACACTGCCCACCAACCGCGTGTTCGACTGGCAGCCTGAAGACTACGTCGTTTCGGACATCTTCAGCAACTACTACGTCAACTTCGTGAAGACAGGCAACCCGAACGGACTCGGACTCGCCGACTGGCCTACAACCAACGGCAAGAGCGTAGCTCCTGTGCTGCAGATCGACGTGAACACATTCGTAAAGGAAGACCCGAACATGGAGAAGCGCTACGAGCTTATGGATAAGCTGTTCTGGAAGTAGCATTCCGCATATAAAAGAATATCACAGAGCGCATAAAACAGCAAGAACCACATTGTCTGCTCTGAAGAGATGCGAGACAATGTTGTTCTTGCTGCTTTTTGGTTGGTGCACTTGAGACAAGTGCACCCCCTTGTGCAAACGTTTTCACAACATAAAGAAATTTTGTGCGTCCGTAATGCGTTCTATATTATAATAATGTGATAACTTTGCAGAAGTAATTAAAAACCAATCGAACGAATGTCTGAACTACAACCCACAACGATGAAGGATATAGCCGAGCATTTCGGTGTGTCCATAGCCACTGTGTCGCGTGCGCTCAACGGCAGCGAACGCGTCAGCGAGGAGAAGCGCAAGCTTATCTGCGAGTATGCTCATGAGCACAACTTCTATCCGAACGACATCGCCAAGTCGCTGCGCAACTCTCACAAGCAGCCGGTGAAGGTGATTGGCGTCATCGTGCCCGAGTTCACCCATTATTATTTCTCCACCATTCTCAACGGCATTGAGGACGCTGCGTCAAAGCGCGGCTACCGCATCATCGCCACAACATCACGTGAGCAGTACGACCGCGAAGTGCAGCTCTGCCAGATGTTCGAGGCTCATCAGGTGTGCGGCGTCATCGTGTCGCAGGCTAAGGAGACGCAGGACTACGCCCACTTCCAGTCGCTCATCGACCGCGGCATACCGCTCGTGTTCTACGACCGCATCTGCACGGGTGTAGACGCAAGTCGTGTGGTAGTTGACGACTATCAGGGTGCGTTCATCGCCGTGACGCACCTCATCGAGACGGGCTGCCGACGCATCGCCTTCTACGGCATGAAGGGCAAGACGGCGCTCGGACAGAACCGCTACAACGGCTATCACGACGCCCTGCTGAAGGCTGGCATGCAGCCCGACGAGTCGCTGGTGTTCGTCTGCGACAACCGCGAAGACGCCGAGCGCATCACGCCCGACGTGCTGCGCCGCGAAGACCGCCCCGATGCGTTCTTCTGCGTGAACGACGACACGGCTATCGGCGTGATGTACACGGCTAAGCACAACGGCTTCCGCGTGCCCGACGACGTCTCGGTATGCGGATTCACCAACGGCGAGCGCGCCATCGCCTGCGACCCGCAACTCACTACCGTGGAGCAGCGCGGAACGAAGGTGGGCGAAGAGGCTGCCACCATACTCATGGACAAGGTGGAGGGCATCACGCCGCGCAACCATATAGAGAAGCGCGTCGTAAGAACAAGGCTCGTCGTGAGAGAGAGCACTAAAAGCTAAGAAGGCGGCGCATAAGCCCCCCAAGAAAAAAAAACAAAAAACCAAATAACAATGAAACCAAAACCAAACCTAAGTTTCTGGAAACTGTGGAACCTCAGTTTCGGATTCTTCGGCGTACAGATTGCGTACGCCCTGCAGAGCGCTAACATCTCGCGCATCTTCGCCACACTTGGTGCCGACCCGCATAGCCTCAGCTATTTCTGGATACTGCCGCCGCTCATGGGCATCCTCGTGCAGCCAATCATCGGCACACTCAGCGACCGCACATGGTGTCGCTTCGGACGCCGCATTCCCTATCTCTTCATCGGCGCATCGGTGGCTGTAGCCGTAATGTGCCTGCTGCCCAACGCCGGTTCGTTCGGCATGGCGGTCGGCGCGGCAATGGTGTTCGGCCTCATCTCGCTGATGTTCCTCGACACGAGCATCAACATGGCGATGCAACCGTTCAAGATGCTCGTGGGCGACATGGTTAACGAGAAGCAGAAGTCGCTCGCCTACTCCATACAGTCGTTCCTCTGCAACGCCGGATCTATCGTGGGCTACCTCTTCCCCTATTTCTTCACAGCCATCGGCATAGCCAACGAGGCAGAGAAGGGCGTCATACCCGACTCCGTAATCTACTCGTTCTACATCGGCGCCGCTATACTCATCCTCTGCGTCATCTACACCACACTGAAGGTGAAGGAATGGAACCCGCAGGAGTACGCCGAGTATAACGAGGCGAAGCCTGAGGAGGACGAAGGCAAAGCCAACTGGATTGAGCTGCTGCGCAACGCTCCGTCGATGTTCTGGAAGGTGGGCGCCGTGCAGTTCTTCTGCTGGACAGCATTCATGTTCATGTGGACATACACCAACGGCACCATCGCCGACACCATATGGAACACCACCGACACCGCATCGAAGGGCTATCAAGAGGCTGGCAACTGGGTTGGCGTGATGTTCTGCTGGCAGGCTATCGGCTCTGTACTGTGGGCAATGGCTCTGCCGCGCTTCAAGAACGAGAAGGCGGCTTACGCGCTGAGCCTTGTCATCGGCGCCGTGGGCTTCGCTCTCGTGCCGTTCGTGCACGACCAGAACCTGCTCGCTCTGCCGTTCATGCTCATCGGTTGCGCATGGGCTGCGATGCTCGCCATGCCGTTCGCTTTCGTCACGAACGCTCTTGAGGGCTACGGACACAAGGGCGCCTACCTCGGACTCTTCAACGGCACTATCTGCATACCGCAGATCATCGCTGCGGCGTGCGGCGGTACGCTGCTCTCGATGGTAGGCTCGGTGCAGAGCAACATGATGCTCGTGGCTGCGGCGTCGCTCGTGCTGGGCGCCCTGTGCGTGGCTCGCATCAAGAAATAACGCGATGGTTAGTAGCGGTGGTATCCTTGCCACCGCAACACCCTCAAACCATTGTTAATAACACACATATTCGTCCTTAATTGATAGCGATCTGTCATCGTGCAGCGAACGCCGCCCGATTGGATTCCGTACGCCGTCTGATCGGATTGCGTACGCCGTCCGATCGGATTGCGTACGCTGCACGATGACTTTTATTAGGATTCAAATTTCTTTATTTAATACTTTTGACACGCCCTCTTGCTTGCGTAAACGTTTACATGCACTATACATTAGATTTATATTAAAAAATAGTGCAACGAATTGATATAAATCATAATTTTGCACGTGGAAAGATCCTAATAACATTTGTGACTAAAAACAATTTATTATAAAATCAAAAGCTACATGAAGAAGCAGGTTAAATTCCCTAATGCCCTCAGAACAGCTACGCTCTCAGCAGGCTTGTTCCTATCGGCAAGCGCCTTCGCACAGCAGGTTGTTGTGAAAGGCAACGTAGTAGACGAAACCGGCGAGCCGGTTATCGGTGCTTCCGTCAAGGTTGTAGGCGGTACATTAGGTACTGTTACAGACATCGACGGTAATTTTACTCTCAATGCCGACAAGAAGTCGACCATTGAAGTTACTTACATCGGCTATGAACCTGTAAAGATGCAGGCTGGTCAGAACCTAACAATCCATCTCAAGAACTCTTCCTCTACACTTAACGAGGTTGTCGTAATCGGTTACGGCGCTGTGAAGAAGTCAGACCTTACCGGTTCGGTTACAGCTCTGAAGCCAGACTCAAAGAACAAGGGTCTTGTGGTGAACGCTCAGGACATGCTCTCTGGTAAGGTGGCAGGTGTGAACGTAACATCAAACTCTGGTGAGCCAGGCGTCGGCACACAGATTCGTATCCGTGGCGGCTCTTCACTGAACGCCAGCAACGACCCGCTGATCGTTATCGACGGCGTGCCTATGGACAACAACAAGGTGGGCAACACTGGCTCCAACTTGCTTTCTACTATCAACCCGCAGGATATCGAGTCGTTCAACGTCTTGAAGGACGCTTCGGCTACAGCCATCTACGGTTCACGCGGTTCTAACGGTGTCATCATCATCACCACGAAGAAGGGTCACAAGGGTCAGAAGCCGGAGATAAGCTACTCGGGTTCTGTATCGCTCTCTATGAAGAAGAAGACCCAGGACGTTATGAACGGCGACGAGTATCGTGCTTACATCAAGAGTCTCTTCAACGAGAACGACAATGCCGTTAAGGCTCTCGGTACAGCCAACACCGACTGGCAGGAACTTATCTACCGCAAGGCAGTGAGCCACGACCACAACGTGACGGTATCTGGCTCTGTAAAGGACTATCTGCCCTACCGCGTATCTCTCGGCTACACAGGCCAGCAGGGTATCTTGAAGAACTCTGACTACAACCGCTACACGGCTTCAGTGAACCTCAACCCGTCGTTGCTGAACAACCACCTCAACCTCAACCTCAACGCCAAGGGCATGTTCTCTAAGGCTAAGAAGGCTGACAATGCTGCCATCGGCAATGCCGTTTCGTTCGACCCGACACAGAGTCCGTACGGATACACATCACAGCGCGACCGTGCTATGTTCGGCAATACCGAAGAAGAAATTAAGAAAAATATGCAGCAGACACTGCATAACTTCGGCGGCTACTTCAACTGGCTTACCGCCGCAGGCGGACTTGGCGACCCGTCATGGCAATTCACACGCTTCAAGGACGCTCCTGCCAACCCGCTCGCTCTGCTCGAACTCGGCAACAAGCAGGAGAAGGTAAGATCGTTCATCGGTTCGGCTGACATCGACTATAAGGTGCACGGTTTCGAAGACCTGCGTCTGCACGCTACTCTCGGTCTTGAGGTGGCTAAGGGCACAGAGGACGAGTCGCAGCCTACATCTTATGCCTCTACATTATATTATGGTGGCATCACAGACAACGAGAACTTCAAGCGCAACGAGCTGCTCAGCCTCTACGCTCAGTACTACAAGGACTTCAGCAAGAACCACCACTTCGACATCATGGGCGGTTACGAGTATCAGCACTTCTTCTTCCGCTACAACAACTCGTGGATGCAGTACTACCCGCAGACCCACCCGACACTTGCAGGTGAGGTGTTCAAGGACACTAAGGACGTAGACAAGTACGAGAACTACCTCGTTTCGTTCTTCGGACGTGCCAACTACACACTCATGAACCGCTACTTCTTCACCGCTACGGTGCGCGACGACGGTTCATCACGCTTCAAGGACCACTGGGGACTCTTCCCGTCGTTCGCCTTCGCATGGAACATGAAGGACGAGAACAACATCAAGGATATCAACTGGCTCTCTGAACTGAAGTTCCGCGCCGGCTACGGTGTGACTGGTCAGCAGGAAGGCATCTCCAACTACATCTGGTTCAAGCAGTACAAGAAGGGACAGAACTTCGGCAAGTACCCGGTTATCGGCGACGGTTCTATCTATACTCCGCTCTACTACAACGACAAGCTGAAGTGGGAGACCACAACAACGTATAACCTCGGACTCGACTTCGGCATCTGCAAGCGACTCACCGGTAGCATCGACTGGTACGTACGCAAGACCGACGACCTTATCAACGACGCACCTGTAACCGCACTCGCCGGCTCTGCCGACAAGGGTTTGCAGAACATCGGTTCGTTGAAGAACACCGGTGTTGAGCTTTCGTTGAACTACGTAGCAGTGAACACCAAGGACTGGTACTGGACGATGAACTACAACTTCACGTACAACCGCAACCGCATCACCGACCTCAACGGCGTGAGCGACAATGGCGACCCTGTAATGGCTGGCGACAACATCGACACTTCTAACAAGGTGCTCGCTTACCAGACTGGCTACGCTGCCAACTCGTTCTACGTTTACCAGCAGGTTTACGACAAGAACGGCAAACCGCTTGAGGGCGTGGTAGTAGACCGCAACGGCGACGGTGTCATCTCTGAGGCTGACCGCTATCTCTACAAGAGCGTTATGGCTCCCGTAACAATGGGCTTCTCAACACGCGTTGAGTGGAAGAACTTCGACCTCGGATTCTCACTCCGTGCAAGCCTCGGCAACTATGTATACAACAACTTCGAGCAGGGACAGCGTCTGAAGACTACCAGTGCAGTATGGTGCCAGGACTCTTACTTGGCTAACCGCTCTGTAAGCAGCCTCGGCTGGTTGTCAGACTCTAACACATCGAAGCTCTCCGACTACTTCGTACAGAACGCTTCGTTCCTGAAGATGGACAACATCACACTCGGCTACTCTTTCAACCGTCTCTTCAAGAGCGGCTCATGGAAGGGCATCTCTGGTCGTGTATACGCTTCTTGCAGCAACGTGTTCACCATCACCAAGTACAGCGGCATCGACCCTGAGGTATACAGCGGCATCGACAAGGACGTTTATCCGCGTCCTATCACATTCCAGTTCGGTCTGAACCTCAACTTCTAAACAAAAAACATAACTTAAACGATTCACGACAATGAAAAGATATATAAAATCGGCTCTCGCACCTGCCGCTGCGCTGCTCATCAGCCTCGCTTCGACATCGTGCCTCAACGACCTTGACAAGGAGCCTATCAGCCCGAAGATCGACCTCAACGTCAACAACGACGGACTGCTCAACAAGTGTTACGCCAACTTCGGCATCAACGGAAACGGTAGCGGATCGAACAGCGACGACGATCCGGACGTAAAGGGATTCAACGACGCAGGTATGACCGGTCTTGTACGTGCTATGTTCAACATGAACGAGCTGCCTACCGACGAGGCTACATGCTCATGGGGCGACGGTCTGCAGGAGCTCAACTCGGCTAAGTTCGACCCGTCACACGCTTGGGTGAAGCTCTACTACACACGCCTCACTCTGGGCATCACGTTCTGCAACCAGTATCTCGAAGTTGCAGGCGGCGAGGACAAGCAGAAGACAGCAGAGTGCCGCTTCCTCCGCGCTATGCAGTACTACCTGCTTATGGATACTTACGGAAATGTCGGTTTCTCTACAACACTCGAGAAACCGCATAGAATGGAGCGCGCAGAACTCTACAAGTGGCTCGTAGAAGAGCTGACCGCCATCGAGCCCGACCTCGCCGAGCCGAGAGTGAAGACCGGCAGCGACGCCGACTACGGTCGTGTAGACAAAGCTGCTTGCTGGATGCTTCTCTCACGCCTCTACCTCAACGCTGAGGTTTACAGCGGCAAGGCTGAATGGCAGAAGGCTAAGGACTACGCCAAGAAGGTGATGGACTCTCCGTACGACATCAACACTACATCTGTAGGTCGCTGGAGCGCATACCAGCTTGTGTTCATGGGCGACAACGACAGATCTGCTGCCGCAAAGGAGATTCTCTTCCCTATCGTGAACATCTCTGGCAAGACTGCAAGCTACGGCAACTCGCTTTTCCTCATAGCTGCTTGCTTCGATCCGTCTATGCACGCCAATCCAAACGACCCGGACGGTTCTAACGGTTTGGTAGGTCAGCAGTGGATCGGTCTGCACCCACGCGTTGCGTTGCTCAAGAAGTTCTTCCCGAGCACATCTGCTCCTGAGGTTCCTTCTTACGAGATGACTTCTCAGGCAGGCGACGACCGCGCTATCTTCTGGGGTCAGGGTCGCACATACGAGATTGAGAACATCACAAAGTCGGCTGAGGGCTACGGCGTCTGCAAGTTCCTCAACTACAACAGCGACAACTCTACACACGCCGACCCGACTTTCGCTGATATGGACTGGCCGTTCATGCGTGCTGCAGAGGCTTACCTCAACTATGCAGAGGCTGACGCTCGCCTCAATGGTGGCAAGACATCGCAGGAAGGCACACGCGTTCTGAACAAGCTGCGCGCTCGTGCCAACGCAAGCACTCGCGCCGAGTCAAGCAACTACTCGCTCAACGAGATCTGCGACGAATGGGCTCGCGAGTTCTACTTCGAGGGTATGCGCCGCACAACACTCGTACGTTTCGGACTCTTCGGTGGCAACACTGGCTACAACTGGGACTGGAAAGGCGGCGAGTCGGCTGGTAAGGACTTCGAGGCATACAAGAACATCTACCCGATTCCTCTGACACAGCTCCAGAGCAACACAAACCTCAAACAGAACCCTGGTTACACCAACTAATAACAACGACCGGAGGAGAGCGACAATCTCTCCTCCACCGTTACAATCAACCTAACAAACAAGCATAAGCAATATGAAAAAGATATTGAAATCGGCATTGCTGATCATGATGGGTCTCGTGATGTTCACATCGTGCGAGGACGACAACGACAGCAATCCTATCGTTAAAACACCGACGGAGTTCCGTTTGAACACTCCGGCACTGGCTGCTACGAATATCGACCTCACCAACTCTTCAGCAATAGTGTTCACATGCTCGCAGCCTAACTACGGTTTCCCTGCATCTACTATGTATAAGGTGCAAGTATCGCTGAAGGAAGATATGACCGACTTCGTAGAACTCGACCAGTCGTTCCCTAATACAGTATGCAGCGTAGACGCAGCTATGCTCGCAAGCACACTCACCACAATGGAGCTGAACGCAGGCAAGAGCGAAGCCGACTTCCCGATGGATGTAAAGGTATATGTACGTATGCGTGCCTACATGACTTCCGATACCGGCGAGCCGGTGGCTGACACCGAGATTCTTTCTAACGTCATCTGCCTTGAGAACGTTCACCTCAACTACTCGCTGGCTCCTGTTACAATGCCTGAGCACCTCTACGTAGTAGGCGGCTTCTGCGGATGGGACTGGGGTAACAGTTTCGAGTTCGTACCGGTTTACGACCATCCGGAGATGTACTGGCGCATGGTTTGGATTGACCAGGCTGGCGTTAAGATCAACACAGCTAAGGATTGGGACGGCAACCAGAAGGGCTACAACGACATCACCGTAGCCGGCGACCTCGCTAACAAGATCTCTACTAACGACGACGGCAACATCTGCTCTACAACTCCGCAGTGGTACCTCATGGTGGTTACTGCTTCTGTAAGCGGACGCGATATCAAGTACACAGTAGAGTTCAACGAGCCGAACGTTTACCTCATCGGCGAAGCAATGGGCCAAACCGAATATAAGGAACTGGCGGAGGACTGCAAGTTTACGGTTCCGGCAACAATGGACGCCGACTTCGTTTCACCGGCATTCATTGGAGACACACCTGAAGGTGCTGGTGTACGTGCTTACGTTAAGATTCCGGGCAACGACTGGTGGCACTCTGAGTTCATGGTGCTCAACGGCGAGATCGCTTACCGTGGCAAGGGCGGCGACCAGGACCGCGTGGCAGGTAAGGTTGGCCAGAAACTCTACCTCAACTTCGCAACCGGCAAGGGTAGCATCAAGTAAAAAAGAAGTTTCGCAAGTTTCGCAAGTCAACCGCACTTGCGAAACTTGAACAAAGTGACTTTAAACATTTAAACAGACAAAGGAAATGAAAAATATTTCAAAACTTTTAGCTTTCGGCTTCATGGGACTCGCACTCGCTTCGTGCGATGACAGCTACGACGACTGGAGCCAGCCACAGCAGAACCCGCAGGAGGAGATTATCACACTGCCTAACTTCACTGCTACAGTGGCACAGCCTATCGACTTCGATCAGGTTACATCAGACAGCGTGACGGTGTTCACACTCAACGACGCAACTCTTCCCGAGGGCGTGACTCTCGAAAAAGGACGACTCGAAATGACAGCACAGAACGCTGCAAAGACTACGGTAAACGTGAGCGGAAACGGACGTGCCTGCACAGCCGAACTGCTCGACGCAGTGGTAGCGGCTTACGGCAAACGCCCTGTGGAGCGCACAATGAGCGCTGAGGTGCTGCTGAACGCCATGAAGGACGGACAGGCTGCACTCATCAAGGCTGGAACAATCGAGCTGAAGCTCACTCCGAAGGCATCGGAGTACACACCTATATATTATCTCGTAGGTGAGTTGCAGGGCTGGAAACCAGAGGTTAAGACTTGCATGTTCTACCCGCAGAGCCAGACAGTACAGACCTACACCACACAGTGGACTGGTGCTGGCAACCTGAAGATTTGGGACGAGAACAACTTCGGCGATTGGAACAACTGTATCGGCGCAGCTACCGACGGTGACAACGCTGCTTCGGGCAAGCTCGTGACAAGCAATGCTGGAGCAATAGTATGTCCGGAGCCAGGCGCCTTCTACACACTGAAGGTTGACTTCGAGACTATGTCGTACACATGGACAAAGCTCGAGAACCAGACTCCTAAAGAGTTCGAGAAGATCGGTCTCATCGGTGGCTTCAACGAATGGGGAGGCGACGAGGAGATGACTGCTACCGCACCGCACAACTGGACTGCGGAGGTAACTTTCGCTGCGGATACCGAACTGAAGTTCCGTGCTAACGGCGGTTTGGACGACAACTGGGGTGCTGGCGTGAACATAGCAGAGAAGTACTACGGCACTGGCACAAATGGCGGCGATAACATCAAGGTTCCGGCTGGCACATACAACGTGTTCTTCAACGACATCACCGGCGAGTTCGTATTCGCTGCAAAGTAAACTTTTGATATCAAACATATAAAAAATAAAAAGTGAGATTGCGCATCAGTCGCAATCTCACTTTTTCGTATCTGCGTTTTCCTATCATAAAATACTGTCCGGTAAACAATTAGTTTCCCTTATATTGGTTTGTTTATCAACGTTTTATAGTAATATTTGCTAAATGGGCTTGTCTATAACTATGCGGGCTGAAAGCCCGTCTTTGACTGCCTTGTTAGTTTTTTGGTGCACTTCTTGCTCTGGCAAGCGGCAAAGCCGAGCGGAGACAAGTGCACCCCCTAAAAGCAAAAAGGTGTATCAACATTGTTGATACACCTTTTTGCTATTCTGTGGGTGGTGATGGATTCGAACCACCGAAGGCATAGCCAGCAGATTTACAGTCTGCCCCATTTGGCCACTCTGGTAACCACCCGATAGCTTTTGTCTTAAAAGCGAGTGCAAAGGTACAAATTAATTTTGATACTACAATAACTTTGCACTGTTTTTTTTCATTATCTGTAAAAACAAACGCAAAAATAGTGAAAGAGCACTTGCTTACACTATAATGCGGCTGCTATTCTCCTCACTTTTGCCAATTTATCCATAAAAGTTGCATCTTTACGTGTAGTCTGAATATTATAACGCATCTGCATCTTCAACAATGGTTCAGCGTTTATACCCAACGCAGCCTCAAATAAAAGCGCTGTCTTTTCGGTAATGGGACGTCGAGCATTAAGTATTTCGTTAAGTGCCGAATACGCAATACCCATTTCATCTGCCAACTGACGTTGAGAGATGCCTCTATATTCTATCTCATCCTTAATAATTTCACCCGGATGTGTGGGGAAAGCTGGATTTATATTATTTGCTATCATATTTGGTGTCGACATATTATTTCTTATTTATTATCTTTTGCAAAAATAGTGCAACAAATTGACATTCACAAATTTTGTGAAGATAAATTCATTTACATTAACAATAGCAATGAAAATTTGTACGACTCCCAAATTAATAGTAAATTTGCAACTATTCAGGAAACAAATCAAAAAACCTAAATACATGAAGAGAACTTTATTGTTAGTAGCTGTTGCAGCATTGGTATGCAGCGGCACTGCCTACGGACAGCGCAAGGCGAAGCGTCAGGCAAAGAAGAACGTGCCGACGATAGTCCATGCGGTTGAAACGAAGGACATCGCCGAGGTGGTTGACTCATGGGTGGAGAACGAGCAGAAGTTTGAGGACCAGAAGCTCCCGGCACACGCTACGTTCATACCCTACTCGTCTACATCGCAGATGATGCAAGACAAGTGCTACGCCATGCCGTGGCTCACGCCGGAGCGTGCCGACTACCTGCTGCTCAACGGCGAGTGGAAGTTCCGCTACACAGCCGACTGGAAGCAAGGCAAGCCCGAAGCAAAGGACTTCTATGCCGACAACGCCGACGTATCGGCATGGGACGACATCAAGGTGCCGCTCAACTGGGAGATGGCTGGCTACGATGTGCCTGTATATAATAATGTGGGCTATCCGTTCCACAACGACCCACCGCGCATCAAGGCGATGAACGACAACTTCGACAAGAACCCTGTGGGTTCGTACCGCCGCACGTTCAACCTACCCGAGGGCTGGGAGAAGGAGAAGCGCGTAGTGCTCCACTTCGACGGAGCGTGCAGTGCCATCGTGGTATGGGTGAACGGCAAGTACGCCGGATTCTCTGAGGGTGCGAACACCGACGCCGAGTTCGACGTGACGGCACTTGTGCGCAAGGGCGAGAACAACGTATCGGTGCGCGTGTACCGCTGGTCGGACGGTTCGTATCTTGAGGGTCAGGACATGTGGCACCTCGCCGGCATCCACCGCGACGTGTATCTCATGGCTACTCCGAAGGTGGCTGTAAGCGACCATTACATCACATCGCAGCTCGGCAAGGGCTACACCGCAGGCTCTATGAACGTGGAGCTGACAGTAAACAACTCGCTGAAGCAAAGAGCAAGCAAGACGCTCGAAGTGGAGCTGCTCGACCCCGCAGGTCAGCTCGTTGCGAAAAAGCAGCAGGCTGTGGCGCTGACAGCGAAGGACGCGCAGAAGACTGTTTCTATAGACTTCGAGGGTCTGAACGACCTGAAGCTCTGGTCGTCTGAGCACCCGTGGCTCTACACCGTCATCGTACGCCAGCTGAACAACGGCGGCGAGGAGATGGTGTTCTCTACGAAGTACGGCTTCCGCGCCGTGGAGAAGAAGGGCAACCTCATCTACGTGAACGGCAAGCGCGTATACTTCAAGGGTGTGAACACGCAGGATATCCATCCGCTCTTTGGTCACGCCATCGACGTGAAGACGATGCTGCGCGACGTGGAGCTGATGAAGAAAGCCAACGTAAACACCGTGCGCACATCGCACTATCCGCGCCAGGCTAAGATGTACGCCATGTTCGACTACTACGGACTCTACTGCATGAACGAGGCTGACGTGGAGTGTCACGGCAACCAGAGCATCTCTAACATGCCGTCGTGGGAGGGAGCATACGTAGACCGCACGGCACGCATGGTGCTGCGCGACCGCAACCACCCGAGCGTGGTGTTCTGGTCGCTCGGCAACGAGTCAGGCGGCGGCTGCAACTTCCAGGCTACATACGACTGCGTGAAGCGCCTGCTGCCGCGTCGCGACGCATGGGTTCACTACGAGGGATACAACCACGGCGAGAAATATTCCGACTTCGGTTCGGACATGTACCCTGTGGTGAGCAAGGTGGTTGAGCAGCGCGACGGACTGAACAACAAGCCTTACTTCATCTGCGAGTATGCTCACGCTATGGGTCAGGCTGTAGGCAACCTGCAGGAGTACTGGGACGTGATAGAGAACAGCAAGGGCATCGTGGGCGGCTGCATCTGGGACTGGGTAGACCAGGGCATCTACGACACACGCCGCATCAAGGCTGGCGAACCGCTGAAGGATCCGAAGACAGGCATTCCTTACTACACTTCGGGCTACGACTATACAAAGATGAACCGCGGCGACTATGGTTTCCAGGGCGACTTCATGAGCAACGGCATCATCACTCCGGGACGCGAGTGGACGGCTAAGCTCGACGAGGTGAAGTACGTGTATCGCGATGTCGACTTCGTGTCGTTCGCCAACCACAAGCTCACGCTGAAGAACAAGTTCGCCTTCACCAACCTGAGCGACTACCAGCTCGTATGGAGCATCAGCGGACGCGGCGAGGGAGAGAGCAACTTGGCTCGCGGCGCAGTGAAAGACCTGCAGTGCAAGCCGGGCGAAACATGCGTAGTAGAAATTCCGTACGACGTGAACGTTCCGGCTGACAAGGAGATTATCATCACCTTCAAGCTCAAAGTTAAAGACAAGACCGCATGGGCAAACCGCGGACACGTGCTCGCGGCACAGCAGTTCCGCCTCACAACAGACGCTGCTGCCAACTGCCCATCGGTAGCCGACCCGACATACGTACAGCAGAACCACATCGCTCTGCCTGCAATCAGCGAGAAGGGCAAACTGAAGGTGAAGGGCAACAGCGTTGAGGGCAAGAACTTCAGCATCAAGTTCGACACTGACGGTACTATCGCCGAATGGACATTCGATGGCAAGCAAATCGTCATGCCGTCAGCAGGCCCCGACTTCAACGGCTTCCGCCGCATCGCCAACGACAACATCTCGCTCGGCGCAACGGGTGGCGTAGCTGAGAACGAGAACAAGGAGGAGGGCGCGCTCACTGGTCAGAAGACGCTCGTAAAGGCTCCGAAGAAGCAGGGCAACAACGTGATTGTTGAGACTGCCGTGTCTAACGGCAAGGACACTCACCACATACTCTACACCATCTACCCGAACGGCGAGGTGGACATGCGCGTAGCGTTCAACAACTCGTCGGAGGAGACACGCCGCGTGGGCATCACAATGCAGTTCGCACCGGGCTTCGAGGGCGTGCTCTACTACGCTAAGGGTCCGCACTCCAACTATATCGACCGCCAACGCGGTTCGATGCTCGGCTGGTACCGCACGTCGGTAGACAAGATGTTTGAGGAGCTGTCGACTCCGCAGACCATGGGCGACCGTCAGGGCCTGCGCGAACTGACGCTCAGAGACAACGGCAAGGGCTTGCAGCTGAACATGAAGGTGGAGGGTCAGCTCGCCTTCTCGCTCTCTCACTACGATGACCAGCAGTTCAACTACGACGTGTTCTACGGCGGCAAGCACCCGTACGACCTCACTCGCAGCGAGCAGGTGTTCGCTCACTTCGACTTCTGGCAGCGCGGCATCGGCAACCACTCTTGTGGCGGCGATTCTTGTCTGCCGCAGTTCAAGACTCCTACTGGCGAGCACGTGGTGACAATGCGCTTCGCTCCGAAGACTTTCAACCCGAAGGCACGCTTCAGCGCTGACATCGTGAAGAACATCAAACCGATGGGAATTAAATAACAGCATCTTGACGCCCGTTTTTTAACAACGGATTAAACGGATTAAACGGATTCGTTGTTAAATACGTTGCTAATCGTAGCGGAGGTCTCCGGCCTCCGCAACACCAAGTCGGCATTTGCACTAAACAAACAGCGGATTAAACAGATTTTTATTGATTGAGCAATAAAGTCCGTTTAGTCCGCTTTTTCGTGCTCTAAACACAGCAATTCCCCAGGGGGTGCACTTGTCTCAAGTGCACCAACACAGCAAGCCGTAAACCAACACAGCAAGCCATAAACCAACACAGCAAGCCATAAACCAACACAGCAAGCCATAAACCAACACAGCAAGCAGTGCACTTGAGACAAGTGCACCGCCTTTGAGGATGGACGCGTTACATTTTGGTTCCGCGTTCGGTTTCTATAGAATGAGTTTTTTCGCGGAAGTTTTCTTGTATTATATTTGCGAGTAAAAGTAAAGGAATAAAAAGGTAAAAAAGTAAAAAAACGCAGAAAATAACATGTTTCTTTACAACAGACTCACTTACTGAAAACATAGAAAGTGGGTTAACGAATTTTTGAATGCGCCAACCGTAGCAGAGGTTTCTGGCCTCCGCAGCACCAAGTCACAGTTATGATTGTTCTCAGCTTGCTGCGGAGGCCGGAGACCTCCGCTACGGATGGATACGCATCCTAAACATCTGAATTCCGTGGGAGCACACCAGGGGGTGCAGCTGTATCAGCTGCACCAACCGAGCAAAAGGTACGCCCTCTCTGTTGGTACAATTCTTGATCGGTTGGTGCAATTCTTTATCGGTTGATGCAATTCTTGATCGGTTGGTACAATTCTTGACCGGTTGGTACAATTCTTGATTGGTTGGTGCACTTGAGACAAGTGCACCCCCTAAAGAATTCTATGGGAAAGCAACCAACAATCTACGCTTTCTCCGTGGTATCCTCTAGCGAACGGAACAGCGAGAAGTTGACGCTGCCGTAGGCGCGGTGCTCTATGAAGCCCGGCACATCAGAGAAGTCGTTATGCTTGCCGTGCTCGAAGACGAGCAGACCGCCGGGGCGCAGCATTCCCTTGCCAAGGATGAGCTGCGGTATGGTGGGCAGCGTGGGCAGAGCGTAAGGTGGGTCGGCGAAGATGAGGTCGTACTGCTGCTTGCACGACTTGATGAAGCGGAACACGTCGCCACGGATGAGGATGTTGTCCTTCGTGCCGAGCTTCGTCATGCACTCGCGGATGAACGACGCATGGTCGCGGTCCATCTCCACGCTCACAACCGGAGCGCAGCCGCGCGAGAGCAGTTCGAGCGAGATGCTGCCCGTGCCAGCGAAAAGGTCGAGCGCCTGTGCGCCATCCATATCGATGTAGCCGTTAATCACGTTGAAGATATTCTCTTTGGCGAAGTCGGTAGTAGGACGTGCCTTGAACGAGCGCGGAATATCGAAGTGGCGCCCTTTATATTTTCCTGTTATTATACGCATGATATAATGGTGTTATGGTGAGGTGGTGAGGCGGTGAAGTGCTGAGGTGGTGTTATGGTGTTATGGTGACATTTGCATTGCATATCTCAACACCTCAACATCTCAACACAACACCTCAACATCACAACTCATTTACATTCTTCACAAACTGCCCGAGCTTTGTCTTCAGCGTCTCGGGCTCCTCGGCGTTGCCTGTGATGACGAGAATGTCGGTGGGTCGCATGGCGAGCTGCTGCCACACGCTCATGATGTAGAACACGGCGTCCTGCGTGTCATCGGCGTGGAACGAGTTGCAGAAGCGCAGACGATGCTTGCGGAAGGCGATGATGTCGAGGTCCTTGCCGCGGAACACGCAGAAGAGCTTCTCCTGAAAGCCGCCGTACACACGCTGGTTCAGGTCGGCGAGCGTAGAGGCGATGCGCGGCTCGAAGCACACATAGCGGAAGTTCTCGTTGAGCACGAAGTGCAAATCCTTGTTCACGGCGAACGCCACCACCACGCCCAGCGCGTCGAGCGGCGACGTCTGCACCTCGTCGGCTGCAGCGAGGCTGAACGCGTTGCGGTAGAGCAGTGTGGCGCTGCCTGCTCTGTACTCGTCCTCGGGGATGAGCATCACGGGCGTGTCGACCACCACCGTCACACGGTCGTACTGGCGCGGATGGCGCAGCAGAGCGCACGAGGCGAGAGCCTGTCGCAGGTTGGCAGCCACGGCGATGCCAGAATTGAGAGCATACGTCTCGCGATCGTTGCCGCCGTCGGCAGAGTCGGTCTGCAGCGTCATCATCGTGTTGTCTATCGTGATGATAAGTTTCATGTTTTTATACTGATATGTTTGCACAAAGTTACTGAAAAAGTTTGGGTTATGCGAAAAAAACAGCGTTCCAATGCCGTTCTATAGTCAAATTTCTGTAATTTTGTAGAATTGAAAAGACAAAAACCACAACGCTTATGCAATCATACAAGACCGACGTAGCAGTACTCATACTCTTCTTCAACCGTCCCGACCACCTCGGCAAGGTGTTCGACGAAGTGCGCAAGGCGCGACCATCAAAGCTGTTCCTCTACCAGGACGGACCGCGCGGCGAGCGCGACCTGCCCGGCATAGAGGCATGCCGACGCATAGTAGAGAACATCGACTGGGAGTGCGACGTGCAGCGCCTCTACCAGGAGCGCAACTACGGCTGCGACCCCTCGGAGTACATCTCGCAGAAGTGGGCATTCTCGTTCGTCGACAAGTGCATAGTGCTCGAGGACGACGACGTGCCCTCGCAGTCGTTCTTCACCTTCTGCAAGGAGATGCTCGACCGCTACGAGCACGACGAGCGCATCTGGATGATTGCGGGCTTCAACCCCGAGGAGCAGTTGTCCGACTACCCCTACGACTATCTCTTCACCTCCGTGTTCTCTATTTGGGGATGGGCGTCGTGGCGCCGCGTCATCGACAAGTGGGAGCCCGGATACCCGTTCCTCGACGACCGCACGTCGATGCGACAGCTTAGGAAGATAATGCGACAGCGACGCTACTGCGAGGACACGCTGCGCGCATGCTACGACCATCGCGCGTCGGGCAAGGAATACTACGAAACGATATTCTGGGCGTCGATGGTGATGAACTCCGGACTCGCCATCATGCCCTCGCACAACCTTATCAATAACCTCGGAGCCACCGACGGGTCGACTCACTATACCGGCTCGCTGCAGACCATGCCGCGCCGACTGCGCCGACTGTTCACCATGAAGCGCTTCGAGCTGGAGGGCGAACTGAAGCACCCGCCGTACGTGATAGAGGACGTCGACTTCAAGGAGCAGGTGTACCGCACGTATGCCTACGGCCACCCGTGGATAAAGTTCGGACGCTCTTTGGAGGAGCTCGTGCTCAATATGCGCTACGGCAACTTCGCGCATATATGGCACTCGATAGGCAACCGCATACGCAAAATATTCGGCAAAGACAGCCATTGGTAAGCCACGAGAAGCAAAAAACTTAATAATCTCACAATAATATTAATAAACAAACGTTATACATACGTGTTAAAACGCGGATACATAATAATAACGATGATATTGTCGCTTGTCTCGATGAAGAGCCAAGCGCAGTACGACGTATCATTCAGCCACTACTTCGACATGGAACCTTCATTCAATGCCGCAGCCGTGGGCAAGTCGCCGAAGCTGAACATCGCGGCGGCTTACGCCATGCAAATGGCTGGATTCAAGCGCAACCCTAACACGATGTACGCCGGAGCCGACGCACAGTTCCTGCTCATGAAGCAGTTCCACGGCGCAGGCGTGCAGTTCATGAACGACCAGATAGGTCTGTTCAGCCACAAACGTCTCGCCCTGCAGTATGCGTTCAAGTTCAAGCTGTTCGGCGGACAACTGTCGACAGGCATCTCAGCCGGACTGCTCAGCGAGAGCTTCGACGGAACAAAAGTGGATCTTGAGGAATCAAACGACCCCGCATTCTCATCATCAAAAGTGGACGGCAACTCAGTAGACCTTGCCGCCGGACTCTACTACTCACACCGCAACTGGTACGTAGGCGCCTCGGCGCAGCACCTCAACTCGCCCTGCGTGAAGCTCGGCGAGACCAACGAGCTGCAGGTAGACGCCACCTACTATCTCACCGGCGGCGCAACCATCCGTCTGCGCAACCCATTCCTCACCATCCTGCCCTCGTTCCTCGTGCGCAGCGACCTCTCGGGCTATCGCGGCGACATCACCGGACGCCTCGTCTACACCAACGAGAAGAAGATGATGTACGCCGGCGTAAGCTACGCCCCTACGATATCAACGACGGTGCTCATCGGAGGCAAGTTCCACGGCATAGTCCTCGGCTACTCCTACGAGATATACACCTCTGCTATCAACCCCGGCAACGGAAGCCACGAGATATTCATTGGCTATCAGATGGACCTCAACCTACAGAAGAAGGGTCGCAACATGCACAAGAGCGTGAGAGTGCTGTAGCCCCTCACAACCCTCCCCGTCGGGGAGGGCTCAGAAAGGCTTAGTCACCAGTTCTCCAAGATAGCCATAGTCCCTCGGCCTAGAAAGGCCTAAAGAGGCTTAGATCGGCTTAACCCTCCTACACTACCCCTCCCCAAAAAAGAAAACAAAAAAACAACAATAGATGAAAACAACAAAAAGCATATTACTATTAAGTCTCATGGCACTCACCATGACACTCACCGGCTGCTTCGGCAGCAAGGCAGCCTCGTCGGCAGGACGCGGCGGCGAAGTGGTGGGCGTGAGCGGACGCTCGTTCGCCGAGCCCGCACCATACGGCATGGTGCGCGTAGGACGCGGCTATCTGCGTATGGGTCTCGAAAGCCAGGACAGCCTGTGGGGCAAGCAGACGCCCGTGAAGGACATCTCTGTAGACGGCTTCTGGATGGACGAAACCGAAGTAACCAACTCCAAGTACAAGCAGTTCGTGGTGTGGGTGCGCGACAGCATCATACGCACACGACTCGCCGACCCGCAGTATGGCGGCGACGAGACATACATGATCACCGAGGACAAGAACGGCGACCCCGTCACTCCGCATCTCAACTGGAAGAAGCAGCTACCGCGCAAGCCTAACGAGGACGAGCTGCGCGCCATCGAGAGCGTGTACACACGCAACCCAATCACCGGCGAGAAGATGCTCGACTACCGTCAGATGAACTACCGCTACGAGGTGTACGACTACACGGCTGCAGCGCTGCGCCGCAACCGACTCAACCCCGAGGAGCGCAACCTCAATACCGACATCGCCGTAAACCCCGACGAGGTGGTGATGATATCGAAGGACACGGCGTACATCGACGACGAAGGACGCATCGTACGCGAGACAATAAACCGTCCGTTGAGCGGTCCGTGGGACTTCCTCAACACATATATAGTTAATGTATACCCCGACACAACATGCTGGGTGAACGACTTCCGCAACGCAGAGAACGAGACATACCTGCGCAACTACTTCTCTAACCCGGCATACAACGACTACCCAGTAGTGGGCGTCACATGGGAGCAGGCCAACGCCTTCTGCGCATGGCGCACCGACTATCTGCTGAAAGGTCTCGGCCCCGAAGCACGCTACGTGCAGCGCTACCGCCTGCCGACAGAGGCTGAATGGGAGTATGCGGCACGCGGAAAGAGCGGCACCGAGTTCCCGTGGGAGGACAAGAGCGTGAAGAGCGGCGACGGATGCTTCTTCGCCAACTTCAAACCCGACAAGGGCAACTACACCAAGGACGGCAACCTCATCACATCGAAGGTGGCTATCTACGGCTCCAATAGCAACGGACTCTACGACATGGCGGGCAACGTGGCAGAATGGACAAGCACCGTATACACCGAAGCGGGCGTAGAGGCGATGAACGACCTCAACCCTACACTGCAGTACAACGCAGCGAAGGAAGACCCGTACCGACTGAAGAAGAAGAGCGTGCGCGGTGGTTCGTGGAAAGACCCCGAATCGTTCATACGCTCTGCATGGCGCACATGGGAATATCAGAACCAGCCACGTTGCTACATCGGATTCCGCTGCGTGCGCAGCTTGGCTAACACATCAAGCGGCAAGGTAAAAGCAAAAGGAAAAAAGAAATAAATAAAAAGCTATGACTATTTACAGCAAATTCAACATAGTCTACCACTTGCAGAAGTGGATGGACAGTGTCCCCGGACAGACATTCCTCAACTACGCATACAGCTGGGGTGCATCAGTCGTAATTCTTGGTACGCTCTTCAAGCTCACCCACCTGCCGGGTGCCAATATCATGCTTTTCGCAGGTATGGGCACCGAGGTGTTCGTGTTCTTCATCTCGGCGTTCGACCGTCCGTTCGACAAGACGCAGGAAGGCAGAGACCTCCCAACTCACATCGACGAGGAGGAGATAGACCGCGAGGAGGCTGAAGCAGAGGCTGCATACAACGCCGGCGTGCAAGGCAGCGTAATCATCGGCGGCGGCGCAGCAGGCACTGGCGCAGGAGTTGCAGGATCTGGCGCTGGCGTAAGCGGCGGTGGCACTATTATAATAGGTGGCGGTGCAGCAAGCGCAGCCGCTTCAGCAACAGCACCGGCTTCTGAAGGCGCAGCACAGACTGTTGCCGGCGGAACACAGACTGTTGTTTCGCCCGAAGCAGCACAGACCGCAGCCGCAGCAGCCGAACTGGCAGCCAACCACGAGGTGGCTATGCAGCTGGCAGACGCACAGGCAAACTATCTCGACGAGCTCAAGCGACTCACAGAGACCCTGCAGAAGGTGTCAGACCAGAGCGTGCGTCTCACCCGCGACAGCGAGGAGATGGAGAATCTCAACCGCACACTCACCGGCATCTGCAAGATATACGAGATGCAGCTCAAGGGCGCAAGCCAGCAGATCGGCACTATCGACCAGATCAACGAGCAGAGCAAGCGCATGGCAGAGCAGATAGAGCAGCTTAACGGCATCTATGCACGCATGATTGAGGCAATGACCGTCAACATGAACTTGAAAGTAAAAGAGTAAAAACCCTAAGAATGGCAATAAAGAAAAAACATATCTCCCCACGCCAGAAGATGATCAACCTCATGTATGTGGTGTTGATGGCGATGCTTGCCCTGAACATTTCTTCGGAAGTGCTCAACGGCTTCTCTATCGTGGAGGAGAGTCTGAACCGTACCACTGCCAACTCCTCGAAGGAGAACGAGGTGCTCTACGGCAACTTCGCCGAGCAGATGAAGAAGAACCCGCAGAAGGTGAAGGAGTGGTTCGAGAAAGCTACGGCTGTGAAGCGCATGAGCGACTCGCTCTACAACTTCGCGCAGGCGCTGAAGGTGCAGATTGTGCGCGAGGCAGACGGCAAGGACGGCAATATCTACAATATTAAGAGCAAGGATAACCTCGAAGCGGCAAGCCATGTGATGCTCGCTCCAGGCACCGGTCAGGGCAAGAAACTCTACGACGCCATCAACAACTTCCGCGAGCGCATCCTGAAGATGGTTCCCGACAAGCATCAGCGCGACATCATCGAAAGCAACCTCACGACAAAGGTGCCGAAGAACGCAAACACGCTCGGCAAGAACTGGCAGGAGTACATGTTCGAGGACATGCCCGTTGCAGGTGCCGTCACACTACTCTCAAAGTTGCAGAGCGACGTGCGCTACGCTGAAGGCGAAGTGCTGCACACGCTCGTTGCGAACATCGACATGAAGGACATCCGCGTGAACAAGCTCTCGGCGTTCGTAATACCCGAGTCGAAGACCGTCATCAGCGGTGACCAGTTCTCTGCGCAGATCGTAATGGCGGCTGTCGACACCACGCAGCAACCGGAGATATACGTAGGCGGACAGCGCATCACCAACGGACTCTACCGCTTCACGGCAGGCGCTGTAGGCGAGCATCAGTTCGGCGGATACATCACAATGCGCGACGGAGCAGGCAACGTGATACGCCGCGACTTCACACAGAAATACACCGTCGTAGCACCGAGCGCCACCGTATCGGCAGACCTCATGAACGTGCTCTACGCCGGCTACGACAACCCGATAAGCGTCAGCATACCTGGCGTGCCTCTCAACGCCGTGTCGGCTTCAATGTCAGGCGGTTCGTTCCGCTCTATCGGCATGGGCAAGTACATAGCACGTCCGTCGGCAGTGGGCAGAGACGTCACTATCTCCGTCGCATCCAACGCCAACGGCAAGTCGCGCCAGATGGGTAAGTTCACATTCCATGTGCGCAAGCTCCCCGACCCTGCTGCATACATGCAGATCGGCACCGACCGCTTCCGTGGCGGCGGACTCGCCAAGGCTTCTATCATGAGCGCTCCGGGCATCAAGGCAGCCATCGACGACGGCATCCTCGACATCCAGTTCAAGGTTGTGAGCTTCGAGACCGTGTTCTTCGACAACATGGGCAACGCTGTGCCGATGGCTTCGGCTGGCGGCAACTTCTCTGAGCGCCAGCGCGACACCTTCCGCAAGCTCTCAAGAGGCAAGCGCTTCTACATCTCGCGCATCACAGCGGTTGGCCCAGACGGCATCACACGCAAGTTGAACGGATCAATGGAGGTTATAGTGAAATAAAAAAAACAAAACAATGAATAAATTCTTAGCAATACTCCTCGCCGCCCTCTTCTGTGCCGATGTAGCTTCGGCACAGCCTGCGGCACGCCGCCGCGAGCAGGCTCAGCAGCAACAGCAGAAAGACCAGGGACTGAGCGTGCGCGCCCAGATATCGTTTCCAACGCAGAAAGCGATGGACGAGGACGTGACATGGCGACGCGACATATACCGCGAGATAGACCTCACGGAGGACGCCAACGCCGGACTCTACTATCCGGTGGAGCCGGTAGGTTCGCAGATGAACCTCTTCACGTATATCTTCAAGCTCGTGATGAAGCGTTCTATCACCGCCTACGAATATCGTCTGGATGGCAATGAGGTGTTTGACGATGCAGCGAAGGTGAACCTAAAGTCGCTGCTCGACAACTATCACATCTTCTACGAGCGCACCGACCGCGGCATACGCATCGACGACAGCGACATCCCGTCGCGCGAAGTGACAGCCTACTACGTGAAGGAGGCTACATACTTCGACGACCGCAACTCGGCGTTCCACACAAAGGTGCTGGCGCTCTGCCCTATCCTTAAGCGCGAAGACGACTTCGGCGACGCTGCCACAAGCTATCCGCTCTTCTGGGTGAAGTACGACGACCTTGCTCCGTTCCTCACAAAGCAGACCATCATGACAAGCAACCTCAACAACGCAGCTACAATGTCGATGGACGACTACTTCACGAAGAACATGTACAAGGGCAAGATATACAAGACCACGAACATGCTCGGCAAGACACTCGCACAGTACTGCCCCACCGATTCGGCTATGAAAAAGGAGCAGAAGCGTATCGAGAAGGAGCTTACCGACTTTGAGCAGCACGTATGGGGTGCGGGCGAACCGAAGGACTCGCTCGACAGCATCGCCGCTGTAGACAAGAAGGCGGCTAAGGCTATCAGAAAGAAGAACCGCCGCGCAGGTGCCTCAGCCTCAACAAAGACAAAGGCTGCGAAGGTGAAGAAATCACGCTCGCAGAGCAGTTCTTCGAAGTCGTCGGGCAGCGCAGCACGCGTCAGCGTGCGCAGACAGCGACACTAATTCGGGTGAGAATTGAGGAGGGTGTGTCAAAACTCGCAAGCCGTACGCCCCGAAGGGGCAGAAGCACATAGCCCAGGGCAGCGCCCTGGGTAAAAGGAACCCACACAACTCCTACGCCCTGTAAGGGCAAAAGCCTAATTATTAAGGTATTGCCCTTCTTGCTCTGGCAAGCGGCAAAGCCGAGTCCAGGGCGCACTACTCAATATATACACTCAATACCCAGGGCGCTGCCCTGGGCTATGTGATTATTGGGCTTTCAGCCCGCATTAATTGAGTTTTGACACACCCTCACCCCACGTTATCAAGCAAACGCAAATTGAATATTAACTAAAACAAAAACAGGTATGAAAAAGATCTTTACATCAGCAGCTATCGCACTTGCGATGCTTTTCACAGCAAACACAGCGAATGCTGGTATCAACTTCGGTGTTAAAGGCGGTCTGAACGTTACAAGCATGAGCCTCAACTCAGAGGTGTTCGACGCAAGCAACCGCGCAGGCTTCTTCTTCGGTCCGACCGTAAAGTTCACACTGCCTATCGTAGGTCTGGGCATCGACGCTTCGGCTCTCTACGACCAGCGTGAGGCAAAGCTCACCGTAGGCGAGGCAAAGACCAAAGAGACAGTGAAGACACAGGCAATCAATATTCCTATCAACGCACGCTACAGCGTAGGCTTGGGCAGCGTAGCAAGCGTACTGTTCTTCGCAGGTCCGCAGTTCGGCTTCAACGTAGGCGACAAGAACGTTGACCTCGGCGGCGACAGCAACTGGAAGTTCCGCTCATCACAGTTCAGCGTGAACGTAGGCGCAGGCTTCAGCTTCATGAACCACTTCGAGGTTACAGCCAACTACAACATCGCTTGCGGCAAGACCGGCGACGCTACACTCAGCAAGACAGTAAGCGAGGTGGTAGGCTCTGCTACCAAGGACAAGGGCCGCGCTAACGCTTGGCAGATTGCCCTTGCATACTATTTCTAATGCACTACGTAGACGTAATACTTCCTTTACCATTAGAAGGAACATTCACATACTCCGTGCCTGAGCCGATGGTGGCTCAGGTGCGGATGGGTGTGCGTGTACTTGTGCCCTTAGGCAGGTCGAAGACATACACGGCGATGGCGGTGCGGTTGCACAGCGAGAAGCCGGAGTTCGAGACACGCCCAATCATCCAAGTCATAGACACAGAGCCGGTGCTCATCGAGCAGCAGCTACGCCTATGGCAGTGGATTTCTACCTATTACATGTCGCCCATTGGCGACGTATTCAAGGCCGCGCTTCCTGCCGGTCTGAAAGCCGAAGAAAACTATCGTCCGAAGACGGTGCGCTGCGTCACGCTGCCCGCCAACCTGCGTTCGGAGCAGTCGCTCCACATGGCGCTCACCATCCTGAAGCGCGCGCTAAAACAACACCAGACATTCATCACCTACCTCGAACTATCACATTGGAACGAGATTGACGGCGACACTCCGCCAGCGCATATCGCCGAGATAGCCTGCGACGAGCTGCAGAACGCAGCCAACGCATCGGATGCGGTGTTGCGCCAGCTCATTCAGCGCAACTTCCTCGAACTTTACCATCGCGAAGTGGGCCGTCTGAACACCGCGGGCGAGTATCACCCCGAGCGTATTCAGCCGCTCAGCCCGGCGCAGAAAGCAGCTGAGGACAGCATCAGCCGCCAGTTCAACGAGAAGAACGTAGTATTGCTGCACGGCGTAACGTCGAGCGGCAAGACCGAGATATACATCCACCTTATAAAGAAAGCCATCGACGAAGGCAAGCAGGTGCTCTATCTGCTGCCCGAGATAGCGCTGACGGTGCAGATGACACGCCGCCTGCACAACGTGTTCGGCTCGCGCCTCGGCATCTACCACTCAAGATACAGCGACGCTGAGCGTGTGGAGATATGGAAGAAACAGCTCTCCGCCGAGCCTTACGACGTAATACTCGGTGCCCGCTCTGCCATCTTCCTGCCCTTCACGCGCCTCGGACTCGTCATCGTCGACGAGGAGCACGAGACCTCGTTCAAGCAGCAAGACCCTGCGCCGCGCTATCACGCACGTTCGGCAGCCATCATGCTCGCCCGAATGTACGAAGGGGCTAAGGTGCTGCTGGGCACGGCGACGCCTTCCATGGAGAGCTACCACAACGCCTGTACGGGCAAGTACGGCTACGTGCAGCTCACAACCAGGTACAAGGACGTGGCGATGCCCGAGATACGCGTCGTAGACACCAAGGACCTCTACCGCCGCAAGATGATGCGTGGGGCGTTCTCGCCCGACTTGCTCGAGGCGATGCGCACGGCGCTCAGCAACAAGAAGCAGGTGTTGCTGTTCCAGAACCGCCGCGGCTTCGCGCCGATGGTGGAGTGCAAGGTATGCGGATGGGTGCCTAAGTGCAAGAACTGCGACGTGTCGCTCACCTATCACCGTTCGATGAACCTGCTCACCTGCCACTACTGCGGCTACACCTACCCCGTGCCGAAGCAGTGCCCCAACTGCGAGAGCACCGAACTGCTCGGTCGAGGCTACGGCACGGAGAAGATTGAGGACCGCGTGCGCGAGTTGTTCCCCAAGGCGCGCATCGCCCGCATGGACCTCGACACGACGCGGTCGGCTGGCGCCTACGGACGCATCATCGACGACTTCTCTTGCGGCAGAACCGACATACTCATCGGCACGCAGATGATAACCAAGGGGCTCGACTTCTCGGGCGTCACGGTCGTGGGCATTCTGAATGCCGACACCATGCTCAACTATCCCGACTTCCGTGCCTACGAGCAGGCGTTCCAGATGCTCTCGCAGGTGAGCGGCAGAGCGGGCAGGCGCGACGAGCGCGGACTCGTCATACTGCAGACCAAGAGTGCCGACCTGCCCGTGATACAGCAGGTCGTGGCGGGCGACTTCAAGACGTTCGCCCGCGACTTGCTCGAGGAGCGCAGCATGTTCCGCTATCCCCCGTTCTACCACCTCGTCTACGTCTACCTGCGCCACCGCAACGAGCAGCTCGTAGACAGCGCCGCCATCGAGATGGCGTCGCGTCTGCGTCAGGCGTTCGCCGACCGCGTGCTCGGCCCCGACAAACCGGCTGTGGCACGTGTAAAGACCGAGTCGATACGCAAGATTGTCATCAAGCTCGAGCAGGGCATCAACCTGCCGCTCGCACGCCAGTGCATGGCAGAAGCACGCACGCAGCTGCTGCAGGACAAGCGCTACGCAGCCATGACCGTGTTCTTCGATGTCGACCCAAGCTGATATATTTATACACGCAAGCGAGTTAGCGAAATGAAATGAGCCTACTAAAAAAGCTCTTTTATTTCGCTAACTCGCTTTTTTATAGTAACTTTGCAGCCTGTACTATGTACCAATATTAAGAATGACTAACAAAATACTTATAACAGGAGCCAGTGGCTTCATTGGCAGTTTTATAGTTGAGGAAGCCCTCAACAGAGATATGGAGGTGTGGGCAGCAGTGAGAAAAACCACATCGCGCAAATATCTTCAGGACAAGCGCATACATTTTATTGAGCTTGACTTCGGTTCGAAGGAGCAGTTGAAGGCGCAACTCGGCGAGCACGAGTTCGACTACGTCGTTCATGCCGCCGGCGTTACTAAATGTCTCGACAAGGCCGACTTCCGCCGCATGAACACCGAGGGCACAAAGCACTTCGTCGATGCGCTCATCGAGCTGAAGATGCCGCTGAAGCGCTTCGTGTTCCTCAGTTCGCTCAGCGTCTTCGGCGCCATACACGAGCAGCAGCCCTACCAGGACATCAGCGAGCACGACATGCCGCGCCCCAACACAGCGTACGGCAAGAGCAAGCTCGACGCCGAGAAGTACCTCGACGGCATCGGCAACGACTTCCCCTACATCATACTGCGCCCCACCGGCGTCTACGGACCGCGCGAGAAGGACTACTTCCTCATGGCTGAGAGCATAAAGAAGCACATCGACTTCGCTGCGGGATTCAAGCGCCAGGACATCACGTTCGTCTACGTGCTCGACGTGGTGCAGGCGGTGTTCCTCGCTCTCGACCGCGGAATGAGCGGCAGAAAGTATTTCCTCTCCGACGGCGACGTATACAGCTCTACCGAGTTCAGCGACCTGCTGAAGAAGGAGATGGGCGTGAAGTGGATGCTGCGCATCGTGGCGCCGATATGGGTGCTGCGCATCGTGACGTTCTTCGGCGAGAAGCTGAGCCAGATCACGAAGAAGCCGACCGCTCTGAACAACGACAAGTATAACATTCTGAAACAGCGCAACTGGCGCTGCGACATCGAGCCGGCTTGCGACGAGCTGGGCTATCATCCCCACTACAAACTCGCCGAAGGCGTGAAGCTCGCCGTTGAGTGGTATAAGAAGAACGGATGGCTGTAACGCCTGTGCGCACAGGTGATTGCTCGGTTGGTACACTTTTGCTCGGTTGGTGCACTTTTGCTCGGTTGGTGCACTTTTGCTCGGTTGGTGCACTTGAGACAAGTGCACCCCCTAAAATTACACTTAAAACAATGAAATTCCTTACACAACTTTTCTCTATAGACAAATCGCCCAAGCGCGGACTGCTCGCGCTGGAGTGGCTCGTGATGGCATACACGGTGTTCACGCTGCTCGTGGCGCTCTTCACTTACACCAACCTGCAGAACCCCGACGCCATGATTTGGGGCCGCGTGCGTGTGGTGGCAATGACCGTGGCGCTGTGGCTGGCTTACCGACTCGTGCCGTGCCGACTGACGCTGCTGGCGCGCGTGGTGGCGCAGATGTCGCTGCTGGCGTGGTGGTATCCCGACACGTACGAGCTCAACCGCATGTTCCCCAACCTCGACCATGTGTTCTGCCGCGCTGAGCAGTCGGTGTTCGGCTTCCAGCCGGCGCTCACCTTCGCTTCCACCTTCTCGTGGGCTCCCATCAGCGAACTCATGAGCATGGGCTACGCCGCCTACTATCCGATGATAGGCCTCGTGGCGTTCTACTATTTCTTCGCACGCTACAAGGAGTTCGAGCGCGCATCGTTCGTGCTGCTCGCCTCGTTCTTCATCTACTACATCGTGTTCATCTTCGTGCCCGTAGCCGGACCTACGTTCTACTTCAAGGCGGTGGGCTTGGAGAACATCGCCAACGGCTTCTTCCCCGCCGTCGGCACCTACTTCAACACGCATCAGGAATGTCTGCCCACGCCAGGCTACGTAGACGGTTTCTTCTACGACCTCGTCGAGCAGGCTAAGGCAGCGGGCGAACGCCCCACAGCCGCCTTCCCGTCGTCGCACGTGGGCGTTTCGACGGTGTGCATGTGGCTGGCTTATCACTCGGGCAACCGCCGCCTGCTTCTCTTCCTCGCGCCGTTCTACTTCTTCCTCTGTCTCGCCACGGTCTACATCCAGGCGCACTACGCCATAGACGCCATCGCGGGCCTCATCACCGGCACAGCTTTGTACTTCGCGCTGATGTATGCTACAAAGGGGTTGAGAGGTTGAGATGGTGAGATGGTGATATTGGTTGAGATGGTGAGGTGGTGAGGTGGTGAGATTTGTTGTATTGTTGACATTATACATACAACCGTAGCGGAGGTCTCCGGCCTCCGCAGCAATCAATTACAGATATTAATATGGCTTGCTGTTGCTTTCAGGTTAAACAAGAACGAGATTAATACATACATCAATGCTTTTTACCGCAGACTGGTAACGATATTCCCCCTATGCTGTAATGGTGTTACAGCATAGGGGGAATATCGTTTTTGCAGCGTGGTAATTGTTATATCCGTAGCGGAGATCTCCGGCCTCCGCAGCACTAAGTCTGTAGAATTACGATTTGTAATGTTAACAACACATCATATCGCTTTTATATTCAATTGGTGTTATTGATTGTGGCGGAGGCCGGAGACCTCCGCTACGGATAATCAACAGTTGCAAAGTTCTAACTTTACCCTACTCCTATTGTTTCTTCTGCCGTATAGGGTGCGTAAACACGAAGCGTGCGCCCTCGGTGTACGTCGTGTCTACCCATATCTTTCCACCCAATTCCTCTACGAACGCCTTGCAGATGGAGAGTCCGAGCCCCGTGCCCTGCCTGAACGAATTGAGCTTGCTGAAGCGTTCGAACACCTCCGTAGCCTTCTCCTTTGGTATGCCGCAGCCCGTGTCGCTCACGCTGATGCTTACCATGTCGTCCTTGCGCAGTTTCTCGAGCGCAATGGTTATCGTGCCCTTCTCCGTACACTTCTTTGCGTTGGTAGTGAGATTGGCGAGCACCTGCAGCAGGCGTTCACGGTCGGTCTCTATCATCAGACGGCTGACGTTCGTCGCGACGCGTATCTCCACATCCGCCGACCTGTTGTTGGCATCGGCTATCTTCGCCGCCGTGTTCACGAGCGCCACCACGTCGTGCTCGCCGATGTTGAATTTCAGCTTGCCCGCCTCTATCTTCGACACCTCGAGCACGTCGTCTATGAGCTTCAGCAGCATGTTGCTGTTGGTCATGATGAGGTCGGCATACTGCTTGCGCTCCTCCGCCGACATCTCTATCTGGTCGTTGGCGAAGAGCTGCGAGAAGCCCAGCACGGCGTTGAGCGGCGTGCGTATCTCGTGACTGATGCTGGCAATGAAGCGCGACTTGGTCTGGTTTGCCTCCTCTGCGTTGTACTTCGCCACGAGCAGTTCCTTGCCCTGCTTCACGAGCTTGGCGCTCAGCCGGCGACTCTTGCGCAGCAGATGGAGCGTTATGGCGAGCGCCGAGACGAGCACGATGATGAGCACGGTGATGAACAGAATGGTGTCGCGATACTCCTCGAAGACGCTCAGCGGCTCGTTCACCACGTCGTAGTTGAAGCTGAAGCCCTCGAGCGAGAGCTTCAGCATGTTCAGGCGCTGCAGGTCGAACACATAGCGGTTCTCCACCAGTTCTACCGGCTTCTTCCTGCCCGTCTTCAGAAACTCCACCACCTTGTCGGCAAGCGTGCGGCCCATGACATGATAGCGCGGCGAATAGCCCGCCACGGGCCAGTGGCCCATAGCTACGTCGGTGAGGGTGAACGTAGGCAGCTTCGGGTTGGTCTGTCCGAAGGTGTACGTAGAGTTGCGCACCACATAGCTGTTCGAGTTGTCCACGCTCCACGTACCTAACAGCAGCGCCTGCGAAGGCGGCATGTTAGATATCGTCTCGTCAGCCTCTATCATCGACATCTTTCTGCCGTCGATATAGTTCACGTCGAAGCGTTTGTCCTTCTGCGCGTACTTCTTGAAGAGCGCATGCATCGTTACGCCGCGCAGCGTGTTGTCGGTCATGAACGTGATCGTGCTGCACTTCGGGTAGAAACGCTTTATGAGGTCGAGGTTGCGCTTCACGTCGTAGTAGTAGAGCTCGCCGCCCACGATGTTATAGTCGTTGAAGTCTTTCGTAAGGTCGTACGACTCAGGATCCCACTCCACAATGTCGAGATTCTGCTGAGCTGGAATCTTCACTATTGCCGAACTTCTCATGCCCACCACAACCGGCGTGCGCTTCAGCTCGGCGTCGTCGAACGAGAAGAACACCGACGACGCCTCCAGACCCAGCAGCACGATGCACGCCGGACGGTTGCCGTGCTCGTAATACTTCCTTAGCACTCGTCTCAGTCGGTGGCGCCAGCCGAGGCAGTCGCGCAGGTTGTGCGCGTTGATGTCCTCAACGGTTATGGGATTTGGTATGCCGCTTCGGGTGTACTCCTCGAAAAACTCCGCAAGGTTCTCGTTCACGTGGCGCACGGCGGTGTTGTACGACGACACAATCACCACCGGCGCCAACTCTTTCGATGACGCCGTACGCTGCTCAGCCTGCGCCCATAACGGCAGGTTGAGCAGCACTGATAAAAACAGCAGAATGCCTGTTCGCATATATATGTATCTATATTGTTTGTTCTACCTACAAATTTAACTGAAAATAAGGAGTCGGCAAAACAAAGCAGATACTTTTTTAGCGCTTTACTTTTTTACTTTTACAACACTCCCAGCTGGTTGAGGAATATTGCCACGATGCACACCGGGCACACATAGCGCACGAGAATCATGTAAACGCCGAAGAACGTGCCGCGCAGCGTGCCCCAGTTAGTGAACTCGTCCTTTATCAGCTTGCGCGGCACCACCCAACCCATGAAGATGCAGGTGAGCACTCCGCCGAACGGCAGCAGCAGCTGACCCGTTACGAAGTCGAACCAGTCGAACAGCGTCTTTCCGAACATGCTCAGCCAGGCTCTGTCGCCGAGCGAGAGCGAGCAGAACGCGCCTATCACCGAGCACACCACCGTGACGAGGCGCGCCGCATTCTTGCGGTCGAGGCATGTCTCCTCGCTGAGGAACGCCGTGCTCACCTCGTGCAGCGAAATGAGCGACGTGAGGGCAGCAAGCGAGAGCAGCATGTAGAACATGACGGCTACGGCAGTGCCCACGAGCGGCATTCCGGCGAACGCCTGCTGGAACACGTTGGGCAGAGTGATGAAGATGAGCGACGGACCGCTGTCGGGGCTTACGCCCACGCTGAACGCAGCAGGGAAGATCATGAGTCCGGCGAGAATAGCCACCAGCGTGTCGATGACGGCGATGTTCACAGCCGACTTCAGCAGATGGGTCTCTCGCGAGAAATAGCTTGCAAACGTGCTTATGCAGCCCATGCTAAGGCCCAGCGAGTAGAACGCCTGACCCATTGCGGCGAGAAACACCTTGCCGCTCACCTTCGAGAAGTCGGGCTTGAAGAGAAACTCCACGCCCTTCATTCCGCCGGGCAACAGACACGAACTCACAACCACCACCAACAGCAGCACGAAGAGCGTCGGCATGAAGGCTTTCGACGCACGCTCGATGCCGCCGCGCACGCCGCGCACGATGATGAAGTGGCAGATGCAGAGTATCGCCACAGTCCATAAAACCGGCTTCACGGGCGATGCGGAGAAGTCGGCGAAATAGCTGGCTATATACTGCGGGTCGCCGCTCAGCTCGCCCACGCCCGAGGCAAAGATATACTGCAGGCACCAGCCCGACACCACGGCATAATAGCCCGTGATGAGGAAACCCGTGAGCACGCCCATCAGTCCCACGAAGCGCCACGCCTTATGCGTGTCCATGCGCGAGTAGGCGCGTGCGGTGTTGGCTGCTCCGTGTCTGCCGATGATAAACTCGCTCATCATGCAGGGAATGCCGAGCAGCATTATGCACATTATATATATAAGGATAAAGGCGGCGCCGCCGTTGTCGCCCGCCATATAAGGGAAACGCCACACGTTTCCCAAACCTACTGCCGATCCTGCTGTGGCAAGAACCATGCCCAACTTACTTCCAAAACTAACTCTCTCTTGTGTCATCCTTGATACTTTTTTATTGTGTTATTATTACCACTTGATGTGTTATCATTACAACTTATTGTGCTATCATTAACATGCGCACATTCTTTGCGCCTTACGACTTGCAAATTTACACATTTTTACGCTTTCTACAAACAATCGTAAACACAAAACGTCGTAGAAGTATACAATTAACAATGCGTCATATACAAAGAAAGGCGACACCAAACAACCCGAAAATCCCTTTCAAGCTGTTTGGCGTCGCCTTGCTATGTTGTTACAGTCGTAAAATATACGCTTATGAATGGCGCTATGCGTTCTTGAATAGCGCCCCGATTGCACTTTAAGAGTAGCGCAGAATCTGACCTGGGCGCAGACGCATCGTCTTTGTGATGTGGTTGAGCTTGCAGATCTTTTCGACAGTTACGCCGCGCTTCTTTGCGATACGGTCCAATGTCTCGCCCTTCTTCACCTTGTGGTAAGAAATCTGGTCGGTAAGACCAGAAGTGGTGCGCTTGTTTGTAGCGTAGTCGTCCGAAGAGTTGGTGCTTGCATAAGTAGAAGAATCCTGCTTACCGCGCAAGCGTGTAGCGTTGGTCGACTCGTTGTCGTATGTCTCTTTGTTGAATGCGTAGTAGTCGCCGGTTACGTCCTGCGCGCGGAAGTCGAACATAAGCGCCGGGTTGAGCGCAACGCCGCAAAGACGTGTTTCGAAGTGGAGATGCGAACCGGTGCTGCGGCCTGTATTGCCGCCGAGACCGATAACCTCGCCCGAACGAACCTCCTGGTTCTCCTCGACGAGCTGCTTTGAGAGGTGGCCGTAGATGGTCTCCAGACCGTTGTTGTGGCGAATTACGATATACTTGCCGTAGCCGCCTGCCTCGTAGCGCACGATGCGCACCTTGCCAGAGAAGGCAGCGCGGATTGTGTCGCCGATGTACACCTTGATGTCGAGACCCTTGTGCTGGCGTCCCCAACGCGAACCGAAGTTGCTCGTGATGACACGGCTTGTGGTAGGCATGGTGAAGTGGCGGAGGTCTATCTTGTATGTCTCAGGAAGCTCCGTAGCGCGGTGAGCGTACTTGTTGTCCCAGTTGGCGTAGAGGTCTGCAGAGGGCGATTCGAGTTCTTCGCGCATAGTGATGTTGCGAAGCATGATTGTGTCGACGGCTGCCATCTTACGGTCTACCGGCGCCTGGCGTGCAAGAAGGTCTTGTGCGTTGGCGGTTGTAGAAGTAACGGCGAGCAACATCGATATTGCAAATGTCTTAACGATTTTCTTCAAATTCATTCTTCAGGCAGTTTTTTTTTAAAATAGAATGAGTATATCATTCCTTCAAAAAGATGGTCATCGAATTGTAGTATATTCGATATCAGTAGTAGTTAATTTGCAATGTTGGCATAGCATTTTGAACATTGCGTTGCAAAGATACGAAAAAATATTGAATAATATTACACCATGCACTCTGCATTAACAGTTTTTGTACGAAGTTTAACATTTACTTTGCAGCTATAAAGCAAAAAAACAAGCCGACAAACACGCCGTCGTATCAGCCTGTCTGTCAGCTTATTGCTATGAAATTGCCGCCCAATTGACGTTCGTATCGCGCAATTCGCGCAGTCGGCGCCAGAGCATGGCGTACTCCGACGAGGTGCATGTAGGGTCGGCGTCTATTATCTTCTGAGCTTCTTCGCGTGCGATGGTCATTATCTGTCCGTCGCGCGCTATGTCGGCTATCTTCAGGTCGAAGGCAATGCCGCTCTGCTGCGTGCCTTCGAGGTCGCCGGGTCCGCGCAGCTTGAGGTCGGCCTCAGCGATGCGGAATCCGTCGTTGGTCTCGCACATGATGTCGATGCGCTTGCTCGTCTCGGCGGAGAGCTTGTAGGTAGTGACGAGTATGCAGTAGCTCTGGTCGGCGCCGCGTCCTACGCGTCCGCGCAGCTGATGGAGCTGCGAGAGTCCGAAGCGCTGCGAGTCGAGTATCACCATCACGGAGGCGTTGGGCACGTTCACGCCCACCTCGATGACGGTGGTTGCGACGAGAATCTGCGTCTCGCCCGATACGAACTTCTGCATCTCGGCGTCTTTCTCCTTCGACTTCATCTTGCCGTGCACCTTGCTTATCTTGAACTCGGGGAAGATGTCGCACAGCGCGGCGTAGCCTTCCTCGAGGTTCTTGAGGTCGCTCTTCTCGCTCTCGGTGATGAGCGGATAGACGATGTAGACCTGACGTCCGAGTCGTATCTGCTGGCGTATGCCGGCGTAGAGCGATGTCATCTGACTGTCGTACTTGTGTATGGTCTGCACGGGCTTGCGGCCGGGTGGCAGTTCGTCGATTATGCTCACGTCGAGGTCGCCGTAGATGGTCATGGCGAGTGTGCGCGGTATGGGCGTTGCGGTCATCACGAGTATGTGGGGCGGGTTCTCGCCCTTAGCCCAAAGGCGTGCGCGCTGAGCCACGCCGAAGCGGTGCTGCTCGTCGATAACCGCCACGCCGAGCCGCTGGAAACGCACGGGGTCTTCGAGCACGGCGTGAGTTCCGACGAGTATCTTCACCTCGCCGGCAATGAGGGCGTCGAGCACTTCCTGACGCCGTTTGCCCTTCACCTGCCCCGTCAGCAGTTCGACGCGTATGTCGAGACCGCGCAGAAACTCCTGTATCGTGGCGAAGTGCTGCTCGGCGAGTATCTCGGTAGGGGCCATGATGCACGCCTGATAGCCGTTGCCGAGCGCTATGAGCATGGTCATGAGCGCCACGAGGGTCTTTCCGCTGCCCACGTCGCCCTGCAGCAGGCGGTTCATCTGACGGCCCGAGCGCATGTCGTCGCGTATCTCGTGCACAACGCGTTTCTGCGCACCGGTGAGCTCGAACTTAAGGTTCTCGGAGTAGAAGCGGTGGAAGTCGTCGCCCACCTGCGAGAAGACGTAGCCGCGGAACTTGCGGCGATGGTCGGAGGCGTAGCGCAGGATGTTGAGCTGAACGTAGAACAGCTCCTCGAACTTCAGTCGTTCGCGCGCCTTCTGCATCTCGATGGCGTTCTTCGGATAGTGGACGCAGCGCAGGGCTGTATCGCGCGAGACGAGGTGGCGTGCGTTCACGATGAAGTCGGGCAGCGTCTCGGGTATCGGCTCCGTTATCTTCTGCAGCATCGCCTTCACCATCTTCTCCAAGGCGCGCGACGAGATGTTGCGCTTCTTCATCTGCTCGGTAGTGACGTAGTAGGGCTGCATGCCCATCTCGGAAAGCTGCAGTTCGGAGGCGCGCTCTATCTCGGGATGAGAGAACTGGAAACGTCCGCCGTATACCGTGGGGCGTCCGAACACGATGTAGTCTTCGCCCACCTTGTAGGTCTTGTAAACGTACTGCGCACCGGAGAACCACACGAGGTCGACCACTCCCCTACCGTCGGAGAAGTGAGCCACGACGCGCTTCTTGCGTGCCGACATCTCGAACTCCTCAAACGAGAGTATCCTGCCGCGTATCTGCACGAACGGCATGTCGCTCTGCAGTTCGTGTATGGCATAGATGCGGCTCCTATCCACATATTTATATGGATAGTACTCCAGAAGGTCGCCCCAGGTGCGCACGCCCAACTCCTTGTTGAGCACGTCCTTTTTGTTGGGGCCGACTCCCGGCAGATACATTATGTCCTGTGAGAGGATGTTCAAAACTCGTACATCATTCCTTTCTTCAACTCCTCAACGACGCCCGCGCCCTTGAACTCCTCGAGCAGTCGGTAGGCGTAGGCGAACGATGCGCCGGGACCCTTGCCCGTGATGATATTGCCGTCGGCGGTGCAAGGCTCGGCGGTGTATGTGGCGCCCTCAAGCTCTGTCTCGAAGCCCGGATAGCACGTAGCGCGCTTGCCGCGGAGCAGCCCGAGATGGCCCAGCACCATAGGCGCAGCGCAGATGGCGCCGATGAGCTTCTGCTGTTCGGCATGGCGCACGAGAGCCGCGCGCACGCCTTCATGCTCGTCAAGGTTCTTAGCGCCGGGCATTCCGCCGGGCAGCATGAGCAGGTCGGCGTCGCTGAAGTCGGCATCGGCGAACATCATGTCCGCCTTCACCTGCACGCCGTGCGCCGACGCCACCATGTCTGTAGCGTTGATGCTAACAGTCTTTACGTTGAGTCCGCCGCGGCGGAGGATGTCAACCGGAGCCAACGCCTCGATATCCTCGAATCCGTCGGCAAGAAATACGTATGCTTTTGCCATGTCGTATATGTTTACTTGTTGTTGTTCTGCATTCTTCACTTTCGGACGCAGCACGCCGAACGGATCGGCTGTCTTCGCGTCGTCCTCGTCCTTCTTTTTAAGCGAATAGAATCGTGCCATGTAGTTTTAGAAACTGTTTTTCTTAAAAATGTTTTTTAAAATATGATATTTCAAAATATGTTTTACAAAAATACATCTTTTATGGCTATGAAGCAAGCATTATGGCGTTTATTTCGCTCATCTTAAGAAAAACAAGCGGGAAACTACGCCTGCCTCTCTGCCACAAATCGCTTCAGGAGAAAGGTTAGGAAATAGGGGAAAGTATAGAATTTTCCATTGAATCCTATATTCTTATAACCCAATTTTATGCCGTATTTTATATCTGGATACTTGTCTTCTTTCAGCAGATTGTTTAGTGAGGCGGTAGCGTTGTCATTAGCCTTCACCTCTACCGGGATCAAAGAATCGGCATCTCTTACAAAGAAGTCCATTTCGAGTGCGGGTCTGTCGCTGTTGTAGTAATAAAGATTGTAACCCTGCTTCACAAGCATGTCTCCAACTATATTCTCATAGACAGCCCCCTTGTACGTGCCGAGATTCTTGTTAGCCCTCAAGTCCTCCTGAGCTTCTTCGTCAAGAGAAGCAATCAGCAGACCAGTATCCTTATAGTAAATCTTATAAAGTTTAGGGTCGTAGTTACCCTTCAACGGAAGCTCCGGCTGATTCAGACAATAGCAGACATTGATGACTCCTGCGTCAGCCAGCCACTCTACACACCCCACATAATCTCTGTTACGTGCGTTCTTGCCTATCTTTGTTATCTGGAAACGCTTGTTCTCTTTGGCAAGGAACGTAGAGATGTGGTTATAGACAGCCTTCACCTTAGCTTTATCCAAACCTTCTACATACTTGGTGATATCTTCCTCATAGTCTTTCAGCAACTGACGCTGAATAGCCAAAGTACCGCTGAAATTGTTGTTCTTGATATACGAATCTACCACCTCTGGCATACCGCCTATAGTAACATAATCGCGGAAAAGACCGAAAAGAACGTCCATCTGCAAATTGTTTATAGGTTTGACCTCCAACATGTTCTGGTAAAGGTCGTCTATAAATTCCTCTGAATACCCTTTTGCCCATAGGAATTCTTCGAAATCCATAGAATGCATCTCATAATCTTCCTTGTAGCCAACACTGTTCGACTCTATTTCACGATAGTTGATACCCATCAATGAGCCGGAGCAAATTACATCAAACCGACCATCGAGTTTGAAAAACTTCAATGATGTGGCACAATTGGGACATGCCTGCAACTCATCAAAAAAGAAAAGCGTGTCACCGGGTATAAACTTCAATTCAGGATTAAGCAAGGAGATGTTCTTCAGAATCGCATCAACTTCAAACCCATCTTCAAAGATATCCCTATACCTCTTTTGCTCTACAAAATTAATCTGAATAACACATTGATAGTTCTGGCTGGCAAACCATTCAATAGAACGAGTCTTGCCAACCTGTCGGGCACCTTTAATAATAAGTGGTTTACGGTCTGGATTGTTCTTCCATTCCAACAAGTAGTTATCTACCTTTCTTTTGAGCAGTTTATCCATATTTCGATTCATTTGTTATATGTGCAAAGATAACACTTTTCACATAATCCACACCATAACCACCCATATTTTTCACATAATCCACACTATAAAAACCAAAAAATTCACATAATCCGCACTGTAAACACCCAAAAATTCACATAATCGCACTATTGGAGCCCGTTTTTTCATCTTAATTGACTCAATTAGCTTTACAACTAAGACCGAAAATAGTCAACTCAACGCTTTAACCCAAGATGTCCAAGTTGTTTTTTTGCACGTTAATAGATGTTACTAAATTCAAACGCACTATAAAATAAACTTAAATACCAAAGTTTTTTCGACTGTCGCTTGCATTTTAAATTATAATATTCTATCTTCGTTGGCAAAAGGATGTATAAGCAAAAATCTAAAACTAAATTGTCTTTATATTCTAAACGTGCTTACTCTCATAAAAGAGTAGAGAATAGATCTATTGCAGCAGAATAGACTGCATCTCTCATTCGTCGTAAGACTTTCATTTTTTTATTTTGACCACTAACTCCAAAAAGAAAAATTAACAAACATCCCCTGCCACGGAAAATATCCGTTGAGCCACTTTGGCACATTCCACATGTAACGGGACAGAGACACATGTTTCTATGCCTTCTACAATGGGGGAAAGGAATATACGTTGTGTCTGTAGAGACTAAACAAAAAATATCATCGAGGAAACTTGTTGTAAGGTAAAATAACAATGAAATAACGGGGGCGATGCGCGTATTCAGCATCGCACCCAATAAAATGACACGGTATGAGATACATTATTACTGTATTACTAATGATTTTTGCAGTCATTTGCAATGCGCAAAATAAGATTCCAGCACATTGGGTAAGTGGAACTCACGCGGGGCATGATTATGCCGATTTAG